>Ga0116229_10000549_pt1 | contig 50793 bp, 31 predicted proteins | sample S1TSphgellanicum_3_FD_87313 | JGI IMG/M metagenome (GOLD analysis project Ga0116229, IMG submission 87313) | Host-associated microbial communities from peat moss isolated from Minnesota, USA - S1T2_Fc - Sphagnum magellanicum MG | ecosystem: Host-associated > Plants > Peat moss > Unclassified... | reverse complement strand
TTCATGTGACAAGAACCTTGGAGAGTTCTTGATGTTGTGTTTTGTGTTGTGAGCATTATGTTGTAGTTTCCTTTCAATAAAGATTTATGTTTGCACTTGAGTAGATCTCCTATTTGTTAACATCCATGCCTTCATTAAATTTACACAAATGAAAGATGTCTATGTGTGTGATCTAGTGGTAGCTATTAAGGTATGTCAAGGTGACATTTACATGATGTATTGTGATCAAACCTCCAAGTTCACAGCACAAACTTTTGAGCTTTCAAATCACTATATTGGAGTTCAAGCATGAAAACATCCAGATGTAGCGGGTACTTGACTTGAATTTTGGTGTTCAAGATTTGACCTTTGAGACAAATGGCATACATATCTAGATAGTGCATTGAAATTTGGAGACTAGTTTTCCATCATATGTGACAGAGGATGTTTTTGTTGTTGTTGAATCATTGGTGAAAAACCAATACAAAGGTAATGCTTTAAAACATTTGCATTCTTTTTGTTGATTTCTTTCATTTTATTCTTTCCTATTTATGTAAGTCCATGGTTCTTGTGTGGTTTGGTAAGAGTTGCAAAAAATTTAGTGAGGGAGTTGGAAATTAGGTTTCTAGCCCATGGTGTCATGAATGTTTTTGATTGTGTATCCTTAGTATTGGTTGCAACCGGATTATGATGCATATTTTTCCAACCACCTTCAAATTCTTAAAACAATTTTCTACTATAACAAAACAATGCACAAGGTGGATGAACAAAAGGTTTAAGTGTAAGAGCTCCTAAATGCTACTAATCTTGACTGCTAGCGAGGCATGTTCAAGCTCACAATGAGGTCAAATGCAACAACTTGTATGGTGCCCCCTTTTGACATTAATTCATTAATCAAAATGTGGCACCTTGTGACAACATATTGAATATTGGTCTCAAGCTTCCTTAAGTATGTCAAATTGACTTAATTGGCCACAATATAGATAATAGGCAACGTGGAGGATGAGAGATGTTTCTCAACTCTAGCTTTTATGAAGTCAAAGCTCCATAACAAGCTCATTATTCATCTCTTGATTGTTGTGCGCATGTTTGCACAAAAAATTTACACTTTGGAAAATTTCCCTTATGTTGAATGTATTGAGTAGTGGAAAACAACATGACATCACTATTACTTTGATGGTTAGGGTGCAGTTGTTTTGTGGAGTTGCTAATAATGTTTCTACAATAGCAAAATCTTTTGTGGTTTGTCAAGTTGAAAGGTATGTTTCTATAAAGGCATAATGTTTTTGGCCCTTTTCAATGTGTTGTTCCATTTGCTGAATTTAATGGTTGTTTTACAAGTCTACCAACTTTTTGGACTCCAATTGCAATTGTTTCTCTTCTTGCATTAATTTATGAAGTTGAAATTGTATGCTGACTTGATTGACACTGTAGATCACTTGTGCTGGAAAGGCCAGATTTAGGGGTTCAATCCCCTCTGCAAGTGCTTGTATTCACTAATGTTAAGAGTTGCTTTTAGTGCATTCAAATGAATCAATATCCTTGAAAATTCTAGAGTCTACCCCAAGTAGTTGCCAAATTCCAACAACAACATTTCACACTTCACCATATAATCTCCAAAAACGATTGTTTAATAGCCAAAAAACTCTATATTCACTTTAACTCTAGTCAGCTTTTTTTTCACCCAACAATTTTGTGAAGGGGTCAAATAATTCACCATAAAAATTGAAGTGACAGCCAGGTTTATATAAATAATATGCTAGTGGGGCCATAAAGAACTCGTACACCAGCTTGCTTTTAGCCAGAGCAGCACCAACTGTACGTTAGAGGTGGCCACACTGGCTACTTTGCAAAAATGAAAAAAAAAACACTGGTTTAGGTATGGGCCTTGCTTTGCTTGTGATAATAGATGAAGTTGTCTTAATCCTTACACAATTGAAGTACTCTCAATGGTCATATAACCATGACTTTTTCATATATTGCACTCTCTAGGACATTGAAACACTTTGAGAGAATTGAGTTACTTAGAAAATAGTGCCAAAAAAGTTCCAACCCATACCGAACAATAGATATTTTATCGTTATGTTAGTCGATTTGTTATGTCACCTACCCTTTGTTCCCTAAGATTGTGGCCCCCCCTCCCCGCCCCCTGCTTGTCGGTGCTTTATTCTTCAAACTAAGAAATGGTGGGTAAGGGTTCCTGCACACAGAGGAACCATGACCAGCGGTTGTCAAAAAATCAAAAGACCCGTGGAACAATGTACCCTGAACCACCACCTGTGTTGGTTGCCGATTTTGGGCTGAATTTTGATTTGCCTTCCATTAGCAAGATCTTAAAAGGTCTAGCGGTTCATGAACCACTGTGACCCTTTACATCAAAGATAGTCAAGGCCAATGTTGACATGACCAGAGAAAATACTTTTTATTAAAAATAGATGATAAATCTCTAGATGAAAAAGATCAAATTATTGCAACAATTTAAATACTCGGAAAATTTTCAAAATATCACCATTTCCATCATTTAATATAGCACATTTCCACACAAAAAAATTCCAAAAATTTACATTTGATTGCATTGCCAAGGTATTCAAAACCAATCAAACTGAGAAACATGGTGAGCATACAATTGGTAAATTGTTTCTAATTGGCATATTTCATTTATAGATTAAGAATTAACAGATAAATAAAAAATCTATTAAAATATTGTGATAGATAATGTTTTAAGCTGTCAGGTCACAAAAGACCAACCCAATTCAGCCCTAACCTTAGTCAACCTTCAAATACCCATTTGTGGTACCCATTTGGGTATTTCAGTCCTTGAAGTGCGAACCCAAACACATGGGAATAAATGACGGAGTAGATGACCCGGTACCCACGAATGCACCGTCCATTGGAAACGTGTTATAACTCCGTTGTCAGTGAATGACAACCAGTCCATCTTGGCAACCTATCCTATAAGCCCTCCAACTTCTCACCTATGTCAATAATCAACTATGTAAATAACTACCTATCTAAGTTGGTTAGTACCCTACCCAAGTAGGTAGGGAATGTAAGTTGTTTGTAGGTAGGTAAGTAGGTAAAACACTAGGTGGTTACTAAGTAGGAAGATAGATATGGATGGTTAGTACATAGCTAACCATGGTCATTAGCTATGGTATAGGAGTGCTACACAAAAGTATTTCTTGTTCACACGCCATCCGTCTCAAATGGCGCACCAAAAGGTGTTGGAGTCACCCTAGTCTACTCCAAGCAAAAACATGCACACGTTCACATATTCAAAAATTAACTCATACTAGAATAGCCTCATACTAGAGTAGCATGTGTTGTTGGCCTAAGTGTGAATCGGTCACTTAACGAATTGTTCCTTTCAAATCCACATTTTTGTAAATTTTATTAGATTTCCAAATTTTTAAAAACTACTCAAAAATAAACTCAATATCTTTCACACACACGTTAGGTCTAAAAATTTCCAAATTGCCTTCATTAAATCCTACTCATTAAAGTTCCCCTGCAAATTTTTGATTTTGATTTAGAGGAATTTTCAATGAAAATTTTGTTTAATATTGAGAAACTTCTCCAGCATAGGTCAAAACATTATGAAACCAAACCAACTTGGTGCATCCCTTACTCATCAAGGGCTTTCCAATGGTACCAAGAGCCTGACAAAAGGTTGACATGATTTGGGAGATCTTAACTTGACAAACAAAACAAACCTAAGTGTGGTTTCAAATCAGAATTATGTCCAATTTTTGGAATCAGAACCCAAGTTCTTGGTTTTTTTAAGAACTGAAATCAAATCAAAACCGAGATCCCAATATTTAAGAAGCTGATACAGAATTTTTTTGAAGAAAAATCTTTTTTGATAAAAGAGACTAGAATTTGGGGGGCTAACTGGAGTTTAACTTAGGCTAGTTTCCTATGATGTTTAAATTCTTTCCTGCATCACTTGAATTTGTTTCCTCCTAGTAGGGATTAGGTTTTGTTGATTTACAAATGTGATGTTTTGCATGAGGTAGATGTGATTAGAGTTGAAGAAGAAGGTCTCTATAGAAATGTCCAAGAAGAACTTAATTTTTTCAAATTTTTAACCCTTAGATTCCAATTCGAACACATTTTTTCAAATTCAAAAACCCTTAGGCTCAGTTCAAAAACCAGGTCTTGTTTCATTACACAATGCAAAAAATCATATAGGTACAAAGTTTTACAACAAATTAAAATCTGGGTCTATGTATATAGAAAGTTCAACAACTAATTAAAAATTCATATTTAAATATAAATTTCAGCATACATATTAGCTTTCCCCACCCAAGAAAAAAGAAAAACAACTTGCATACCCAAATAAAAGCAATCATACCTTTGTAATCTACTCTTCTGGAATTTTACTGAGGGTGGGGAAAAAAGTTGCACACTGTTTTGGATATGATATAGACTTGGTACAAGCCTGCCTACATACAAGCTTTGGGTGGAAATTTTCTTGCATAGGATTTGGTGAATTCACTTTTGTTCATCAATACTCTAGTTTATGTGTGTGTGTGTTCAGTTTGATCTATCCACCTTGGGTTCACCACATCTAGAACTTGGAATATATAGAGATGGGTCCGTCCGGTGGGATTTAGGGTTTAAAGTGTGTGTAGAGGAGTGTCCTTGTACAATTTTCTCCTCCCCCCTAGTGTCAATCTTTCATTGTGTTGACCAATGAGAACTAACTTACTAGCTTTCTAGTAATCTATTGTTTGCAATTGGAAAGGTCATATGGGAGCATTCCATAGGAGATTGTCCCTTTGAATTATATGAGGGCATCAAATGTGATATGTTGAAGTTTTTGAAAGTTTCAAAAATTGTATCAACCTTTTTAAAAACCTATTTTCAATCTACTTTGCAAAATTTGCTAGTTTGTTTTTTTGTGAGAAAGTAGATTGAAAAAAATTAATTTGGAAATTTCATTCATATGATGCATTTTGAAAGGATTTGGGGCATGATTTAATGAATCAAGCACATGCAATGCACTTTAGTATCATATCAAAAAAACATGTTTTGAATGTCAAATTTGAGTTTATGGAAAACTTACTTTTGAAGAGCTTCACATTGTCATAATCCAAAAATTCAAATTCCAAAAAATGTGTGTCAAGGTGAATAATGGCTCAAACATTAGTAACATATCATTTGAATTGTTTGATTTGGAAAATGTGTAATATCAACTAGAGTAATAAACTTTCAATAAATAAATAAATTAGTGAGAGTAATAATATACATTAAGAATGATCATATATGGTTTATTTAATATAATAAGTACACCCCAAATTTTATGACATGACTAAAATGCCTAAAATGCAAAAGATTCCAAATCTACTTTTACTTGTTAGTAGGGATCACTAATTGGTATATTTTACCATGTTTTCATCCTACCAATAAATTAATCTCAAATCTTTTATGGAGGAAACGGTTTGCTATTGTGAAATATTCTTTGGTTTTGTTTACCTTCTATTTTCATGTTTCAAAAATCAACAATCACCCATCGATGTGGGAGTATAAAGAAAGAAACCCAAAACCATGTTAAATAATGGTGAAAACTGTGAACTTTTTTACATATGTTTTTCTTGTGACATTTTAAAGTTATGTTAATCATTCCAAGTTGTGTTAAGTGATTAATATGAAAGTTGAGGAATTCAAATTAAAAATTCATAAATTAAATTTTGGGTTTTGGTTTTTAAAAAGGATGTTTGAACTTGAATAGGTGTTGTGTTAGATGTGGTTAATTTTACAAAGGACTAAGTAAAGGATTATTGTAATAACATAATTTTGATGGTAAACAAAATTAAATGATAGCAACCTACTACCCAAGTTCAAAAAACACTGACAATTTAAAAGATATGGAATTTTCAAAATTTTAAAATTCAAAGTATTTTTCAATTTTTTCAAATTTCAAGAGTTCTTTGCCACATGTAAATGGGGTGTAATGTACATGACATACAAAAAAAAGGTTGTAGTTTATGATACCAAAAAAAAAAAACTTAAAGTAGTTAGTATATTTTGGTATGATTCAAAATTATGATAAATTTTCAAGATGAAATGTAGAATCTGGTAGAATTTGCACCCTTTGAAAAATTCATATTTATTCAACTAATTAACACAAAATATGTGATTTATTGAGGCAACTATGTGTATTTTTAGTAACAAGTTGTAAAAGATTTCATTAAAAAAAAAATCATATGAAAAAATGAAAAATAACTAAAAAGGATTCGCAATCCTTTTGTAAAGTAATCTCGTTGGCTCCTTTCTACATACTTGCACCCATCTTAGGATTATGGGAAGGGGGGTTAAGTGGGCAGTACTTGTTTTAGTTTGAACTGACAAAATCTCCAGGGCTGTAGCTCCAAAATGGAAAAAAATATTCACTATAATGATATGATTATGGGAAGTGGGTTTGGAAAGATTCAGATTAGATTTGGGTACACACCTAAAAAGGTTATTAATGATGGCAATGTGCATAATGGTCACTAATCTATCGATGCTTCTATTGTTTAGGGAGATAACAATGTTGCAAACAATGTTTTGGAATATCAAAGGCCAACAATGATATTCCATCATGTTGAACAAAATCCGCTATGACAATCAACCCTTTTAACTAACCAATTACACAAAATGTTTATTTTGTTAAACAACTTGTTCTTTTGGGTGATGGTTTTTAGGAGAGACATAAGTTTTTCATTACATTATGTGTTGGAAAATTCAAGAGTCATTGATTTAAAGCAAGAAACTAGGAAAACAAAAACAAAAAAACCACCAATTGGTTTATTTCAATGAACTTTCTCAATTTTCATTTTTTTTCTTGGGTGAAAATCATAAAATTTTAGTCCACTAGGTTGCATCATTGAAAGCTTGTCATAGGCATAAAACTATTGATGTACATAAATGTATCAATGAGCATCTTGAACAACCACTGCAATGGTTCCTAGTGACTTCTCCTAATGTTGATTACTACCAATTACAAAACATTATCAACAAAACACTTTTGCATGGATACTTATTCTAGAATGTTCAAATGGGAGACTAAACAATAAGGCGGTGGTTGATTGATGCATTTGTAATTTTGCAAGATTGTCATTGAACATCAAGAAGTTACAAAAATTTATCATTGTTCCTTCAAACATTGCTCCATGTTTGTAAAATGATTATCAACAAAGGTTGAAATGTTTGGCCATTCAATTTGCATTCTTGAGGTTTGATATTGTGCAACATTGAATTGTCTTAGCTTTAAGTATGGAGACATGTCCATCACCACAATTACATATACATATGGATATGCATGCATTTCAATCATGCAACTAATCTATTGCCATGCAAGCCTACATAAAAAATGGTGAGGATTATTATGTGGGCAAACAAAAAGCCAATGAGATGTGTGGCATCGATAACAAATCTAAAATTTTATTGGACCACCCAAATGACACCAATTGCACTTTTATTACAATAATGAAGAGTATTATAAAGATGACCCAAACGAGAATCATGAATTTGATTTTGACAATGACATGGAAAATGTTGAGCTTTCATAGTTTATATATGGTGACGTCAATGCCATACTTAATTCAATTGAAAATTTAGTTAATTCACTTTCGCATGTTGCCCCCATCATATTTTGCCACATGGATCCAACATCATTTCAAGCTAGAATGAAGAATTTTCATGATGTTCCGGGTGCCAATTCAATCCTCCAACATTTAACAATTGCATTTATTGAATTCAATATGCATATGGTCACAATGGAAATGATTGTAATAGCTACAATTCATATGGACTAGACAACCCCTCCTACTATTTATCTCCTCTTATAATGTACCCTTATTTGAAAGACATTTCAAATGCATATAATCTTAATCAAAAGCAACATGCCATGTTCATGTTGGTGGGGCACATGTTGCTCAACTCATATGATAATCTTACACCTACAAATCCTTTTTTTCCTTAGTTGGATGGAGATGTAAGAATTTGTAAAAGTTGTGTCATCTAGGCTCTATTGACTTTAATTTCTAATTGGTAATGGCCGAATTATGTTATGGTCGTTGCCCAAATGGGAAATATTGTTGTAATTACTAAAGGTTGAATAATTCGTGTAACATTCAATTTCAACCTCCATGGAAAGCCAAAAAGTGCCCAACTCCATATTAAAAAGATTGAAATTTTTGTTGGACCATGTATGTTGATCATTGAAAAGGTTTCAACATGTGCACAAGTGAGTCTTGGATTGATATATGCATGTTTGAGGCAACTAAAAGAATGCCATTGCTACTAGTAGCACACACATCCTCTATAGCAACGACTAGCTCCAACTTGTCCCTATAATTGGTCCAACATTAGTTACCAAACCTTCTTTGAATACATCTATTCAAAATTGGGTTGGTTACAATCTCTATAGAAAAATTAACCATTCAGTCTACTAGACAGAAATCATGTGCCAACAAAACAACTCAGATTTTGCAACATATTTTCAAAGATTTTGCATTGGAATTCCTAATAGCCATGATGTCGATGCCATCAACCCGAGAAATATAGATTTCAATATTGTAATAATCACTTTCGAATTCAAACCTATTCTACTTACATCAAACTTGCTTCAAGTCGCCTTTAAATATTCATGTGTGAAACGATTTGCCATACAAAGGGAATCTCCACTAACACAATTCCATGTTCGAGTCACTAGGGGTCACTATTTGATTATTTCTATTCTTGAGTGTCAAAGCCTCAACTGCTTACGCGATGACAAAACAAGTCATGTGCTAATGATTTTGGAACTTGCAATGGGAATGCCCATCATGTGCACAAAAAACAATTCTAGACATAAGTCATTAATGGCAATTTGGGTCATGTTATTGGCTACCAATCGCTAAAAATTACAACTACACATCACCAAATCATTGATGAAACTTATGGGTATACAATACTTATTTCATCCATGTTATTTGAAAAAGTCTTCATGAAATTTGGATAGTTGATAGAATTTGGATTTGTGAATAACTACATATATACATGTGCATAACTTTTGAACTTTGATGAGTGATCCCCATATTTTTAAAAATTCCATTTGATGTAGCTTTCACATAAAGACTTTAGGATACCTATGTTAGTAGCTTCCTAAAATATGATTATATTAGCTACCTAAATTAACTAATATAATGGAAATTTTTGTTTCAATTTACTATGTATTACACAATTAATTAGTACATGGTAAGGGGGTATTAAATAAGTAAATGGTACACGGGAATGTTACTAATGTTATTAAGTTGATTTAGTCAAATGGGAATTCAAGGATGTTTACTTATTAGTATTAATAAATTATCTTAAAAATTAATTGCTTGAAATAATTAGAATGAAAAAGTAGGATGTTGAAGTCAAATAGACAGAATTGACAATGATTAAGTTCAAAGAGCCCATCAAAATGTCCAAGGTAGGGAAAAGGATGAGTCCTACAATTACATTGGTCATGAAGATTATCATCATATTTTGATTAGAGGATGGAACCCTTTTAGTGTTTCATTATGCACAAGAATTTTCATCCTAAACTCCATTGGAGGGTCGAATCATTATCGATTCCCATTGGTTCATGAAGGATGAGGAGGCCATTGATTGAAAGGAAGGATTTCAACAACTTCCATTGGATAAGAAAAACAAGTTCAAAAAGGGGTCATTGGAAGCTTTGGGGTGGGGGAAATAATTTTCTTTTATCTTGTGTTTTTTTTAAAGAAGAGGAGAATGAATGTGTGAGAGGAAAACTAGTTTGTTATGTGTGAAGAAGTGTTGTTCATGGAAGTAAATGGTGTGCAAACAAAAAAACATGGAAGGAAGTTCTGTGTAGCAAGTAGTCGTAGTGGAGTTCATGGAATAATTTCCATGAACAAACCTCTGGACTTTTTACTAAAATAGTTGTTCTTCCTAAATCCATTGTTGGATTTGTCTTCAAATTCAAAAAAAATAAATTTAAGAGGTGTGAAATGTTTTTTCAAAATTTCAGCATCATCAAGGCTGTTGCAAGGGAACTACACTTGTTGGAAGTAAAGGGGTTGAAGCCATATTTTCCTCAAATCTAATCAAAATAGCTTCTAGTTTTGAAACAAAAATAAAAATTTATACAATTTTGCATCATTGTTGCTTCTAAGATTAACTTTCCAACAACCTTATGTATATTATATTAAAATAGTGTATGAAGATATTATGAGAAGTGGAATGAAAGGGGGTCAACTATCAAACATGAATATTGATTAAACATCAACACAATGCTTTTTCACACTTTATCATGGTAAGTCTTGATTCTTTCAAAATGTCTTGGTATCCTTCAAATGGACATAACACATTATATTTTTTAATGAATTTCATTACATTCTATTGAACCACCTTAATTTGTTAGAATATAACTACATAATAGTTCCACCCCCAAATGAGTTTTGTGAATTGCATATTTTCATGTGGAAGGGTGTGCAAGAATTCCTCACAAAAAGAGAAGGGGGCCTTGAAAAAGTTTGAAAATTTAAAAAGTTCAAATAACAAGGGAAAGGTGAATCTATGAAAGAGAAAAAATATAAGAAAAAATCAACAATGAAGGGTCTTGTGAAAGAAAAATGAGCAACAAGAAGGGGGGTTGAAAAGACAAAAAATTGAAAAAAATAATTAGCAAGGAAAGGGCAGGCTTGTGAAAGAAAGATGGGAGAGGTTTAACCAACAAAGACAAAGAGGTTTGTGAGAGAGAAAACACCACTATAGAGTAACAAAAAGATTGGAGGCATATTCTTTTTTTTGGTAACCAAATACAATGATTTCAATAGCTATGAGTGTGCCCAGAGATGGGCAAAGATGGGGCACATTCTGTTTTTCAACAATAGGGCTAATTGAATGATGACCAATGCATGGTTGTTCTTTAAGCAAAATGTTCACCCACCAACCTATTTATCGTAATGTAATCAATTATGAAAATAGTAAAAAAAATAATTTATTTAATCAATTAGGGCACATATTTGTATTGATATTTAATTACGGGTACATAAGGGTAAAAGACTTATCCACGCAACACTACTTTACAAAAACCTCACATAGAGGCGATTCAAGTTTGAACTATGTTGCCATTAAGATTATTACTAATGTTGGTTGGTTCCTAGGTTCTAGGGGGAACAACTGGTTTTGGTTCCTCAAAATTGCAAGGAATCCATTCCAATTAATGGTTTCGGTTTCAATTAATTATTTTGGGGCAGTTTTAGTCTTGGTTCGAGAATTGAGCTTTAATTTTCACTAGTTTCTGGTACCAATTCCATAATCGTTAATTCTAGATAACATTGTGTTTTAATTAACCCTTGGTTCTAATCCCAATATGCAAAATAACTAAATTTGCAAATTTGAAACTTAATTTCAAATTGAACCGGTTCCAGGTTTCATTTCCAATATGCAAAATGACCCAAAAACTTGGAAAAAGTCATATGAGGCAAAAATAAAACTTTCATTGCAAAACAATTACTTTTACAAAGGTTTGAAAATATTAAACCTATTTCATACCTAGCCTATTTTAAAACTTTAATGTAGCCTATATTTAAACTAACCTATTTCTAACATCTAATCTATTCCCAACATTTCTAAAGGATCAACACCATTTTAGTTTTTTCCTATTTGGTTTCATGTGTAGGATTTCAACCAATGGTTAGAGTGCCTTCAAAAATGGCCTTCTTTCCCTTTAACAAACTTAATTCTTTGTGTTTTTCCCCTCACCCAAAACTCCTCCAAACAGCCCCAAATGTGCCCCAATAATATCTTAAGCCAAATATCCCATATCCATCCCAATCTTGCCCCCAAAACAACCACCAATTGACTCCTATGTCCCACCTCCAAAAAAAACTAAAAACTTTCCCAATTCCACCCAATGCCACCCCCAATGCAACTCCAACACATGCCCAAGCCAAAACCAAAGGGGTAGACAATAACCAAAAAGTCAAGAGCTGTAACAAAAGGGTAACCCTAAATAGTAAACCTAACAAATAATTTGGTTACATCATCTCCAAGGGCTAGGCATTTTTCACTCCATGATTACTCCAATATTGCTCCAAGGTTTGGGAAAAAAAAAACAAAGGAAATTGAACTCAAAAGATGCATTATCCAATGAAAAAGAAAGAACTTTGACATATTTCCAAAACCCAAAAATACTTACCTATAATCTATTGCCATTTTCTTTGATGTCCAAATGCCCAACTTGATCAATTAAGCCTTCATTTTCTTCCATAAGGGCCTTGTCCATGTCCATGAATTGCTTCATGGATGCCAAGTCTTCAACATGAGCATCATCCGGCCAATTCTTGTAGATGCTTATAAGCATTTCAAGATTCTTTATGCCCAATCAAAAGCATCAAAGGTTGGTGCATATACTTGCCACACTGAAAACTCTCTCTGCCTCAATCTATGAACCAATAATCCTTAGAATTTGTCGAGCCACAAACCCAACATACAAGAATTATACCTCATGTATTTTCCACCATTCTAATGGATTTTTGGCCTCTTCTTTGTAACTTTCTTGAACCTTGAATGGTTCAATTGTTCTTTCACCTTTGATGATGCCATTTCTTTAATAGTTTCCATAAGATCATAAAGACTTGTGGGTTCAACACTACAGGATGTAAAGCTAAAAGCTCCAACACCTACGTCACTTACGTCTAAAAAGTTTTCTATAGAAATAAGAAGTGGAAGCAAAACCTAACGGTCATACTCATTAGCAATTTGTAATGTTCTGTCTTTGCTAGCAAATTGAATGATTAGCCCCAAACCTTTGTAATGAAGATTGAACATCATGCACAACATGCTATGGGTTTCGGTCTTTTGGAAAGAAAACATAAAAATTAAAAATGGGTTTAAGACTTGTACCACTTCTTTCTGCATGTTTTACCAAAAGACTTGAAGCTCCCCATCAAAATCTTGGGTCTCACTAGAATCAAATCCCAAACCCTTGGCTTGAAACTAACATACAAGTGATATGACAATAACTAGGGCATTTGAAAGCAAGTAGTATCCTCATCTTTGGTTTAGCACACATTGTTGAACCACGGGGCCCAAAGTATTAGCAATAACTTAGGCTATTGCCCACATTTGGGGATTAGGCACATGACCTTGTAAAGCCAATGATTATTGACTTCCATAACAAAGATAATCACATGCTTAAATTCAAGAGTTTCTTTTAATAGGACAACTTTTGAAGCAAGTGAGTTTTCATAGGAGTTTTTTGTTTCCATGGAGGCACCCTTGCCAACTCACATGCTTTGTGCCATGCTTGTCATCCCTTGCCACTTTTCTTGGTCCAAGTAATGGTTTTTTGCAAAAGTGATTGTGTTTCTTTAATTGAAATAGAAGGCAAGCTAACACATACTTTGGAATCATTTTGTCACATATTAACAACACAAGTAGACATTGCATGACCCTAATAAGAACCTATAAAAGGTGTTGATAATCCTAAAACTTCACAAGACACAACAAATGTTAATGCAAAAGTCATGGTGGCAAGATTGTTCCCTTCATCCTTGACATATGCAAAAACATGAGTATTTAACCCATGTTTTGTAAGCACATCATTCATTTTTATTGCCATGGCATTTCCAAACATGTCTGTAGGCTCAAAAAATTTGATAGTTATGTGACATTGCTTATCATTCATGAAATGAAAAATAAGAACAAATGTATGAATACCTCCCCTTGACATCCAAAGATAAAAAGATATAGTGCATGTATTACATTATTAAAGGGTTGGAGAAACAAATCTTTCTTTTGTTCACTTAGTATTGAGAAGCAAAAGTTCATTTCTGAACTTTTGCCTTGATGGGAAATTCAATCGAAGATTCTCCCTTAGAATTAATCTCCTAAAAAAAGGAGCCTCAACAAAGACAAAGGCATAAATTTCTTTGCAATGAACAACACAAGATCTTTTTCAAATTGTTTTCTACGAGGATCGTTTTTATTATAAGGAACATAACTATTAAAAAAGGTAGAAATAATGTGAGGAGTTGGGTTAGATTTCTCTTTTGCTAGAAATTTTTCTCCCTCAAGCTTGTCCTTTTGCTACTCAATCCATTCACTTTAAAGCTTTCAATGATTATCCTTTAAATATTTTCGCAATGTGGAAATCCCATTTGCAGATCTATAGCTGATCAAACCCCTTTTATGTTTTACATTTGGAGTAAGTGGCACTACAAAAAAAACTGTCTTTTGTGACTTGATTTATGACTAGGTTATTAATCATGAAAACATCTATGACTACATGACTATGTAGTTGAATAGGACACATCATTTAAAACACCTAGTCGCTAATGTGGTTTAATTGCAAGATAATTTGTGACTTTGACTTTTGCGACTATAAAGTCATGGAGGTCATCAGTGCTTAATGAGATCCATAAATTATGGCCGTTGGATATAATTCAATAAATATGTTCTCCACCCATGCCATGTAAACAAGTGGCATGTAGACACATGGTACAAAGGCTAAAAACCCAACCTATATGTTAGGAATGTAGGCTAATTTAACTAGCAAGCTAAGCTAGTTAAGTTAATTCACTATGTTGCAAGTGTGAGGATTTGAACCCCTCACCTCTGCATTGAGGGAAGAAGTCTTTAACCCCCACTTACCCATTGCACCACATGATTTTTACATGACAAAAATTATCACCATATTGTTATAAACTTTTTTTTAACTTATTTTATAAGTTAGGTATTTAAGTATTTACCTAACAACTTAAAACCTATTTAGTAACCTAATAGGTACCTAGCTTGGTAGGTAAAAGTAAGTAGTACCTAGAGATAGTTGTAAGTAGGTAGATAATAGGTAGTACTAGCCCATAGGTATTAGTAGTTAGTAAATAGTTGGTAGGTAGGTAGCACTTAGTTAAACTACTAACATAGGTAGGTTATTAATGTATGTAGGCTAGTCATGTAGTCACAATGTAGTCACAAAATAGTCCTAATCTAATCATGTAGTCATAATGCAATTGCAATGTAGTCACAAATTTGAATAAAAGTATATGACTAATGACATATGACTACATGATTAGATTAGGACATTAGTTGTAAATGTCCAAGTCATGAAAGACATGTTTTGGCATTATGTGGATAACACATAACACATTTTAGATACTTAGCTTGTGAAGTTGAATTTGGATTTGAACTTACATCTAATGAAGAAAAATTCAGTAACACATAAAATGCCCAAGTTGTGGCTATTCGATTTTTAGGTTTCTAAAACTCTAGATTTTTTTCCAACAAAGCCCATAATTCTAAATGATTTGTGCTTGTAAAATTATCAGTGTGTGATGTTGATGTTGAATGCAAATTAAAAACATAAGCACAAAACTCCATTCCTGGTAAAACTTCAATGATTTCCCCATTAGGATCCATGATCTTGCCACATGAACAACAATAGAAACAAGGAGAATACAACCACAAACACTGACAAAACCCATGAAAGTAACGACTAGGAACACCAATAAAACCCATGAGAATAATGATTAAGAACACCAATAAAGCCCATGAGAGCAACGACCAGGACCACTAACAGAGCTCAAACTAGCATGACCACGAACACCAAGAGCCCATGAGAGCACAAACATGAACATCAAAAGCACAACCATAAACACCAACAAAACCAAGGATAACACTAATCATGAACACCAACAAAGCTCAAAAAAACACAATGACAAACACCAACAAAGCCCATGAGAACAATAACCACACACACTAATAAAGCTCGAGGAGAACACAACCATGAACATCACCAAAGATCAATGAGAACATGAGGGACATACCATGAGGAGTGAAAAATGTCATTGTGCGTTGCAAAACCCACCATTGCCAACCTTGCCATTGCCACAAGTTTACAAACAACATAAGGAAAACAAAACCCAATTCAAGTTCTTCCAACACCAATAGAGCTGAGGAGAACAACAATTAGGAACACCAACAAAGCTTGGGAAAACATGACCATGAACATTGATAGAACCTAGGAGAACACGACCATGAGTAATGGCAAGGATGGAATTGAGTTTACAACCGATCTTTGAAGTTTTTTCCTTTGAAGTTCCTTTTGAGGTTCCTCCTAAGCTCCCAAGCTACAATGTTTGACCTTCCATGAAGACACAGGGTAAAATCATAGTCAAAGGAACCACCCAAATGAGTGGACATTCCTTAAAACTACACTTTTCTATGTTGAAAGATCACAATGGAAGCATAATAGTTTGGATTGTCATATTTTTTTGGAATATTTTCCATTAATTGCAAAGTTTACATGTTCAAAGCTTGACACAAAGCTCAAAAGTGGAGAGTTTTTGTGTTTTTCAAATGTCCATTTTCTACCAAATGTGCAACATTCCTTTTGAAAATTGAAGAAAATTTTAACATTGATGAATAGAAGGGCAAAAGGACATGAACTAATGAAATTTGTTTTTATAATCCATTTGAGCACATTTGGCTCAAAAGTACTTTTGACCCTAAAAATTATGAATTTTGAAAATGTGGCTTTAAAAAAAAAAAAAAAACCATATATATGTGATAGAAGGCATGAATGCATAATATACATGATATAAAATCAATTTATAATCAAAATGTATTTATATTTAAAACGTAATGTCAAATGTGGTATTCAAAATACAAAATTTTAAGTTATAAACCAACGTAGAAATGACATGTGTCATGTGCAATCCTTGAAAAAAGACTTTTACCTTGTCGCCCTTGGCATTTTTTACCATGATTTCACCTCACAACACAAAATAAAACGCCTTTCGAACTTCTTTTATTTTTTCCCAAGCTTTGTTGCATGACATCTTTTGAACACAACACAAATATTTTGTGAACTTCAACCTTTAAAATCATTTCAAGTTAGCCTTCTTGAATTCAACATATAAACTATCTTCAACTTTTGTTCCTTGAATTTGAACACTTAAGAAAAAGAAAACCTTACTTGAGCTTATTTGCTTAAAAAAATGAATAATGAATTGAAAAGGAAGTGATTCGTGAAACATGTGGAAGGGCAACCATATTGATCAAAAGTTGAAACTAGTGGATGCCCAAACCCTAACCTTAAATAAAAAACCAAAACTGAATTTTGGGAAAAAGTCCAGATTTGGAATCAACCCCCGGTTGGGTTTTGGTTCTACATACATGTTGAATTGACCCCCTCGGTTCCCTTTTGGTTCCATACTTGACCTTGTTCCTTGTCAGTTCTGATTTTGTCAGTTTTAGAACTTGGACCTAGTTTTAGTTAGGTTCTTTGAAATTGGAACTAAAACCATCGATTCTTATTGCTCCAAGTGGGTACCCATCCAACACCGATTATTACCAAGGGAAAGAACCCATAGTTAGTTGTGTTGTATTGTATGCCCATACTTTCCTAATTTGTGCTAAAATTTATGCCAACAACCAACTTGCCAATTTATAAACAAGAAAAGAAAACTTGATAACTTGGTGCCCCTATAGTAACTTATTTCTATTGAGAATCTTCTACACTAAGAACAATTAAACCAACATTTGATTATTTTCTCATAGATAGTACCTTAGTAATGTATCTATCCATGAAGAAATCAAACTTTCAATACGAATGTGCCATTAAGTTACAACATGCTTTAAGTGAAGGGGTCCACCGGATTCAAAAGGAGATAGTCCTTTTTAGTACCCCAATCGTGTTTTGACCCTTCAATCATATATCAATTTTTGCAATTAAAAAAAAATGAATTCAATCTTACAATGTTTTTTTTAGTAATAATAGATTCTCCTTTATTTTTATAAATTTATTTTTTTTAATTTTTTAATTTCAAACTCAAATTAGATGTACATTACTTTTATTCTATTTTTCAGTAAATTAAAAGAAATTATTTTATTCTATTATTCCATTTTACTCGTGTCATTTGGTGATAAATAAATAAATAGATGGTTTAGTTTGGGGCTAGTTTAATTTGGGCATATATATGCATTCAATTGATTCATCATAAATAATAATTTAATCATGGAATGTGAATAATTCAAGATTAGTATGCACATTTAGTTAATTATTATGATTTATTTCTATATTTTGATCAAAGTAGAAATTATCAAATTAATACTCCATTTTTTCATTACCCTTTTTTATTCAAAATTTCCCTTTTGTAAATTATTTATTTATTTGAATAATTATGAATAGATAATTGAAATCATGATAACTATATCTTTTGTCATTTTTCATAATGAAGTTTTTAAAATGAAAATGTGATTTTCCCCCTTTTTTCTATTACCACATCATTAAAAAGTAGCATTATAATGATGTGTGTCATATTTTATGACTAATTTTAGTCATGTTAATTGTATTAATCAAAATAGATAAATCCACATGGGAATTTTCTAATTTGATTATAATGTTAGATTTTTTAGTCATAACAAACATTGTTATTGTTGATGTTAATCGTGATGAACACATTTAGTCACTTAAAACTACTAGTGTATTTTAGTTATTGACTATATAGTCATCTTAGACATGATGTTAGTAACGTAAAAAACCATGTTTTTGTAGTAGTGCTAGCTCACACAAATCAATTTTTAAAAATTGTTCAACTATAAATGACATTTCCTTCGATTTGGAAAACTGCCCAATACAAAAAAAGTCCTTTTAGTTCTAATTTGTGATCCTACAATGCCTAAAATTTGGCAAACCAAAAAACTAACAATAGGAAACATGACTTCATGTTTTCCTCACCATTGAAGATGACACTTGATTTCCTCGGGATCCACTTAGTACATTTAAAAATCAACAAGTATTGAGTGAAAAGTTTTTTCATCGATTCACTTGTGCTAAAAGTTTATTAAAAAATATTCATATTCGAATTTTCGTCAACCATTTATTTTACACATCCAACTCAAAATTCTACCATTGGATGCAAATGATGATAACACTATAGAAGCATAGGATATAAGGATTGCCTAATATATCCCTCAACAATATTCACACCTTCTTTATGACCATAAAAGAATATACTAGATGAAGATTTTTAAATCTAAGGTTTAACATCAAAAACATGTTGTGAGCTTTTCTTTTTTCATAGTTTCTTAAAAAACAAAAGAAAGATTCCAAAACATCACAAAGTGTCTTTTTGATGTTGGAAGCAAATATAAACTACTAAAAAACAATTCCAAAATCATCATTAATCAAATTGACAAGTGGATTGATGGGTTTATAACTTCCTCATTGAATTTTACACACAATAATGGTAGATTACAATGCATGAAAAAGTAACCAATGGTTACTAACCTAGTTTAAAACACAAGCACTCATAATAAGATAAAAAGAATCCACAATTGTTTTTAAAATGTGACAAGTAAGAAAAGGTGGCACTCTCCTACTAATTCTAAGAATATTTTGTTTACTATAAGGACGGATAATAGCATCTTTGAATTGTAGGGCTTCTTGGAACATAATGATTTTGGTAAGAAACTTATAATCAACTTTATACATGTAATTTTAGTATATCCAATTAACACAATTTAGTAAAAAATAAGGAAAAAAATTCAAGCAGCAAAAAATAAAAATTCACCATGTCTTTATTAGAATATTCAATTTTCTTAGGCAAATATTGGAATTTGAACAAGCCTTATTCCATTCCTATCTACCTTTTCCAAAAAAATTAATCCAAATGAGACATTTTTACGAATTGGCTACATAGATTTGATTGAAACAAATTTGAAAATTTTGAATTTTTTTATTATTAATTGTACCATATTAACATACTTTAGAAAAAACATGGCCAAAACAAGTACCTTAAATGTGGTCATTAAAACCTATAATTTCACATCTTACAATAGATTTCAAGGCAATTGTTAAGTATTCAAATTTGACACCTCATTTTTGACATATGCAATGATTTTTCTCCTCAATCCATATTGATCAAACAATTTTATTAAATTGTCAGCCAAGGTTTGACCAATAGTTTTGTTGCTTCAAATAAACCAATAATCAATTGTTTAGGTTATTAATTAAAATTTTAAAAGTTAATAACAAAAGCAAATATTTCATATCCCCCCTTGGACCTCCATAAATCAAAACTTCTTGTTGTAGAAATATAATATGTTAATTTTAACAAAACATATTCTTGTTTGATTTTCTCCACCAAGTTACATAATATTTCTTGAAAAAATTATTTGTTGAAAGGAAATACGACTTGAGTACACAATTCTGTAAAACCAAATTTTAGAATCAAACATTTTTGACAAACTGTAAATGCAAGTGCATGACTTTTCACAATCAAAAGACCAAGGTTTTGCAAAAACTTCTTTTGCTACACATTATCATTTTTGAAAGGTTTTCATATTAGAAAGGTACCTTGGAATATGAGCAACATGATGAATAGGAAAATACACCAAGACAAACAATAAGGTTGAGTTGGAAGACTAGTAGTAGCATTGAATAAGAAGATGAGTAACAATGTTAAGCAAAAAGACAAGCAATAGCATTGAGCAAAAAGATGAGTAACAATGTCAAGTAGGAGGATAATTAGCATCAGCAAGGAGGACAAGTAGGAGTGCCAAACAAGAACACCAAATTGGAGGACAAGTAGACTTGAAATTGTTGTTTGAGGTTAAACCAATACCCTTTTGATCTCATTAAGCATGTAAGGTTGCCTAGCAATAGGATTATTATCCTCTTTTCCTTTTAATTAACCTAATTCTTTCAAATCGAATGTAAAACATTTAATATAATTCTACAATAGTTGTCGTATTTCCCACACTTCACATCTTGTAACTGCTACAACGATATTCAATTCCCATGTTTCTATAGTCATTAGTACTTTGGGTGTGGGTGATGGAATATCTTAACACCCAATGTTGAAGGCATGGATTGTAATTGCTACACAAAATGTGGGGAGTTGCCTAATTGGTTTAGCACCCCATGTCACAAGCCTTTTTTCCAACATCCAAAAATATCTTTTTCCATTCATGATCCCATATTTGCCAAAGATGTACAATCCATCATGTCATAATATCAACCCCTTTGTGTTGAAATAGTTGTCCCAATTGTAGGTGCTACATGTGAAAGATGGGGTGGAGTGGGTTGGAGTGATTGGGCAAAACATCGTGGTATTACCAATGCCAAATTGAAAACCCATGTGAAGTAATTAAAGTTCATGAACTACCTTCAAATCCACCTATGGGTTCCTTAAAAACAAAGAGGCATAGTTGTAGTGCCAATGTGGAAGCCCATGGCTCACTCCTTTTCATTCACATTGGACTCCTCCATATTAAATGAATTAAAGTCCCAAACTCTCCTTAGGCCTCCATTTTGAAATGTATGAAAATGCAAAAAACTTGGAAATGTCAACAAAATTGTTTGTGAAAGTTCAACCTTATTGGCCACTACCAAACATGGGCAATCATCATGGTGAATTGCACATGATTGGCATCCTAAACATAATATGTCATCCACCAAGCATGTGGATGACCTTAAAATGACCTGATATTCTCATTGGATCATCTTTCGTGGTGTTAGGTTAAACCACATTCGTTGAAATTGATGGGCATGTGAACCAACTATTATAGCATCTACCTACACTCACTTGTCGATCCAAGCCTAAATATGTAAGCATCATGTTAATTAGTCCAACCTTGTGCAAATCCTCTTTGATGATTTTTGCCTTGATGTGATGTAGCTTGAAGTGGAACATTACCCTTGTGTACGATTGTTTGATCTAGCAATGAACTCCTTATCGTGTGAGGAACTCCTCTTGTGAGGCATGTATTGAGTATCTTGTAAAACTGCTCTTCTTGACCTTAGCCTCCAACACAAGTGATATGCCCCCATATTTTTAGGTTTTGTGTGCATTGTTTTGCATTGAATTGTAAAAATTCTCACCCTATTACCAAACAACTTTTGTAGATAGATGGACACTCCTTTTGAACAAATGTTGTTCATGATGCCTATTACCAAACACAATTTCAAGATCATTGGTTGGAAGTAAGAAAGTTGAAAACCAATGTCCACTTCTATGCATTTGGTCATAGGTCATGTGATGAACAACAATAGACGGTTGACTGATTTATCACCAGCCACCCCATGATCTATTCCAAGTGTTCACCCACTGGCCTGTGTTTGATGATAGGCATTTTTATCCTACTCCTTACTTGACTAGTAAGTATTTCATACTTACCATGTTCTAAGTTCTCACAAGTGTTGGGCGGTTATTTGATTTTGTTAATAACCTGAGTGAGTTCCAATTTTTTCCAATTAAAAAAATCCAAGAACCTCTAACCCCAGTTTTTAAAAAATATTCAGAATCAAAGAACCTCTGGTTATGTTCAATTCAAAGTCTCTCAAAGAGCCTGTGGTATTCACACTAAAAGTAGCAAGGAATTGATAGTTTATTATAGATTATTTGACCAATTCTATTATTTATTTTTGAGAACCACAGTTACATATCAGAATTGGTTCTTTGATTTTTTCAGACATGGGTTTGAAATTAGATAACTTGAAACAGGTATGAGTTTGTTGACATCTCTAATACCTGCCCAATGTTGGTTTTAACACTACCCGGCTAATTGAGGTTTACTTTTGCATGGGCAAGGTAGGTATTTAGATGCAAATGAATAAACAATATATGCCAAAATCATGTTACAACATATATGCAGTTTTATAATTTGCAAGGGATATGGAACTATGAGGAATTTTTCTAAATTATGGTGACTAACTACTACTAAATTTCTCTCTTCTTTTGGCATTTTTTTCCCATTAATTGCACTTATCACCTTGGAACAAGACTCTTACCAGCGTTTTCTTTATGGTAAAAATTTGACAAAAAAAAAAAATAAAAAAAAAAAAAAAAAGGAATAGTCTGTCATAATATTCTCTGTTTTTCTGAAAAAATCAGCAAATTTTGAAAAAAACAAAATGGTTTTTTGAAAAAAATTCACCACATTTGGACTAGTGATAGTTGTTTCAATTTTTTGATGTTGTGTCATTGGCTAGCATCATCCCATGAGGGATTCAACATTAAATGGCAACAAGTTTTTAGAACTTGTCTAAATAGTTTTTTTTAACTAATTTTAAAATGCTATCAAACTAAAATCAATGTCCAAATGTGGTGATTTTTTTTCACTTTTCTTTTTTCGAAAATTTGAAATTTTTTTCAGGAAAAGGGAATATTGTTACAGAATAATCCCTTTTGATATTAAAACATTACATTTTCACTAATTTCGCATGAAAACAAACACTGATTTAGACTCTGATTTTTTTAACTAATCATGTTTGCAATGGCAATCACAAAACTCTTTCTCCACTTCCCAATAAGTATTTTATGTGTATTTGTATTTTGTTTTTCCAGTTTTCTCATGTAACATTATCACCAGTCATCCCAAACAAGATTTAATGTCAATTGGCATTACTTTTACATATACAACTGTTAAAATTGTAAAAACTGGCAAAATGATTGCCCAAAAAATTATAAAGTGCCAAGAAACTTATCCCCCAAGGAAAGAAAAAGATTGATGGAAAATTTGGCAAATATTTGTAAAATAGAGAATCTGCTACAGATTATTTCCTTTTTATTTTTTTGAAGTTGAAAATTTGCAAAATTTCACCAACAAAAAAATAAAAATAAAAATGTTGTTTCCAATGGACAATATTGGTACAAATAGTATATACTTATTCCAAGTTACCAAACCTTTTGCCCTACCCTTTTACCTTATATTTACTCACTTATATATCCACATGATAAATATGAAGAAAATGATAAATTGAAAAACCCTACCCTTAACCCTAAAATCCTTTGGCTATACCCTTACCGTGATTGACAATTTTCTATTGCCATAAAGAAGCTGAACATAGTTTGGGTGATCACTCATCGATGGGCTGGCCACAATAGCCATGGCAGCTGCTGCCCCTCCCCCAATAGCCAGGGCACCCTTCCACAGCTCCCATGGGATTTTATTTTTTCTTGATTGATTTTCATAGATTTTTCCACAGTGTATTTAAGATTGGTTATAAAAGCTAATATTGCTTGGGAACTTACAAAATCCATAAGATCCCAGTTACATTGGTAGAATACCTTTCAGAATTCCAGAAGATGCTTATGTTTCTTTCATCCTTGTATAGTCTTTTTTTAATTTTTAAAATGTATTTTTTTATTAATTTTATTCATTTTTTTATTATTATAAATTAATTTATTATTTTAGATTTCTTTTTCCTTCAACATAAGATATTTCACATATATATAAAAAGAAAGCAAAAAATTGAATTTATTCACTTCATTAAACAGATATTTTATCAGAATTTGATCACTATAACATTTTCATGTAAAAACTGAACGTATTTGCAAGTTCAATGCCAACAATAGAGTTGTAGTAGAAAACGTCAAATGAAACAATGCTTTTCTAAAGTACATAGAAACTGTTCTAAGAAAAGTAGAACTTGAAGAAATGTTCAATTGTTCAGACAAACCCCCACAAACTACAATCTACAGTCATCTTGGATTAAGGTCTACAAATTGCAATCAAGACTTTGCCTAGTCCATGATGCCTTTGAAGAACTTGGCACTACAGCAGGAAGAGCCTTTGGATCAACAATGTAGTTGATTGTAATTGAACAATTTTGCAAGTTACTGAAAACATGATTGGTAGAAGTATTCATGCTAACAACTCCAAGCAGCACACAATGATGAATGACTTCCAATTGATCCTTCTACTTAGGAAGTTCAATGTCAAATGATACTCTCCTTGTTTCTAGAAATTGAACTACTGACTTCTCCTAATTCAGAGCAAAAGTAGGAGCACCATCAATAGTCTTCTCTTGGGCAAGGGCACCATCAGCAACCTTATTCTGAGGAACAAAATCAGGAACAAGAGGAATAGGAGCAAGATGAAGCTCCTAATTCTGTCCACATTTTTTTATTATAAGAAACATATGCACTAAACAAAAATTGATATGAAAAATACAGAAATCTAAAATTGAGATGTAGATAGAAAATTACCTTTGTCTCAGTGTATGCAATTTGTTCCTGACTGAACACCTCATCGTATCACAACAAACAACAGTTCTTCAATTCACCACTTATAATTCGTTGAAGTGCTTGATCTCTCCAAATGCTTATCAATGTGATTATATCTAAACAGAAACCAGAATGAATTAAAAAAACACCACTAGACAAAATTGAAAGCAAGAAAAGCAATGAAATAACATAAGGAATCAATTACTTCCTGTAAGAGATTGGAACTTTGTGACCAGTAACTTCAATGTCATATTCCCAGGCATTAAAAATTTCCTCCATAAAAGTGATTCCAAAACCCATACCTATTTTATTTGACAATACTTTACCTTTCAGTTCATGAAATGACAGTCAACTTATTGACAATCAAGTGCAGCCAGCTTCAACAAACTGGTGAAGTTATAAACCATGCATCGACAAACTTCCTCCACTTTTGTTTCACACATAGAAATATAGGGTATGGTCTTTTCGTATTATTAACAGGTCAATCAATAGGGCAATCCTTCACCAACTCTTTGTATGTGTTGATGACATCCTCAACAAGACAGTCAAAAGTAGACTTGTGCATATCAACTGAACATTCCGTTAAATGTCTATGCACAAGTTCTTGGAAATGCCTTGACAAAACCTAAGCACCAAACCAGTAAGAAGCTGCACAAGATAAACTCATCAAAATCAACATTTCTGAACTCTCGACACCCTCTGGTAAAAGAAAACATTTGCATTCAAAAGTATCAAAATATGAGGTTCAAGCCAACAAGTGATGTTGGTTGACATGTTTCATGTGGCATCCGTACCTAGTGATGGTGTTTCATGCGAGAAGCGTGATGGGGAAGTTCCTTACCAATTAAAACCTGTTCTTCACTCTGCAAAAACGTACTTTGTTTTGTTATTTTGGGGTTTGTAACTATGCTCAATGCACTGACAAACATCAAGAATCTTCATTCTCCAAATCGCCCTCAGTAGCAGTACCATACCCTGCTCCAATTGCTGTTTGAAAAATCAAGAGGCCCTTAAAATCACTATGGATATCCTGGATTGATGCTTGAAAAAGACAACAATGAAGGTGATTCACCTGTGCAGTGATTTGTTTCCCATGTGAGAGATTCAGGTTTTTGCAGCTCAGCCGTGGTTGATCTGGATCATGTGGTACAAAGCTCTCAAACAATGCGACCAGATCGAAGATTCGTTGCATTCTTGACATGATCTTCAGATGCTCACAGGGGCGATGATTTGGGAGCATTTGAACTTTTGAAGATCATCAGTCAAGAATGCAATGAATCTTCGACAAGACACCACCACTATTGAAGAAGCTGATCACGTCCTGCAGGCACTGCCAGTTATAATTCCTGATTCAAGTCTCGAAGCAGCAGCCACGAATCATTTCTGGAAATTTTGAAAGCGCAATGAAGGCGAAGAACTTTCCCTAGAACAGATTCAACACAATTCGACTCCTAATCACTGCAAAGAATCTTCACGTTGTCAGAGTAATCAGCAGTGTTCTAAAGGCGTCAACAAAGCTCAAAAACAATGTGAATGATCTGCTTTTTGTGAAGCCGCTGCCTTCTAGCAACAAAAATACATGGGAAGATGACCAGTTCTGCAGACACACGGTCAAAAATTGCAAAAGGAGCTTCTGTAGAGATCGAGTTTATGTAAAGGCAGCTAATAGTGCGCAAATTGGCAGAGCATACTTACCAAGGCGGATGCAAGTCTCGAGAGCAGACCGGATGGAGGCCATCCCTTCTTGATTGAGCAACCGGTTGATCTTCTTAGTGTGGCTCGGACGATACGTGATTCGGAGCATATCATCAAATCAGAGCCGCCATGGATCACACAAGAAACCGTAAAATGCGGATCAGAACAGAGACCGAAATTGGAAGGAGAAGGATCATGAGATAGCAGTGCAATATCATCAAGAGCAGAAGGGCTGCTCCGGAGGCCCTCACAAGACTGCCTACTGCTTGTGTTTGGGCACCTACAACAGTGTAGACACCTAAAATGCTGTTAGCGGTGAAGCGTTGTTTTAGTATAGGAGAAGGGCCTTTAGTACAGGCCCTTCCCTGATTTTCGACCTGTTCCCTCTGTTCCCTCGGCCTACCTAAGTACTCAGGTCATTTTCCTAAGTAAAGCAGAGCTGGGATTTTTGCACTTTGTAGAAATAGTGACAGGCTGGCCGCTACCTTCCACCCCAGAAGTTACCGCTTGCTGAAGGCAGGTAAGAGAGCTGAAAATACAAAGGAAAAATCCAGGCAGTGCTTTATATGCCAAAATTGCCCGCCAACAAAAAAAATTGCTACGAAAAACTGTTCAAGCCATTGGATCAATCCCATCTGACGATCCAGGATTTTGTTGACTGGGTCCAAATTCAAACAGATGCAAATCATCAATATTTTTATGCAAATGCTGTAAAAATGTATGAAATCTGTCCAAATTGATGTAAAAAGGTGATGATAATCATTAGCTAAGATAGTAAAATACCAGGAGTCCGTAGGTGTAACACTGGGTAGGTAGGGTGCCAGGGTGGAGGAGGTGTAAGAATACTTACCTATTTGGGTACCCTAGTACCTAGGCTGGTTCAGCAGCAAGGTGCCTAATAATTAATTATTTTTCGTCAACTATGTTTGGCAGTAAAAGTAATAATAATTTACAATTTGGCATTCTACTAAATAATGAAGCTATTGAACTGCTTGAGAGCCTCATTCAGATTTTTGGCATGGCAAGCACTTTTTTTTTTAAATTTTGGTAATTCCAAAAGGCTAAAAGGTAATTAATTAATGCGCAACCAGCCTCGGTACTAAGGTATTCTTGTAAACTGATCATATAAATTGCTAGGAAGCAGTGAAATTTTTTCCTTAGCAAATTTTCCCATTTTTTCTACCTGAAAGATCTGATTTTAACCAATACAAAGCATTTAAGGCCCCAAATATGCTGGATTTCTATGATAGGTTCCAGTCAGTGTTGTGCTTCTAAATGCTTTAGGACTTACACGGAGTGTAAGTGTGAAAAGTTCAGTTGGTTAAGTATAAATGATATATACTTACATGAGATTTACACGCCATATATATGGCTATTGAAACTTACACGCACAACACTGGTTCCAGTAGGTAGCTAACAATATAGAATGCTGCTTTATTAAATTTATTTTACTTTAATATCTTCTTATTTATAGCCAAATATGGCTAAATTGTCTTCTTTCATGATGATTGCCACATTGCCTACATCAAAAGAAAAGTGGGGACATAAAAAAACAAAACATGGATGCCAGCATTGAATGCATTTTTTTGGGCAAAATTTTGACATGAAAAATCTTATTTTGACTGATACAAAGGATTTTTCACTATCAAAAACTTGCCCAAATTTTGCCTGATATCAAGGAAAAAAAGATTTCAAAAAAATAGCCAGATTTCTATGACATGTTCCAGTAGTTAGCCAAAAATATTGAAGGATCCCTATTTTTTCCCCTTCATATCTGATTTATAGCCGAATTTGGCTATAGATAAACAAGATTTTAAAAATTAAAGATCATGCATTCTTTATATACTTTTTGCCACCTTACTAACTAAAACCAAACATAGAAAATCTGGCACCAGATATTTTTATTTCTTTTTAAATTAATGGGGTTGAAAAACCCATAAAACCACTTTTATTTTCGTTTTTTTTTAAATTTCTTAATTTTGGCCTTTTGGCGCGATTTCACCAGAAGAAAGAAAAAAACCGTTTCCTGGCACACCCCATGGACATATAGAAAAAGACGGCAACACACGTGGATGGATGGATGGATGAGCATCTAGTTCCTATGGCACACACCCCCCATGGATAGATAGAAGAAGATGGCACTATACATGGACGGATGGATGGATGAGCATCTCGTTCTATCTATCGATAGATAGAAGAATCTGGCAACACACATACATGGACGCAAGGATGGATGAGCATCTATTTTCATGGCACACACCCCATGGATAGAAAAAGAAGATGCCAACACGCACAGATGGGTGGATGGATGGATGGATAAATGAGCATCTAATTTCGTGGCACACATGGATGGATAGAAGAAGCTGGCAACACACATGCATGGACGGAAGGATGGATGAGCGTCTAGTTTCATGGGACACACACCCCATGGATGGATGGATGGGTGGATACAACACACAGGCATGGACGGATGGATGAGAATCTAGTTTCATTCATTCGATGCAAGCCAGTGAATACTATCCATCATGTACCTATCCGCATTCGTCCAGACGTGGTGGTCTTCAGCCAATGGGCGCAGAACCTCCCTTATCTGGGCTAAGTGGGCTTCGCTCTGGTTGGTCTTCTTTGTCTGGATAAGCCAATGCCCGTGCACCTGCGCTTCTCGCCTCCTGGTTTGCTTGCTTTGCTCGCTCGCTCGCTTGCAGCGCGTGTTTTCTTACAGTTTTGTGTTTGTTTTTCCACCGTCGTCAACAGTGTGCTTCTTAGTTGAACCTTTTCTCTGTTGACAAGCAGCTCTTCTTCTGTTGTTGCTTCATTTTATTCTGATATTTTTTCATTTGGTTGAAATTTTTTTTCGTTTTTTCTTTCTTTCTTTCTGTGAGAAATTCCTGCTATGGCTGCTGCATCTGCTGCTTGTTTGACCGGGGCTTCATCGACCGTGGCCGCTTTGGCGTCGTCCAAGAGTGCAGTGTTGAATGGAGCTTCTGTGACTACGCCTGCTGCCAGACTTGGGCCTGTCTGTAGCCGATCTGCTGCAGTTAGCTGCCGTGCTAAAGTTGAGGCGGAAGATCTCGCGGCTGCTGTAGCAGTACCAGCGCTCCCTCGTCGTTTGGCTCTCGCTCTCCTGGCTGGCGCCGTTGCTGCCGGTTCCCGAGCTTCACCTGCTAATGCCGCTTATGGCGAGAGCGGTAAGTGACGAAGAATCGTCAACAAATTGTTTCTAGTCGTCGTTCCCCTGTTGCGAGAGTGACTGTTTTCTTGTTGACTATTGAATGCATTGTTTTGGGGGTTTGTTTTTTTTTTCGTTGTTGCGTAGATTGTTATGACAAGAACAGCGATGATTTTCTATTTTTTCTTTTTTCCGATCAATGACTTAGCTCTGCTTTTTTCTGATGATGATGAGGGCAGTGAAACTCTTCTGATTGTTATGACAAGAGCAGCGATGGGTTTATTGCATTTTTTTGCATTTTCTCGATCAACAATTTTGCTCTGCTTTCTGATGATGATGATGATGATGATGATGGCAGCGAACATCTTCGGAACGCCGAAAACTGATACCGGTTTCATATCGAAGTCATACGATGGCTTTAAGGTCGAGGTACCGTCGAAGTGGGTTCCAAGCTCAGAGAGAGAATTCCCGGGACAGGTACTGAAGTACGAGGACAACTTCGATGCAGTGACTAACTTCACGGTGTCCATTACCCCAAGTTCCAAGACTTCGATCAAGGACTACGGACCACCGGAGAAGTTCTTGGAAGAAGTGAGTAATATTGAATATTGCATTCAATCCTTGGAATTTTTCAGTGCTTGATCCTGATTTTTTCGTTCTTCAATAGAAGAAACTATTGAGCTGCTGCTGCTGATAATGATGATGATGGTGATGTGTTTGCTGCTCGTCTCACATTTGTTTTTTATGTTGAGAGCTTGTTTGCATGTGCCTAATGAGCTCCTCCTTCTTGTGTGTGTATGTGTGCAGGTATCATACCTGCTTGGCAAACAGAGTTATTCTGGATTGACGCAATCGGAGGTGAGCTTAGTCTTATTGCTTTGATCATGTTTCTTCAATTCTGATGTTCCATCAGTAGTCTCTTTGTGGAGAAATTCTACTGAGGATCTATGGGATATGGAAAAACAAATTGCAGGGAGGTTTCAAGGATAATGCTGTATCCACTGCCGCAGTGTTGGAATCATCAGCGGTAGATGTGAATGGAAAGCCTTACTACAAGGTCAGTGTGCTTACACGTACTGCGGATGGGACTGAAGGAGGAAGGCATCAGGTCATTGTTGGCACTGTCTCAGGTGGAAAACTTTATCTATTGAAGGCACAGGCAGGGGACAAGAGGTGGTTCAAGGGAACCAAGAAATTTGTGGAGGGGGTTGCAAACTCCTTCAACGTGGCTTAAAACTCTCTCCGACAAACCTCACCCAACATGTAACCCCCTGAACTGTGTTTCTAATCATAATATAATTCAACAATGTTTTCATTGTTTGTTAATTCTGCAATGAGGATTGTGTTGGATTTGAATTGCAATCCTAGTCTCTGTCAAATTTGTACAACCTCAAGATAGACTGCACAAGGAGACTCAAAAACAATACACTAGTTTTCTGACAGTGAACTCTCACACTGTTTGCTTGCATTATGTTGCTTTAGATGCCTTGCTTCTAGTTTTGTTTATCTTTCATTGTTCTAAAGGCCACCAAAGAAAGAAAGCTGGGAGTGGTAGACCAAGGGGTTCATACAGATATAGCTTGAAGCATATTACCAGCCTTTTTTTTTTCATTAAGTATTGCAGATCTTTTGAGCTTCTTCAGTGGGCCAGATTTTGTGTTCTTCAATAAGGATCCTTATCTTTTGAGCTTCTTGGGTGGCCAGATTTTGTCTTCCCCAACAAGGATTCTTTGTCCTTTGAGCTTCTTGGGTGGCCAGAGTTTGTCTTCCTCAATAAGGATTCCTTGTCTTTTGAGTTTCTTGGGCAGCCAGATTTTGGTCTTCCTCATTAAGGATTCCTTGTTTTTCGAGGTTCTTGGGTGGCCAGACTTTGTCTATTCCTTGTCTTTTGAAGTTATTGGGTGGGTTGGACAACTTCATTGCCGTGCAAGTCACATGGCTCCCACTCAACTCCCTCATTGTCACAGACTTTGTGCACTTCTTCCAGTTACAGCCCAATGTTTACAGCATAATTCCAAAACATTTGTATATTGCTTGTGTGTGTCTATCTGTCTCTCTACAATTTTTTGTGTCATGAAGTTACAGTAGTTACAAGAATTCTGAGTTCAATTGTAATATGCAAATGCATCAGTTTGGCAACAGATTCACCACCACTTATCCCACATAATTGCCAATTTATATTGTTTTTGGCTGCATTCTATACAAGAGAAATCTTTCAACTAATACACAATGAAAGGTTAATTCATTATTTACTGTTTTCTACTTTAATCTACAAATTTGTCAAAAGGTAGAACTACCAAAGTACCTGGGCCAGTTTGGCGGCCACATGCCTAATAATCTTTTATTTTATTTTTTTCATTTACTGTCAGCAGTGAAAATAATAATATTTTACAATGAGGTACTGTACTAAATAATGAAGCCAGTGTGCTTGAGAGTTTCTTTCAGATTTTCAGAATATTTGTCAAATCCAAAAATAATTAATTAGTGCGTAACCAGCCTAGGTACTATGACAGAAATTTGTTTGTTCAGACAGAGCACATCCTCTGTTTGCTAATATCCCAGTTAGTGATGATAATCCCACTTTATGTTGCCTATGTACCCACTCACTTGTAATCACACTTTGCTTAATCTTCAGTTTGTTGGCTCTGCATCCATAAGTGAAAGACATCTTTTGCATCAGTGTAGGATTTTGGGGATAAAATTTTGGCTTAAACTTGGAGCTAAACTGTGTGAGTGTGAAGAGTGACAGTGGAAAAGTTCGATGTATGTAGGTAACTCTCTAGGTTGCATTTCATTTATCAAATTCATCTTGCACTGAAAATTTACTTTTCCATGTTGCATGATTAGGTTTTAAAACCATTCATCTTGCATCTTCTGACTTAACCCTCTTGCATGGTTTCATCATTTCTCATGATTTTGTTTGTTTCAACCTGCCATAAAAGCCAAAGGCATCACAACAATGAGCTTGAGCTGCTTGTAGAAACTCACTTGGATACAACAAAGCAGTTGAATGAGGAGTTGTGAATAGGGGGGGATAGAAACTCACTTTGATATGTAGTCTCTTTTTTGTTATGAGAAATCGACAATTTTACAGGAAATAAAATGAGAATTGTAGATAGAATTGAAACTCAATTTGATATAGTATCTCTTTCCATTGTGTGTGAAATCAACGTTTTACATGAATCAAATAAGGGGTAAGAGTGTGAAGATATGAAGTTCATGGTCAACAACTATGGTAGAAAAGTATCCCACATGTAAAACAATGAAAAAAGCCCAATAGAAAGGGGGGGAGAGGGAGAGAGAGAGAGAGCACACACTGTCAATCAACTGCAGCCTCCTCTTGTATTGTAGTTCCAACTTTTCTTTGAATTGACAACTGCAGAAAGTGTGCCCACATCCATACACACACATATGTCCACACATGTTGCATACATGCTTCCAATCCAATTCCACAGCCAGAATTCAGCTTTGAAAGGTATATATTACAGGAAAACCTTCAACGGCATATATGTATATGTATATGCGTTGCCAGTTTTGTGAAACTGATGTCCAGAGATGAGTATCATTCTGTTCAATGCAAGAAACAATCGAGCTCCCTAAGTCAGCCCAAGTTTTCAGCATTCAAAATCTAACTCTGCAGGAAGGGCTTTAGCAAAACCTGAAAACATGCCCATAGCTATCTCATGTCCTTCTGTGATTGTTCCTGAAAGTGACTATTGCATCCGGTATCAGCTCAATTTACTGTCTGTCTCTCATCAAATGAAAGCATCAACTCAAAATTACTGACTGCCTCTTATCAGATGAGAGCATCAGCTCAAATTCCAACTGTCTATCATGAAATGAGAACACTCATTTGCTGCATCAACAGGAACAGCTTATTCATCCATGGGTTTTCCATCCTCATCATCATCCACAGCTTCCTTCACATCAATGGTGAACTCATACTCCTGATCACATTCCAGATATGCATCACACATGAAGTATAGTGTGTAGGTTTTCTTCCCAACTTCATTTGGTGCTGTAAAATCCAACTTCAGTTTCGCTTTTCGTTGCAGTGATACACGCTTGATAGCCAGGAGCTGATTGCTCTTGCGATCACCAACAACCAGCCACCATCCTTCCTCCTTGGGCTTAGGGAAACGAGGGGCATCAACAGGCCCAACTTCCTGCCTCCCTTCCAATTCTCTCTCCAAAGTCACTTGGAGGGTAACTGTCTCCCCTGCAGAAATATCATCACTGTCTAGGACATCATGGGCAAGGTCAATATTTGGGAAACGATTACAGACCCGAGCAATTTCCATGAGCTGTGCATCACTCATCTGCAAGAGCTCCCTTCTCTCATTATCCTCCATCTCCACCAGATCAAATATAGTCTTTATGGGCTTGCCAGGATTCTCAGCACACCTCTTGGCAATCTCCTTGGTGAAGTAGGGCAGCTGGAGAAGGACAGAGTCCCGCTCCCACAGACCCTGGGTCACCATTTGGCTCAGATCCATGGCTGCAAGTGCAGGGTTGAGCCACCCAGAGCTAGAAATGACATCCACCATCGCTTGCAACAAGCGACTAGCATCAATGAGAATCTCTCTCTGATCTAAAGCAAGATTCCCACTCACAGTATGCCTGGAGAAATGAGCCTGTAAAAGCGCATTTGCTTTCACATGAGGATCTGTGAACTTGGGTTTGTCCATAGAGAATCGCTGGTGCATGACCAACTTCCTCACTGCCTCTTCCTCACCGGGCCTCATAGGCAAGTGGCTGTATTCTGATGCTGAGGCAAGAATCTCCAAAAGACCCTTGAGCTTAGTCTTGGCTGTCAAAGATGAGCTGAACAGCTCAATTGTGGTGTAGCTGATGTAGTAATATGCAGCAATCATTCCAAGATTGAGGGGTGAGAGGTCCATATCATCTTCAATTGCAACACACTTGCTGGCCTCCAAATCTGCCAAGGTAGATTCAACAAGTTCTGACAGGTGATCAGACAAGTGCCGATGGCTGACACCTTGCAAGTTGTAATAGTTAGGATTCTGAGTAAGCCGCCGATACATGAATGTCCATGTCAAGTAGTCGACAGCATCCTGCTTGTTCTCAATAGTTCGCACTACCACTTCCGCATTCAAATGGTCATGCAAGTAATGGTCCAAGTGACTTTCCACAGGGAAAGGCTCATACAGAAACTTCTTGTAATACTCCTTGCGTGGTGCATGACATAGAATCACACATTTGCCTGACGTGTCTATTTGTGGGCGACTTGCTCGCCCCATCATCTGAAGGAGGTCAGTGATGGGATAATCTGTGTGAGCATTCTCTCGCCCATCATAGAACTGAGTACCCATTACCACCACCAAATGGGCTGAGAGTGTCATCCCCCAGCACATACTACTGCTTGCCACACATACCTGTATAGACATAGCAAAGATTTCATTAGCACACCTACAAGAGGACAGAAAATGCCAACAAAGATGAAACACAATTTTCATAACACATTTAGATGTTTGCTGGAGAAAGCCAGAAGCATACCTGTATTGCTTCTGCAGCAAACAGGTCACGTACAACTGCCTGCTCTGTAGCACTCAGGCCTTCGTGTAGATACCCCACACCATGGCTAAGAACATGGATAAGGGCCTGGTCCTTCACCTTTGCCAAAAAGGGAGCAAGATCTGACTCTGCACAATGCAAGAAAGGTGACTTCTCACCCGCATCTGCCATTGCGTAAGTGACTAGATCCATTGCTGTCAACCGCGCATGCTTGCGAGTTGGAACAAAAACCAATGCAGGCTCTTGCTTCCTCACATGTTGCACAATGGCCGAGTATGTTGGCTTTGTCATAGCTTGCATACGTGCCTCAAAATTGGTGATGTCAACCCCCTGAATATGTATCTCAAGAGGCACTGGCCGGACACCAGGTGGGAAGTTAAAGAGACCATGGGAGCTTGCTCCAATCCATTCTCCTAAGTCTTTTGCATTTGCAAGGGAGGTAGAGAGAGCAACAATTCGAATCTGGTTCTCTGGTTGACTGCCAATGTAGCGCATCCGGGAGACAATCACTTCCAATATTGGTCCCCCTTCTCCACCAATCAGATGGAGCTCATCCACCACAAACAAGCTTACCTGCAATAACCCCACAGGACCAATATCAATGCTGACGCCCTCCCTCTCCTATACAACCTAACAATTTCACTCTCCAGGCTCCATGCTTTGAAGTGGAGCTGAGCCAATAGAGTATTTCACCATCAGAAAGAACAATAATCTCCACATCAGTAATCACAGATGCAACAACCTCAATGAGCTTCAATTTGTAACTGCAGAAAGGCAGTGATACACTAGCTGACTAGAGAAATCTAACTTTGCTGACTGGATGTATGGCATCCTACTGCACCTGTTGCACATGTTTCCGTTGCTTCCAACGACGAGATAATACATCCCACCGCTCTGGGGTACTGATGATAATTTGCCCCTTCTCCAACAACTTGATGTCTGTAGCTGTCTCTCCAGTCAATTCAACTACTCTAACACCCAGTCTTTGTCCAAATTTAGACTCCCAATCACGATACCGCTCTTTTGCAAGAGCCTCAACAGGAGCTATGTATACACAGCGGGCACTAGCCCCATCACTCTTCTGCAGCATTCGCAAAACTGCAAACTCGGCACAAATGGTCTTCCCACTCCCTGTCGGTGCTGCAACTAGCACATTGTCATCACTGTTGTACAGGACAGTGAACACCTGTGGACAAAACAACAGATGAGCAACAGGGTATTTTATTACTAGAACCACAGACAGGAATAGGATCATTAACCATCACATGCAAAAAACCCAGGACTACTGGTCTTTGGGAAACCCTGCAATCCACCAGATGTTCCAGCCTGTACCTGTGTTTGAATTGGATTGAAGTGCCGGAAATTCTGACTCTGATATAGGCTTTCATAAGATGGATTCCGGAGAGCTGACACAGGAAGTGGCTGCAGATCAAGGAGCTCAGTTGGTGGTGCATACTTTTCAGGGAGAATTAGGTGGCGAAAGGAAACTGGCAGCACAGTTTCTGAGCCCAGCCATCGATCAGACACAACACGCACAAAATACTGTGGTGGCAGCGGCTCATAGATTGGTACTGTGAAGCTCAAGTTGTGGTCCTCCTCCACGTACTGCATCTTCAAGAGAAAATACTCATGATGCAAAATGTTTTCACCATCGTTGTCTTCCACAATCACCCAGAAGGACTCAACATAGCCATGATACTTCTCATCCCACTGAAAATCGGGTGTTAACGTGAGGTCCACTTTCAACACAGAGCGGGTGATGGGTTGCACATGAGCTGCAAGCTCCAGCTTTGGGAATTGGTGAATGAATTTGTGAATTGATTTGCCCATCTTTGGAAACCGAATGAGCTCTCCAATCTCCTGTGAGGAAAGATCATAATAGCGCTCCCATGACAAGTCTTTCTTTTCAATCTTGCTCAAGATATCATTGGGAATGCCCTTGAACTGACGCAATGGTGTCTGGCTGCTCCACATGCGCCGATTTACCATCTTACACAAGGTGAGAGCTTTCTCAGCCAGCTGTGCCCAACCTCGCTTCAGCACTATCTCAAACAACGCTCGCATCAACCGTCCAGCACTCTGCACAATTAAAAGACACAAAATTTCTTTAGCACATACCATCTATTAGAGTTGCAGAATTTTGGTTGTTTGATAACACGAAACAGTCAAATTGAACTCACAACTCTAAAAATGGGCGTACACACTAGACATACTGCCCTTGACCATTATCAGGATAATCTTATAAAGCACATGCATACTATATTGGCAGACACTATCTTCACATGTAAAAATATAGCATCCAATTTTCAATTGACTTGCCCTTCTATATCCAGTGAAAAGCACATTTTTATTCAGCAAACCTTCACCAAAGTCAATCTAGTGTCACCAGTCTCTCTGCTAGCCAACAGCCTTCACAAACTCCCCTTACAGAAATGGTTGTAGACCACATTAAGCTCAAAAGATACCAGTTTGATACCTGTGTGATGAAAACCATGTCTGAAGTAAGGGATAAACCCTCAAGCTTCAGCTGTGAGATGTATGCTTGCAACAAAACATTGATCTTTGCACTTGGTTCATCCAAACTTTCTTTCACAGGAATAGGGACCCGATCCAACAGCTTAGCAAGTTCCATTTTCTCTTCCTCAGGAACCCTCACAAACTTGAATTCCTCTGAAAGAGAGAAAAGGCGACACAGCTCAATGTCTCCCATTGTTGGCTTCAAATGCTCATTGTAGGTGGCCATGGTACCATGACTAATATAGTAATAACTGGCAATTCGCCCAAGATCGGTGACCTGAAAGTACCCACTCTTTCGATCATACTTCACTAGGTTATTCCGGTCCAAGAGTGTAGCTGCTGAATGGATCTGCATACACAACCAAAGGCATCACTTTCACCAATAAAGCTAGCAACCATTTATGAGTACAGGGAGATCTGTGAATGCATTACCCTACAAAAATTTGACAATACAATAACTTGCTGAGTACAAAGGCAGTTGCTACTTACAAGATCAGCTCGTCGTTCTTCCAAAGTGGAATCCTTCTCCAAGGTATCAACACTCACACCATAGAGCACTGGATTTCGCAGCATTCGAATGAAGAGATAAGTATACCCCAGCCAAGTGCAAGCCTCACGAGCATTTTGGACACTACCCAGGACAATTTCAGCATTAAGATTGTCTGCCAGTTTTGAGATGAACTGACTCTCAATGGGAAGCTGCTGATTCATGAGAGAAAGATAGTAGTGGAGCTCACTGTGACCTGTGATGATGATACCCTCTCCATAGGTGTCAAACTGTGGTCGACCTGCTCTACCTAACATTTGCATGACATCCAGTGGACTCAGCTCTGTCCAAGCACCCTTCTCTGGATTGTAGATCTGTGTACCTTTGATGATGACAGTGTGTGCAGGAAGATTAACCCCCCATGCAAGTGTTGCAGTTGAGACTAGTACTTGAATGTGTCCATCTGCAAACAGTTCTTCTACCAAAGTCCGGTCAGCTCTTGCCATGCCAGCATGATGGATAGCAAAACCATATGGTAACAGGTCCCTCAGATCATTGCTCTTCACCACCTCAGTCTCTCTCTGCAGAATCTCTCGGCTGGCACTGTCCTCCTTCAGAAAGCGCCCCAGTGTATCATTCGCAAGAGCCGTATCACGAATAGAACGTGCTGTCTTTGCAGTCTCCTTTCTTGAGTGCACAAAGATGAGGACTTGATGCTTACCAGCAATGTTCATAACCTTTTCATAGCACACATCATTCATGAGCTGAAATCGTTGCAAAGGTTTCCGTACTGTAATACCTATGTACTGTTGTGCCAAGGGACAAGGTCGGTAGCTGTTGTCAAAGTGAAACAAACCCTTCTTCCGATCAACCTTTAAAAACAAGGCCACATCCTCATAGTTTGGCAGTGTTGCTGACAGCCCAACAAGACGAATCATCTCCTGTGTTGTCTCAATCTGCCTCACAGTTCTTGCCACAATGCTCTCAAGCACTGGCCCACGATTATCATGAAGGAGATGGATCTCATCAATGATCAATAACCTGACCATCTGTGTGTAAGTTCTGTCCCCTGACTTTCTGGTGATGATGTCCCACTTCTCTGGTGTTGTGACAATGATCTGTGTCTCTTCAATTTGTGCTCTCGAGAGTGTCTGGTCTCCTGTCAGCTCCCGTACAGAGACTCCATACGACTTCAGGCGTTTTGAGAAATTGCCCACCATCTCTGCTACCAAGGCCTTCATTGGTGCCACATACACAATCTTAAACCCACTAAGATTATATGTACCATCATCGTTTCGGTTCAAACCAAGCTCATGTAGGATGGCAAGCATTGCTACATTGGTTTTACCAGCACCCGTTGGAGCACACAAGAGCAAATTATCCGGCTGGAATAATGCAGTTTGATAGACTCTACTCTGCACTCTGTTCAAGGTTTTCATTTCCTCAAATGCTGGTTGAGCCCAATCAGGCATGTCTGATATCTTCACAAGCTCCTCGTTGTCAGCAAAGGGTTTTGGCTTTAGGGCTGGCACATGGACTTCCTCGTATCCTTTCTTTGCTGTCCGAAAGGATTGATCAGGTAGCTCGCACCTGACAGCAAGATGGAAAACAATCATGTCAAGAGAAGATGCATACAAGAGCATGATGTCCAAGACAATAGAATCCTCAGCACATACACATAAGCCCTAAGTGTACATCCAGTGAAAATTAGAAAGAGGAATGGAGAGAAATTGGTACTTCTTGTTGGCCATTAACAAGCCTCCCTGATGGAAAGACAGCTGTTCCAGATCTAGCAATTGCCGCTGGCCTTTGAGCCAACCACTTTCAACTCCCACTCCAACCTCTCTATCAGGTCGCCTGCCCTTGTCTTCTGTCTCTCCTCCCTCATCCCTGAGCTTCCTGGCCTCCTCACGTATACTCCGCTCAAGATTCTTCTGTCGTTCTTTTGCAGTCGCTCTGGTGGCATGCAGTTGCTCCAAAATGGCCAACAAAGCTAAGCCCCCTTCACTCATCTCTTCCTCAATTTTCTTCTTGGCATCTTCATCCTCTGCCCTAGCCAGTCGTGTGCACCATACTACCTTCAGACGGTTTCTCAGCAAGAGCTTAATAAGGTCAAATTTATCATAATCCAGAAGCATCACCAAACGATTCTCAACATCACGGTCGTCGCCTTGAGCTAAGGTTTGCAAAACCTCTTCCGCAAGCTTCTGGCTTTGTTGGGGATCAATATCTCCATATGCTTGTGATATTTTCCGCTGCAGCCAGTAAGCATCTATGTCTTGGACATTCAAACCCTCATCTGCTTCCTCCATCTCTTCATCATCTACTCCTCCCATCTGCATGGCTGCGGCTTGCCTCGTATCCTGTCCATCCTCATCACCATCACTTTCCTCCTGGACTTCATCCATATCACTCTCATCTTCCTCCTCATCTTCTTCAAACTCAACCGCAACTCCAATATCATCATCAAGAGCCTCTCCAGCACCACCCGCTCCAGCATCTCCAGCCTCAGAGTAGTCACTGATCAGCTTTCCAATGGCAACAAGCTGCGCAAATCGCTCGTTTGTCATTGTGTTCAAAAGCTTCTCAATCTCCTTCTTCTTGTCAGGATCCTTAAACCTATCGTTCTTCAAAACCCCAAGGACTTCATCAGCTGCACCTCGCAATATATCCTGAGGCTGATCACCAAACTGTTGCTGGATTGTGCTAAGAAGAGCCTCGTAAGCTGCTCTAGTCTCTTTGGTCCTGGGTCTATACATTCCATCATCGACAATAGAGAGTACGCTCTCCTCCTGGGACGCACGTTGCCGCTTGGTAAGCTTCTTCGGTGCATCAAGGTTCGTCTTCTCCGTTGTTTCTTTCGCCTCCATTTTCTTTCTCCGCTTGGTAAGCTTCTCTTCCAAGTCTTGTGGTCTTCCTCTAGCTACTCTGTCTCCGAACGTTCTTGGATCAATCTTCCCATACAAACTCTCCGGCTCTCCCGTCGGCTCATGTGTGTCCCGCGGTCTGGTATCTGTCGTGAGTACGAGACTCGAATTCGCTCGATACTCGTACTGCTTGAACCTAGCATGCGCTTCTGCTCCTCCTCCTAAGTGCGCCATCTCCCTCTCTCTTTTCCTGTCTTACTGCAGAAACTAAAAACCTCAAGAAACTCAAAAAACAGATAGGGTTTTTTCTCACCTGTTCAAAACCTTGAAAGAGAGCCTCTTCAGAAAATACACTTACAAAGTCTCCAGGTCCGACTTTCCTTCTCTGTCTCTCTCTCCCTCTCTGAAGAGTATGGCGTCAAACACTTCCAAAACTCCTGAGCGTCTTCAAAAAACAAGGATTCTTGACCATTTCCGCCGCTGTATAAAGTGACTGCCAATTTTCCCGCAGAACTAGTGGCTCGAGTACTTGTGGAGTCGTCGACAATGTACGTCGGATTAAGAGAGAGCACCGCACCGACACCAACAATCCATGAAGGAGACTACGAAGACGACGACAACGCCACACAGAGGCAGACACAACCGGTACAAACCCTCGCTAGGGTTTGGAGCTTCGTCGTCGAGGTTTTAATGTGAGGTCCTGATTTTGAGATCCTGTTTTCGAGGTCTTGAGAATATTGGACATAACCGCCACAAAACCTTGCTACTAGGGTTTGGAGCTTATTCATCGAGATCTCACTTTTGAGATCCCTTTTTCCAGGTCTTGAGAATATGGGACACAACCGTCGCATAACCCCCTGTTAGGGTTTGGATCTTTCACTTTTAGGTCTCAAGGATAGGTAGCACTTTTGAGATCCCGTTTTCCAGGTCTTGAAAGTATTGGGCAGAACCGCAACAAAACCTTGCTTGGGTTTCAAGGCTCGTCATGGAGCTCTGAAGGTGAGGGTCCCACTTTTGAGATCCCGCTTTCCAGGTCTTGAAAGTATTGGACAGAACCGCAACAAAACCTTGCTTGGGTTTTCAAGGTTCGTTATGGAGGTCTGAAGGTGAGGTCCCACTTTTGAGATTCCGCTTTCCAGGTCTTGAAATTATTGGATGTAACCTTTATTGCAGTGTTTTTTTTTGGGTGAAATTTCGCAACTTGTTGAATTTTTTTTCAAAAATTGAAAAGAAAAAAAAAATTGTGATACTTAGGAATTTTCTTCGCCTTTTTTGGAAATAAAAATAATTAAATTAGCCACATCTAGACTCAGGCACTTCCTAGGTCACCACTTGTAGCAACATTTTTGTAAAAATGCTACTCAATGTGAGGTCTCAATTTTGAGATCCCTTTTTCAGGTCTTGAGAATATTCGACAAACTTACCCATAACCTTGCCTAGGTTTTTGGAGCTTCGATGTTGAGTGTCTCAAGCTGAGGTCTCTATTTTGAGATCCGTTTTCCAGGTCTTGAGAATATTGACTCAACTACCACATTAACCTTCTAGGGTTTGGAGCTTCGACGTCAAGGTCTCAAGGTGAGGTCTCACTTTTGAAATCCCTTTTTCCAGATCTTGAGAATATTAGACATAACTGCAACAAAAGTTTGCTAGGGTTTGCTGCTTCGTCATTGAGGTCTCAATGTGAGGTCGCACTTTTGAGATCCCGTTCCCCAGGGCTTGAAAATATTCTGGGTATATCCCGTTCCCTGGGCTATCAGTAGCATCAGGAACATGTTGGGAACGAAACTTTTCGAAATTTTTGGGAACTTTGGGAACAAATTTGGAGTTTTCTTCTTTTCTTTCTTTTCTTCTGTTTCTGGAGATTTGTTTTTGGAACAAATTTGGATGGGAACAACTTTTGGGAACTTATTTGTCCCGGGGAATGGTCTTGTGTCTTCATTGAGGTAAGTGAGCACAAGATTGGGATGTTGGGGTAGGGGAGGGGATTTTTGGGGCTTTGGGTTCATGGGAACATTAGTGCGGACAAATTTGAGGATTTTAATTCCAAACTTGGATACATAACAAGATTTAAATATTTTTAAAAAACTATTTTTGGAAAATGTTGGTTGAAACATTAATTATTAATGGAGAAATTATTATTTCTTTGGATATTTTTATTGAGAACATCAATCAAAATTGCCATAGTGACACATGAAAAACTACCATATTAATTTGCTAAGGACACCTTAAGAATTATTTTTGTAATAAATCACCCAACAAATCTTTCAAACTTTTGATTTAGCAAAATCTTAAATAGTTGATAGAAGCAGTACCAAATAAAGGAACAACTTGCAAACTTCAGGTCTAGTACTAGGGTGAGATCAACATTTCAATGTCAAATATTGTAGTACCTTAATGATTTCAGCAATTTTTATTTTTATTTTTTTAAATGTTGAAATTTTCACCCCAAAAAAATGTTGGAAGAAAAATTTTATGTGAAAGAAAATGGTTTGAGAATATTTTATTTCTGGAAATGGAATTTTCGAAATTAATTAATTAATCTAATAATTTTATTTTGAAAGATTCTATGTTAAAAGTTAAATATTTTGCAATATTCCTTCACAATTTTTTTCTTTGAAAAATAAATATTCAAAAATGTCAAATTTTCTATAATAATATTATTAGTGTCAAAGTTGTCAAGGTAGTACAATGATGGTCTACAATGATCATCTAGTAGTGGCAAGTTGCAAGTTATAACATTGAAAATAGGAATACTAGGATTAGGTTGCATTTTGGTAAGTGGCTTTAATGTTGTTGTTTACAATTACAATGATACACATGGCTAGGGTGAACCAACACTCACATTTGTACTTTTAGTATAAATTTTTTTGGAGTGGATGATAACAAAATATCATCCACCCTCCTTTTCATATAGGTTTTTTTGTCTTAGGTTCTTAGATGTGTTGTGCCTCTTTTTCACATACACATAGCACGGAGCTATGATTCTATTCCCTAAGTATAGATTATTTAAAAGGTATTGTCCATGCATTCATTAAATCATAAAGGCATAGAAAACAAAAATGATGAAACCTTGGCAAGTTAAAATGATTTATGAACCTTAAACCCTTGGCAAACAAAAATGTATTATGATTATTGGCATGTGAATTCATTCGCACATGATCCAAAAGACTTCTAATAAGTCAATGGCACCTTTATTTAAAGGTATTCACATGTGTAATTCCAAGCTTAGCCTCATAATTTAGCCTATATATTTATAATTAAGTGTAACAATAACAACAAAAATCAATTTAAGCACACCAAAATGGTGAATGACAAGAATGATGACAAGTTTATGCAATAAGTATATCAAAAGTTTTTCCTTTTTATATCTTTCAAAGTTATTCACATTTTTTTAAATCTTTTCTTAAGCAAATTAAGAAAACTTCCCCAAAAAAGTTGTGTACATTTTTTTTTTGGTCTATTTTAGACCTTAAACATCCCTAACATGTGGGTTATTTATATGCTTCTTATTTTGGTTCTTTGGTATGTTTTATTAATTGGCATTAATACATTTATTGACAAAATTGTCTCATATGAACAACAATGCACCCATTGAGATATTCTCAAGTTATATTTAAAGAAAACAAGTTGTTGACATGTGTAATTTGCAACTAAATTGTAAAGATTACCCTGGCCACGAAAAACATTCTTAATTGAAAATAAGGTCATGATCTCTTGTGAAATATATAATTGTAAATGACATTCATTTTAATAAAACATATTCAACTTTTGTGTGAGAGGTATGTCATCAATCCCACAACACATAATATTTTTTTGCTTATGTTTTTTTTTTTCTTTTTGACAACACATTAAATGCAAGGTGCAAGTACATAGATAGGAGCCAATGGGATTACTTTACAAAAGGATTGTGAATCCTTTTTAGTCTTTTTTTATTTTTCAAATGAAAGAATTTTTGAATCAAATCTTTTGCAACTTGTTATTAAAAATACATATAGTTGTCCCAATAGATCACATGTTTTGAGTTCTATTTGGTAGCAAAACTTTTAACCAACTTTTATATCAACAGCACATAGGTTCCTATCATGTTGGGCAACTCACAATAATTATTATAACATGTAACAATAAACAAAAAACTCTAATTGCAAGGGTGGGTTTTATTCAATGATATGGTAATTACAACTTGTGTAGTCAAATTTTGAAGCCAATATTCACAAGTAGGAATATTGTGAAGTCGAAGGACCATGCTTAAGGGTTAACATGTCAACATTAGTTTATTGTTTCAAGGTCTTTCTTGTCTAGTCACTTCTAATCAAATCAAGCCTTGTATGCAAACAACACAATGAATCATAATCACATGCACACACACATTTGTAAAGTGAGAGAGAATCAACCCCAAATATTCAAGCCTCTTTTTGTTCAACAAAATTCCAAACCCCCAATTTTTTAATTTTGAAACGAGGTCAAGATTGAAAAATATGGCTAAAAGCATTTTGAATGCAATGTTATATTATAATGGATAAAAACATTTAGATTTAAAACAAGGTCAAGATTGAAAGATATGGTAAATTTTTTTGAATGCATTGTTATATTATAATGGATAAAAACATTCCAATAAGGTAAATGATGTGAAGTAAAAAGTGTGACATAATAAAAAAATGTTTTTAAATAATGAACAATGGATTTATTCCAAAATTACTAGCACATTCATAGGTAGCACATTCATATTACAACTTTGTGATGATAGATGCATAATTCCAGCGGCGATGAATTTTCATTAGAGATGGTTTAGGTAGGACAACAATAGGCTCCCATAGTATTTTGTCTTATCATGTTCCTTTCCATAATATGCTAAAGTGAATTATTTGAACTCAAAATTTGTTATATAATTACTTAAAATGACATTTATATAACAACTTCTTCCTATGGTTGTGACCTCTTGGATTTCTTGTTTTTAAAATTTTTGTTGCATGCTCTTTTGAATTTTTAAAATTTTCTTTCTATAGGAAGCTTGCTATGTTTAAAATGTTTTTTTTTTACAACACTCATGGCCTTTCTTTTCAATTTTACTTGTATAGTGTAAGAAAGGAAAACACATTTTATTTTGAAGAATTTGAAAAATCTTTCTTTGTTTCTTTTTTATTGCAATTTCATTGTCATAATTACAAATCCAAATATACATAAAAGTTTATTGTCATTGGTAGTGCGTAGTAGTGCGGAGCCCAAGTTTTTGCTTGAACAATGGAGTAAGATGAACCAAATTTGATTACAAAACCAAATATGAAGTACAAATTTTTACTCAACCTTCTATATTTATGACTACACAATGAAAACTGAATATGGAAATCTGGCAACTTTTATTATATATATTTTTTCACTTTGGCAATTGAAACTTTCTAAAATCAATTCATTTTCAATTGTTTTTTTAATCTCTACTTTTTACAAAATTTCACGTGTAAAACAAAGGTTCCTCCCTACTTTAAAAAGATGCTTTGATAAATTGAAGGAACCCTTCCATCATTAAAATAAAAAAACCCTTTTGCACTTTACATTGAGGAAAGCAGGCAGGCCTTCCATAATTTGGGGCCTACCACCTTTCAAGAGTCAATCCTCGAAATTAGAGGCCCTGGGAGCCAGCCTTTCCCCTCGTACATTATTTCATGGTACCACTAGTGTGAAAGGAAACTGCTTAAAGGAGTGTTAAGTTGGTAGGTGTAGGGTAACACTATTAAATGAGGGCGTTATTGGAAGGAGGGCCAGTGATCGGCTATTTGAGGGCATTACCCTATGTAAAAGATGTTGCAGAAAATTTCTTTTCCTTTCCTTTCAATAGCCAAAATCTAGTGGAAGAACCCACTTTGCTTTGCATGGGTACCCCCCTTGCGGACCTAGGTAATGCCCTCGTCCTTGGGTTTAACCCCACATAAAGATGATGCAAAAAATTTCCCTTTTTTTTTGGCTTTCTATGGCCCTACGACCAAATGGAAGGACCCACTCCAAGAATGAAAGAACCCGCTCAAAGATTCCATCATGGAATGAAAGAAACCACTCAAAATATGAAAGAAGATTCCGTCATGGAATGAAAGAAGCCACTCAAAATATGAAAAAAGATCCCATCATGGAATGGAAGAACCCGCTTCAAGGGCTGGAGTGAACCAGCATCCACCAATGCACTAGTTGAAGATGAGCCCGTTCAGCCCGTTTTGCGGATGAACATCCTCCCTGCCCGAAGTGTTTTTTTTTTCACCTCTTCTCTGCCCCACCTACCTCCCCCCTCCTATCCCCCCTCCTACCTACCACCTACGAACCCTACCCCCCCTCACTCCATTGCCAGAGCTTGAGTTGTGGAACAGAAGCTCGAGCTGTGGAGCTATTGCTGTGGAGCGCGAGCTCGAGTGGTTAGAGTCGGAGCGGGACCCACGCGCCCACGAGACCCACGCGCCCACAATCAGGTGTTTGCAAATAAAAAAGAAAATATTTATTATAGGTAATAGTCGTTGTCATTTCGTAAAGGGACTACACATGTTTCTCAATCCTTGTACCTCATCAACAATCCATAAGTAAGAGATTTCATGTTGTAACCTTTACAAACTAGTTGGTCCCTTCTAGGACCTGGAGTGGAGGTAGGCTTAACACCCAATTGTATGAAAGGTATTCATATTTTTCCCCTTTCAATTGTTGGGCCCTTTTTTTTTTCTTTTTACCAAGTAAATTGGATGGGCAATGCATGGTCATAGCCAGGAAGGAACAAAACAAAATTTTGTTTCAATTTTTTAAAAAATTAATTAAAAAAATTGATGTTCAATAAATATAATAAACAATGCCAAGTGGGTGAAGGACATCTCAATTCATATTTTTATAAAAAATCAAAATTCTATTAGGTGTATAATGATTTTAAAAGTAATGTTTGTTTTAATATTGTGATTGGTTTTGGAAATTGAAACACAAAAATCCAATTAACATTCATTGGAATTTGGATTGCCTATTATTGTTTTTATTAATTAGATGTGGGTACATTTCATATGAATTCTTTTAAAATCTAAACTTTGAAACAATCACGAGCAAATAAAAGTTCAAATGAATTTTTTTAATATCTATATAAATGAAAGAAGGTTGTTTGTTTGTTTTCTTCCAATGGTTCATGAAACCAAGGTCATAATGACACAACGAAAGCTATTAAATTTGCCATTTAGCAAGTCAATTGAGAATTTTGTAAGAAATGACGTCTTAAATTTTTTTAAATTATAATTTAACCTAGGATTTCAACTTAGAAAAATACGCCCAATTTGTGCATTGAACACAAAGTAGGTTTAGGTAGGCTACTTGTAACAACACTACAAACAAATTTCCCAAGTTTTTGTGTTTGTGTAGCCTTGTGAGATTGGATGAAACATTTAGGGTTTGGTGGTCATGGGTTGGTATTACATTATAAGGATTGTTTTGGTGTTTGATGGTTTTTTTAATTATCACTTTGAATCGCACCAAAACATGAGGAATTCTTTGTTTGTTTTTGGATTTTAGTTTTTTCAATGTCCAAAAGAATTGGTCAAACACTGGGCATGGAAAGTCACACCTTTGTATTGGGGAAATCCCAAATAGCAGGCATTAAATCTTGGTAGGCATTAAACATGAATAGCCCATGTGCCATTCATTTCTGAATTTTTCTTAAAAAAATTACCTTTCACATTGAAAGATTGACAACAATTTCAAATGAATTTGTTGTAGTTTTCTTATAAACCTTTGGATGGGTTGCTTGTATTCCTTTGGAAGGGTTGCTTCTAAAGCAAGCAAGCTCAAGAACGTTGAAATTTCATCCTTTGTCAAAGACCTGTTACTCTTCTTCATCACTCCACCGTGAGAGAAATCGCAAATAAATCCCACCACCTACTGTACTTATGGTAGCAAGAAAAAAAAACAAAAACCTTCCATTTGTAATTATGATAGCAAGAAAAAAATGAGCCCACCCCGACCACCTATTGTAGGTATGACAACACAAAAAAATGAATAGCTATTGAATTCCTTTTATTGTCAATGTAATTAATGACTGTTTTAATAATTCAAGGGTTGTGAAAAGAAAGTAGCAAGAATTTTTTTATTATTGTGAGGGTGCTTGTGACCACAATGCTTTGAAAGGAAGGCAACAAGAAATTTTTTTATTATGAAAGTGCTTGTGATCAAAACGTAAATAAATCCCACCACCTATTATATTTATGGCAGCAAGATAAAAAAAAGTCAAACCTTCCATTATTGTAATTATGATAGTAACCAAAAAAACGAGCCCACCCCGACCACCTTATGTACGTATATTTATGACAACACAAAAAAAACGAATAATTATTGAATTTTTTTATTGTCAATGTAATTAATGACTGTCACAATAATTCAAGGGTTGTGAAAGGAAAGGTAGCAAGACAAAAAAAATTTATTATGAAGGTGGTTGTGATCAAAACGCAAATAAGTCCCACCACCTACTATATTTATGGCAACAAGGAAAAAACAAACCCACACCTTCCATTATTGTAATTATGATAGCAAGAAAAAAATGGAGCCCACCCCAACCACCTACTGTACTTATGCAAATAAATCTCATCACATAGTGTACTTATGGCAGCAAGAAAAAAACAAACCCAAACCTTTCATTATTATAATTATGACAACAAGAAAAAATTAAACCCACCTCAACCACCTACTATATTTATCACAAAATAATAAAAAAAGCTATTGAATTTTTTCTATTATCAATTTAATTACTGTTGTCGCTCTTCTTCTTCCTTTGCTGAGCTGTAGCTCAGCTTCAGTGCAGCGAAGAAGGCGACGACAGCAAGAAGGCTGTCGTCGCCTTCTTCTTTTCCTTTTTTTGGCAGCGAAAGAGAAAAAAGAAAAAAGCGACGGCAATGCCGTCGCCTTCTTCTTCATGTGCTGAGCTGTAGCTTAGCTGTAGTGCAGCAAAGAAGGCGACGACAACTTTGCTGTCGTCGCCTTCTTCTTCTTTTTGACTGCAAGAAGGCGACGGCAGTAAGAAGGTTGCCGTCACCTTTTTTTTTTTTTAACTACAAGAAGGTGACGGTAGCAAGAAGGTTGTTGTTGCCTTCTTCTTTTCTTTTTTTGGCAGCGGAAGAGAAAAAAAAGAAGGCGACGGCCTTTTTCTTCCTTTGCTAAGCTGCAGCACAGCGAAAAAGGCGACGATAACTTTGTTGCCGTCGCCTTCTTCTTTTTAACTGCAAGAAGGCGACGGCAGCAAGAAGGCTGCTGTCGCCTTCTTTTTCTTTTTTGAATGCAAGAAGGTGGACCAAAGAAGGCGATGGCAACAAGAAGGCTACCATTGCATTTTATTTTATTTTTTGGCAGCGGAAGAGAAAAAAGAAAAAGGCGACGGCAGCCTTTTTGTGCCGTCACCTTCTTCATTTTTTTTTGTTGTTTTCATTTTTTTTTTGTTGCGCTACAACACAACGAAGAAGGCGATGGTAGCAAAGCTGCCATCGTCTTTTTCTTTTTTCTTCTTGTAGCATAGCAAAGAAGGTGACTGTAAACGCCTTCTTTCTTTTC
>Ga0116229_10000548_pt1 | contig 50800 bp, 45 predicted proteins | sample S1TSphgellanicum_3_FD_87313 | JGI IMG/M metagenome (GOLD analysis project Ga0116229, IMG submission 87313) | Host-associated microbial communities from peat moss isolated from Minnesota, USA - S1T2_Fc - Sphagnum magellanicum MG | ecosystem: Host-associated > Plants > Peat moss > Unclassified... | reverse complement strand
GGATTTGCATTTGTGTCCATGAGAAGAGTAGATCCAACTACAGGATTTAGGGTTCAAGGATTTGCATTTGTGTCCATGAGAAGAGTAGATCCAACTACAGGATTTAGGGTTCAAGGATTTGCAAGGGTTTTGCATTTGTCTCTCCATTCAGAATTGAGCCAAAAATTGTTGCAACTATGCCAGCACTACTAATTATGAGTAGGAAACTGATAATGTGAAGTTTTCTCTGTGATGCAGATGACACGCAACATGTTCAAGCTTTCTCACCGCAATTCTTTCTGGGAATCGTGCTACCTTTGGCAGTGTGAGTTCCAAAACATCTTTGCATAAAATACTCAATGGTTTGGTATTCCACAGAAATCAGCTTCATGCTTGTGCCTGTTTATTGAAGAGGAGTAGTTTGTATTTGAGTGCTTTGCAGTGTGGTTGGAAGGACCATTTGGATTTGGTTTGTTGATCAGCTGTCACATAGCCCGCGCCTTCAGGCTCTATTACGTCTTTGTTGGGTAACTCAAATTTTTTCCATAACCCTTGAAAATACTGGATCTCCTCCTCCTGCCATGAAATTGGTGTTCAGTTGGTGGTTCTTGCCACCAGAGTTCCTAATGAACCCATATCTCAGAGTGCTCTTGTCATTTGCCTGCACACTTTGAAAATCTGTATAGAAATCAATGATGGGGATTTCTGATTACTATGAAAATTTCATATTGGTGGAAGTTTTGGTAGTGCTGGAAATTGCAAGAGGATGAGGCTGATTCATTCCATTTCTATTTCCTCTATTTCTCACTGAATACAGGAGGCGGTTACCCCCTATTCGGTCCACTTTTCTTGTGCCTCTACTCCTTGTGCTTTGGATACTTCTTTCCACAGGTTGTGCTTATGCTCTTTTGTATTTAAAACCTTCTTGCTTATGCAATGGAAACTTGAATAGTATTGAAGATTTGCCTATCAAGTACTCTTGCAATGGGTATTAAGGTGGCTCACCTATACATGTTAAAACAGAGGAGCTGATCTGTTTGAACTCCGAAGATGAAAATTCTAAGTTTTTGGTGTGTAAAATGAGTGCAGCTCTGCAAGCAGTTCAGCCTTTCAGGAGCATCAATGAATGCTCAGCACACTGGTATATATGGGTGGTCATTGGCAGCATGCATCTTTTTTACGCACTTGTCCTCATCCTTTGCACTTGGGCCATTCGCAATATTCGATTTGAGTTCAATGAGTTCACTGAGCTTGTGACTGGTGTCAGCATCTGCCTCATTTTCCTTGGTAACAGATAACTATCCTGTTTCCCAAGGAATATGAAAAGTGGAAATCTGTATTGAATTGTATGGTGTTGATGTACGGTTTGTCCTTGCATGCATGTGACAATTGGGACTCCATTTCAAGAAGGAATTGGCTAAGCTGCCACACATTAGTTATGTTCATTCTCTAAATCAAGCGTGATGTGGTGGGATGGATTGACAGTTCTTTGGATCATAATAAATATTGTGAAGCAATTGGCAGCAGGTGGAGGAAGACTGTTGGGGGTTTTCGCACGCTTTGTGTTAGTATTTCTGGTCAGTTGGCTGAATTCTTCGAACTCAATATATCCACCTTTGCAATCTTGTTAGTTTTTCCTGGTCAGTTTGTTTGACTGCATGAAAGTCATTTGAACATATGCAACACTCTCTTTCTACTGGCAGACATTGAGCTGCAGTCTGGAGAAACTGACTATGCAGCAGTGCCCACCTTCTTGAAGAGAGATCATTTACAGTACCTGAAACCATAAACCCTAAACTTTAAACTTAGGGTTTAGGGTATGGTGCCTATGGTAGAGTATGGTATTAACAAAGTTCTGTGTGATTTTGGTGGGTCAGGGAAATGTTGTAGTGTCTTGTTTATTCTGGATTCCAGTGACTCGTCCACTATTGGCTCACATGCTTCATCACCCAGTTCTGGGTGCTGGAAGGTCAAACCTCAACTATGATCATAGCATGGGAGAAGCCTTGGGTGTTCCAAACAGTGGTTTACTTGTGCCACCTGCTGCACATATCTCGTTGGATGAGCCACTTGAGTCTTTGCTTCAACATAAGCGCTTCAGACTATCATTCCTTTCATTTGCTGAAAGGTACTTCTTCAATTGTAGAAATCTGAAATGTCTACACCAATGATGATTTGAGTGGTGTGTTAGAGCAATTAAGCTTGCACACATAATGTTTCATCAATTGAGGCTTCACAATTGCATTTTTCTCCCTTGAATATCTTCCTCAATTTGTTGGCAACTTTGTTGGATTGGGTGTCTCTCACACATGAAGTTTACACATGTGAACCAAAACAGTCGAATTGCAGGGGAGACAGTACACTTTTGGGATGAAGTCCGGGAACTTAGTAAGTTGTCATTGACTCAACAAGACAGGCGTGTGTACATGGCAGATCACATCATACAGAGGTACATTGTGAATGGTATGGTCTCATTGACCCTTGACCCATTTTGCTATTTGGATGTTGTTGATCCATTTTTCAGGCCTGTTTTTTGTGTCTCATACATCAAAGTCAGCAAAAGTATGAATCTATTGTGTTTGTGACCTTTTTCTCTAAGAGTATGATCCTGTTGGTGCAATGCAGGCTCTCAGTGCGAGATAAACATTTCTGCGCAAATGAGGTTGGAGATTTTGAGCGCAAATGACCTGGCAGATCCAAACCTGTTCAAACGGGCAGCAGAGGAAGCAGTTCACATGATGCAGACGGTGGGTAACTTTCACTTTGGTAAAATGTAAGCAATTGTTCTGATCTGACTATTATGTTCTGGAATTTTGCATCTATTGAGCTTGAGCTGCTCAGATGCTGCTGCAATTTCTGGAATTTGGGACTGGATTTCTTTGTGTTCCAACAAGGTGAGGATCACTATGAGTTTGATGTTTGGCAAATAGATCAATAAGTGAAAATAGTTGTGGGGGTGGTTGCAGAATTTGCTGAAAGAGTACTGGCAGTCGTCTTATTTTCAAGAATTGAAGAACCAAATCGAAATGGACATGGAGTACAGCGCTCAACTGGAACGAATGAACATCCGGGATATTCCTCTTCGAGTAATCAGGAATCGTGATTATGAGCTACCCACTGACAACCCTTTTGATCGAAGCCAGGCAAGCAGTGTACCATCGAGTGGCCCTCTTGATCCCCAAGGCGTTAACCTTGGTAGTAGAGCCAATGGGAACTCTACTTCAAAAAGTCTTGATTTCAAGAACATTCCCCCATGGGAAAGTAAGGCACACGAGTCACAATCCGCGTATGGGAACCGTCTTTCTAAGGTAAAAAATGCCAACATTTTCACCCGCATTCCACAATGCTTGTTATGGCAATTTATTTTCTCATGTTGGTTTCACAAGAAGATAGAGATCCCATTCTTTCTTGTTATGTGATTTGTACTCTATACTTTGGTAATCAATCTTTTATGCTTTGTGTATTCTTCTATTGCTTGACCAGATTAGAGTGAATATGGATGGATCAGCGTCATCTCAAAGCAGGCATCTCAGCAACAGGAATCGATTGGGTTACCTAATTTCACAACGTTCTCCATCACCTCCTCACCGTATAACTCCAGGGCTAGATTCATGCTCAGACAATGAGAACAACAACAAAGCAAAAGACCCAAATATTATTACAAGGCCAGCTTCCCGTTAACTATTTGTTAGCAACTTTGGTTTTGCTGCATAACATACAAATCATACTGAGTTGTAGCTAGTGTAAATTACTTGCGGAAAACACACAAAACAATCTAAAACCTCAAAATTAAAAAGTGGAAATTAAGAGGCTCTACTTGAGAGTTTAGTGTATTGAATTTCAAGCTGAACTGAAACATTGGAAAATTTCATGTTTTTCTTTCACTCCTTTTTTTTTAAAAATTCAAAATTTTGGTGTTTTGATTTGGGAGAGTACAAGTATGTTTGTTGGTGAGTTTTTTTTGCTCATGGAATAATTGTCACAAAATCTCACCAAATTTCACAAGAAGTTTTCAATATGGTGATGAGCATATTTTCAATATTTTTGTACATTGATTTGAATTTGAGTTAATTAAAATTTGAATTGAATTTAGTTAGATTGAAAATTAAATAATTAACAAAAAGTACCTAGGAACTAGCCCAAATTAATTAAATAATTAGAAAATCACATAGGGATTAGCCCAATTTAATTAAATAATTTATTAAAAAAACACCTATGGACTAGTGTACCTGTGACATGTGTTGTGGACTTAAAAAAACGGCGGTGATTAACTTCACTGAGGTTACTCATATTCTAACTGCGGTTGAAAACTGGTTGAGTCTAATTAGGGTTTGGCGCTCTGTCTCTCTCGCTTGGTTCTTTTGTTCTCTTCCCTTCCTTTCGTTGCTCTTGCTTTCCCGCTTTCTTGCAGCGAACTTCCTTACATCGTTTCTGCAGCAACAGCTTCCATTCGTTAAATACACAGATGTCTTCGCCGTCCGATGCTGTTGTCAATTTTCCTGCGGATGAGGACTTGTCTCGGTCTTTGCTTGAGGACAAGGAGGAGGACAAGGAGAATGTCGTAACTAGTGTGAGCGCAGTTCAGGAGATTGTTACTGTCGAGGAGGTTTTGGTTCAGGACGTTAGCGTAGCGGAGATTGTTGGAAATGGTGCTACGGCGGTTTCTGATGTCGGTTCCGGTGTTGTTGCCGCTCCTGAGGACGGAGTTTCTCTTTCTGAAGTGGGCGCTGATGTTGGTACCGGTGTGGAGAATACTCTTCCTGTAAGTGACATTGCGTATTCAGAACTCGCAGATATGCAATCAGCTGATATTGCTGCTGCCATTGAGCCTGTTTCTGTGCTTGAAGAAGTGCCTGCTGCTGCTGAATCCGCTGTTTCCTTGGAAGAAGATGACGATCACAGAGTCCTCACGTCTGAAGCCTTGCCGACAAAGGAGGATATCACGTTTGTTGACCCTAGCATTGTTCCTGAGAGCTTGCCTTTCGAAGAAGTTCCTCCCGACGATACGATTCCTCTTAACTCTATGGCAGATCCGACCATTGCAGCAAGTGTACTCGCCGACGCTGAAGATGATGAGCGCACGGCACAGGAGGTACAGAAAGCGGAGGAGCTTGGTGCCGTCACGGCAGAGATTGCCAAAGACGACGAAAAGAAAGAGGAGCAGGAGGCGACGGTTGTACGAGTCGTGGAAGAGTCGGTATCCGTTTTGCAAACGAGAGTCATCGTCGAAGAGGTGGTCCCGAGCACCGGCGAAGTTTTGGCACAGAATGTGACTGAAGCCACAATTGTGGATAGAGAAACGATGACAGAAACCGCACTTCTACAAGCAGCAGCAGGAATTGTAGATGGTTCTGCAATTGCACTCACAGGAGAGAAGGAAGAGACCATGGCAGTAGAGGAGACAGCCGTCAAGAAACGATCTCGGGACGAAACTTTTGTCAGTGAAGAGGCTAGAGCCTTGGCAGAGCAATTGCCGGTTGCTGCAGCCGATGCCGTTGACGAAACTCTAGGTGTTGCAGGGGAAGAGGGTGATGTCCCGGCTGTGAAGAGGGTGAAGTCGGATGCTGCTGCTGGTGGAGATGTGGAGGCCGATGTAGAGCAGAGTAATGGATCCGCCAAGGCTGTGGATGATACACAAATGGGAGAAGAGCACACGGGAGATGTAGTGCAGGGAGGAGGAGCTGACAGTCTGCAACAGGAGGAAGCTGGCAAGGAGGAGGAGCAAATGCCTGCTGCTGAACTGAAACTTGGACCCAAGCTCTTCCTATCCTCCATTGAGTTGTTTTCCTATCTCTATGACCTGCTGCACGGATGGGTTGTCAACACAGACCTCAACAAGGTCAGTAGTTTCCTGAACTTTCAGTTCTATAATGCTGCAAATGATGTATGGGTAGAAGCAATATGAGGTGTAGCTGACCAGCAGTTTAATGCTGCTTGATTTTGAATCTGTCTTGGTTAGAGTCATGTCAAGCATCTGTTGCAAAATGTCCAGTGCACCCGCTTAATGATGGATTGTGATTGTGATTGGGTTGAGTGTTTGATTTGGGTCTTTGGTTGTCAATTTTTCAGTATGAGTTTTTGGTTGTCGCGGAACTGCTCAAGGAGGGTGCACCTCACAAGGTTGGTGCTGGGATTTCTGCAATTCAAGTCCGCATGCATCCTTCATGGAAAAGCCGATGCTACTATCTCATTCGATCTGATGGCTCAGTGGATGACTTCAGCTACCGCAAGTGTGTTGAAAAGCTGTTGCCTCTTCCAAAGAGTTTATTTTTACCCAATGGTGAACTGGATCTAGACAAGGTTGTTCCTGGGGCTAAAGGTAAGAATCGTGACAAGGAGAATGGTAGCTTTGATGGGGCTGGCAAGAGTAGAGGAGGAGGCAGAGGGGGGTGGGCGGGAAGGGGATTTCAAGGTGTTCGGGGTGGTAGAGGTGGAAGAGGAGGTGGTCATGGGAAGGGAGGCCGGTGGACCTAGTGAATGAAACAGGCTGGGAAGAGGTTCTGTGGTGATGGAGACAGTTGTGGAAGAGGAGGTGATAGAGAATGAAACGACCCTTGATAGCTGGGCAAACATGCATGAAGGACCAGGTTGTTTTTTTTGAGACTTGGAGAGTTCCCAGACTTCTCACCTTGTTGGGCAGGGTTGAACAAGCTGCCTGAAGGGATGCACTGGATGAAGCCTATAAGCAGATTCCTCTAAAATGGTATTTCCTGAAATGAAGAACTAATTGTTGATTGCTTTTTGCAAAGGCATGTCGAAGACTGAAAATCAGTTGTGGGCGTGACCTAGAACTTTTGTTGCATAGTTTTTCTGGTTGTGGGCAATGCTACACAGCAATCAACTAGCAAACCCTGTTTCTAGTCTAATCTGGGCTACAGACCAATTTTTGACAAACACTTGAAAGCATGATTTGAATATGTAGTTTTTGTGTGAAGGCTCAGCTCATAGATCGGGCTTCCCTAAGTACACACAGTAATAGTTGAATGATCAGTACTCTTGTCAGTTGCTACAAGCATAATCTGGCTGAGGTGAGTTATATCATATGAAGATGAAGCAATTTTGTAAGTTTTTGATTGCAATACCCCTCTCAAATTTTTACCAAGTTGGGAAGGTGCATGGCCAGAATGTTGATGTTGTGCAGTGTTGCGCTGATGGTCCTCTCTGCTCTGCCAATCTAAGCTGTTGTTTGCAAACCTTCGTCGGGCATACTTCTCTGGATTAGCATTTGAGAAAAAACTGATGATTTTGCTTTCATAGAAAACTACTATTCATCTTGCTCCCCATGTTTGAGCTCTAGGATCCCAATTACCTTTAAAAACGCAGATGGAACCTGTACAGATGTGGGAGTGGAAAATGTTTGGCATCAGATGCAGAAGATGTTGAGACACGTTTGAACTAGATCCAGTTGCACTGTAACAACAGATTAACGCCAAGAAAGTCACTTACACAGGTGTGATGTCAGGTGTTATTGCAACTGTGACTGTGTGGAGCTCTTGATGATGCAGAAAAAGGTACAGGAAGCTGAAGAAGAAGCAATTGCTTGCTAAGATTCTTTTTCATTGAAATTACTGATGATATAGCAATGTTGGCTATCCTGGGAGGCATGGGATTGAAGGATAAAGAGTTGGAATTTTGAACTGTCAAAGACAAAGAGCAAGGACATGCAACCCCATACTTGATGATTTGATCACTTGATGATTGTAGGCATGAATCAGATTAATATATAACATTACAAGCCCAACACATTACAGTTGACACACACAGTTGCATTGCATACTATGTGCACTGCAATTAACAGTTCATTCTGATTGCATGTGAACAGGAGGGCAACTTAATAGTGTCTATTTGTTGCCATCATCTGGCTTAAATGCAGCTAGAAAGACTGCAACTCTTGAGGTTAAGAATCCAAGACCTCCAGCCAAAAGCTCTTCTGGAGACAATGCACTTGAAGCCCCACCCTGCACCAACCTTAATGTCACCAAAGCAATCCCTGCAACCAACACAACACCTGTTGCTGGAGAAAATTGACCTGACATTCCTCCTTGATCTGAACTTGTAGAATTTGTCTCCAAACCATTACTGTCCAGGCTAGGCAACTGGTCCACTGTTTTCTGTAACAGAAATAGGTATAGGAGACCACCTGCTCCACCCACTGCAAAGCCTTGGGCCAAATCTGGAGCTCCCACCACAAACAGCCCTAATGTTCCCACTGTAACCATCACTGCTGTTGAGCTCAACAATGAGACCTTGAGAGCCATGTACTCCTTCAATCCATCTTCTCGCTGTTTTGTTGATTCTTTAGATGATCTGGGCCCTTTAGCTGGTATAATTGCTGCCAAGGGGTCATCACTCCCGAGTTCAAGAATGTAAGCTGGACTCAACTCGGCAGCTGGAAGAGCCCCTCCATCTCCCAAGATTGATTCATGACCCTCAAAGACATGATACAAGCCACTCTTTGGCTTCTTTGAGGAATTTGAATTTGTGCCATCAGAAACAACATTGGAACTTTCTTGAAGGGGGAGGGGTACAATAGTCACTATAGCCTTTTCCACCCGCCAAGTCCCTGCAGACTCTTCGAGCAAACTGATTAAGCATATTTGCGTTGTGAATAGTCTGCGGGAAATACAGTATAGCAAAAAACAGATGGGGAGTTGCAAAACCTTTAGACCACCTACTGGAATGGACTGGTTAGATGCTCATCTTACAGGTGACTGTTACATCTGATAGAACTGAGAGGATACAATCCACTGGGCAGGATCCCACAAAGTGCAGAAGATGGATTGCCACTTATTTGCACTAAAGCATTGTAGGCTGAACTGAAAGCACTTGGTCCCAACACACTGACAAAACCCTAACCCTAAAATACTCTGGGTTCCAGTTCACAAAGTAAATGCCTCAAGTTTGTGTGCTGTGGATTCATATTATGTGCTCACTACAAATGTGTTGCACAAGCTGACCTGCCTCAGGTGCAATCCAAAGAGCTGCAAGGCGCCCCAAATTTGGGCCACGAAAAGTGAGTTCATCTATGGATCCTTTTTGGAAGCGGAATCCCAAGATAGCTGAAGCATCTGCATTCTCCTTAACAGGGGGTATTCTTTGAACTAATGCTTCACCACTTTCCCCAATCATGGCCACAGCCACACCAGCAGTCACCTCCGTCAAGTCTGATTTAACCTCATTGCTTGTGTAAACTTGGATTTTATAGAATGCATCTTCATTGCTTGAAGAAGCTGAAGTTGACCATTGTTGGCCTGAAGAACTGGGCTCTTCATCAGGGGAAGTTGAATCTGTAGACTTCCTTTCTGCATCATTGATCTGCAAGAGTTGGAGAGGTTCTATGAATCCGGAGCGCCTTGAGGATTCTGTCACCATAAAAACTTAGCAAACACAACCATCAGAACTGTGATTCCAAACAGTTGAACCTCAACAATAACTTATAAATCTGATGAGACGTTAACTGTGTTGTTGGCCAAGTTCCTTGCATGGTCAGCCTACATTATGTGAATTATTGTTGCAGCAACAAAATAGCATTAAGTCCGAAACACTGTCCTGAAATTACAAGAATGTATTCTCACATTCAGAAGGAAATGCTTTTGCACCATGTTCATTACTTGCCTTGCATATAGAACATGCAGATCTATGATCCTTTGGATGATGCAAATGGAGAACTATGTGCAATGTCTTGAGAAGAGTGGATATGACTCCTGGGGTTTCAAAACCTTAAGGACGAAGTGCTATCTTGCTTGGCTGAAATTCGGCACAATGCAAGCTCAAAGATACATAGCTTTGCAATTTGAAAAACAGCGAAAAGCTTCTCTTGCTGCTATTTGTCTACCGTATACATCGATGGTCGAATGCGATGCACTGCAAAATGAGATCTTAATGTCTCATTCGCATTTTCCTCCATTCTCTCAAATGCCGTTTCCCCGCAAACATTTTCGAATCAGACACAGTGAGCCAAAACGCACGCTGACACCTTATTTTGCAATCAAGAAGAAAAATTCGAAGCAGGGTGCGACCTCTCACCTGGGGTTTGTGGAAGTGTGCTTGCTGCTCTGATCACCAACCCCGAGTGACCATGACTTCCACCCCTTTTGTGGCCCAATTGTGGCCGAAGAATCCCAGCAAACAAGGCACTCGAAAAATTGCTGTGATCACAGAGTGAGGAGGAAGCTAGCCTTGAAGAGGCGATGGGGGGTGACTTGCACACAGCCAACAGAGAGCAATCCATTCCCCCCAACCCCACAACCCCACAAAACAAAAAACACCAAATTCTTTCACCAACACACAACCTTCAATCCTTTGGGAAAAATCTCCAATTTCATGAATCAGATGTGCTCAAATTTAGATGGGTCACGCGGCATTTGATGAAAGATCTCGAATTCTTGGGGTGCAAGCACAACAACCCAAAGGAAGATTACAAACAATTACAATTTTTTTTGGGAAGATTTCAGTTTGATTTGATGAGCAAAGACAACCTATGCGAATGCTTGAAAGGCCATAACATACATACATACATATCACATAGGGTTTGTGCTGACTCCCAAACTAATAATCTCTTGAGACTTTTTTGCCTTCAACAATCCCCTAAAAAGACACAAGCAAAATACTTCGAACAAAGTTGCGACACGTGCATTATTGCCATGTGTTGGGTTCTCGATTCTGGACGAATAAAGAGCAAGTAATCCACGTTAGGAGATAGGGAGACTTCATGATGTGGCTACTGCTGCTGAGTGCGTGTCTTTCAACTCTCCTTAAGAGCATCTCCACCTACGCTCCATATGTGACACTGCACTGGAAATCTTAGATGATGTTCATTAGTCAGATCCTGCTGGGCAGCTTTTTTTTTTGGGTGCAAATTTTCGCCAAAAGGCGACTAGAAATTAGGGCCGGTGAATGACATGAAGGGAAAATCATGTAAAAAACATGATTAGGTTGCCAAAGTCAGCATCTCCATAAATGATCAATCGCAAATGACATCCATCGTCCAATAATGAGTCGTCGCCTCCATCGTAGATCAAAAACTTTGAGAAGCCAGATTCGACATTTCCGTAGATTTTCATTTGCGTAAACCTTCCCATTCCTCCTCTCATTTCACCACCTCTCGCACCTTCTCTTCTGTAGCATTCACCGCCTCTCCTCCCTTCTCTCAACCTGATTTCGCCATCTCTCTTGAAAGCTTAGCTCAGGCATTCGCCACCTTCCCAATCTATGCATTGTTGAAGTTTGCCACCTCTCTGATCTTCTCACTACAGAGTTCGCTCGCCACCTTGCGACGGATTCTAATTCATTAGGGTTTAGAGTTATTAATTGACGATCCTTGATCATGCAAAATCGCAATCTTTGCGTTGGAGTTTGGGTGATGGTAGATGTTTTCTTTGAAGTTTGGAGTTGCAAGTTTGCACAAGGACTTGATCATGTAGAGTCTTGAGCTTTCGCTCGATGTGGATCTTCTATTGGACCAATTATTGATCTTGAAAGGTTTTTTTCACCATCAACTTCAATGACGCTCCATTGTCCAAGTATTTTGTGTCTTTCTTCTTTCATGTTTTCTATATTTTAAAAATATATTATGTGCATTGTGCACTTTGAAGCTCAGAGCTTGAGCATTGAACGCATAAAGGATTTTCATGTGTGTGTTAGTGTCCACTGTCTAATGTCTATTGTTGGGCCTCAAGGTGTGTTGTGTGCATTGTGATTCTTTCACAGGTTGTGAAAGTTAAACAATCAAGAATTGGGATTCAGATAGTGGACCTCAAGCTTGATTTGTGGTTGAACATTCTCACAATTGTGTTTCAGTAAACTTTCTCATTATGGTTTAGGGGTTAATAGATTCTTGAATCAAACCCTTGAGGCTTGATTGTCATGTTCTTCTTCATTGTTACAAATTGTGATTGTCGATTCCCTTTGTGACTTGTATGTCAAGTATGTTGTTTGTTGGTTTTTTAACATTTGTTTATCATGTCGAAATCTACAGCAAAGCTATAACCCCCCAAGAATTTTAAATACAAATTTCTTTTTTGGGCCAAAATCCTTCAAGGGATGTTTTCTCTACCAACTCCTCTGTTGGTCCTCCTACCATTGAACTTGAGTCTATTTCTATTAGTGCTCCTATCATTGAACCTGAATCTACTCCTACCATTGAAGTTGATTGTGTGGTTTTGGACCTTGTTACAAAAGGGGACATTGAACTGTCAAAAGAAAGAAAGAGGACATATGAATTAAATAGGCATTTTCAAGATACTTGGGCATTAAAATTTCCATGGGTAGAATTTGCGCTTGGGGTTGGTTGCAAGGTTGTTCAGGTTCGATGCAAGGTATGTACCCAAATTGAAGGGAGAAAGAAGCTATTGTTTTTTTAAATTGATTCTCTATGGAAACATGTTGGACGTTGCAAAGCCTTGGTAGCTATGCCAAGGGTTAAAGTGGGGGAACACTATTTCTTGAAAACCAACGCACATGTTATAAATAGGAAATTATACTTTGCTAAAGGTCTTAAAATACTGCTGCAACAAGTTGTTAAAGGTGCAACATGGGTGAATTTCTTTCTTTTCAAATCGCTAATCATAGTTATCACGTTCACATTTATAATGCAGCTAATAGTATTAATTAGATTGTTTGCAAAGATATTTTTTTGACATCCATTCGGTAAGTGAAAGCCCAATGTTTTATTACAATTAATATGCTTGTGACTGAATTGGATCGATCTTTTGCACATTTTGAGTTGATGAATGCCTTGGCATTGTGTATCCATGGTTCTAGATGCAACCCGATGTTGATTCTACTTTTTCCCTCCATTTTGGGATTATCAAAAAATGTTATTATGAAACAAAGAAGGTGAAACCTTCGCTTCTACAAGTTATAGAACCTTTGAATGCCAACATTTTGGATTTGCAAGCAAGCATATTCAAGCTACAATGAAATCACAAGCACCAAAGGCTATGGGTGAACTTTTGATAATAATCCAATGATTAAGATGTGAGTTACAATCAACAACAATGTTTTATGAACGAATGGTTAAGTGAGTTTTTGAAGTTGGCAAAACACAACACATTTTGGGTTTTGGGACTGGCCTTTACAATTACATACTAGTCAAGAAAGATATCTGTGACTATTGATTAGTGAGTTGTTAAACCCATATCATTTCATCCATTTAGTCACAAAGAACGCAAAGCCCAATCATTTTAACGATTAGGATTTTTATTTTTTCTTATAATAATGAAATTTCATATCATCATTAACCTTTGTATGATGTGTAAAATGCATGTCATTTCAACTTAGTCATTTTATTCAACTAAATGTTATAAAAGACGCCTTAATGGATGGATGACATGTGTCAAAACTTTATAAACATGTTATGAATCATTGCACATGACCAAAAGTCAACCTAGTTTAACCTAGCTAGGTTAATTATATTTATTAGGAACCTAGGCTTCTTAACCTAGGCTAGGTGGCATAAATTTTAAAAAAACATTGGATTCCTAATTCAAGAAGCTTAAATTAGGCTACCTAACTTAAGTGAAGTGGTTTAAATATCAAAGGTTGCAAGGGTGAGGACTTGAACCCCTCACCTTCACTTTGGGGTTGAAGTTCTCATCCATTGCACCATCAAATTTTTTTATATTAATTATATTCAACACAAAGTTATAAAATTTAAAGGTTTTAATGTTCAATTAACCTTGGACACCTTAAGTTGACTTGGGTCAACCTTTCTACTACCTACCAACTTAACTTAGACCTAAACCTCTTTAGGTTGATTTAAGATGAATTAGTTTGTCAACCTATACTATTTACTAACCTAGCCTAGGTTAACCTATGCATTTTTAAGTTAAAAAATTAATTAACTTAAGATAATTATGTTGTATCTAATTACATTTAATCGTACAAACTTGATTAAATATTTTACAATGAAACTACTTAGGTTGACTTGCCAAAAAACCTAAATTTTTTATTTTAGTCGCAAAATTCAAGGTCTTTTTAATTAAAACATATTATTACAATTTCAATAATAATAATATATCTATCCAAAAAACCCACTAATCGTCATACTAATAGTCATAAAACCATGACATCACGTGACATCTCAATGGCCTTTGCAACTACATAGTATTTTTAAGACTTAAGAATTACAATTGTAATTGAAAAGGATAGTTTTTTTTTTTTTAACTAGTTAAAAAACCCATAATGTGTTATTGTGGAAATTGTTGTGGTGTCAGTTTTTAAGTATGTGCAAGATGAACACACTTTTTCAACATTTACTTTTATGAAAAATAAGTTACACAATACATTGGGACTTAATTTGGACACAAGCATTTGAATGTTTGCACAAAAGTTTTATACACATGAAAACTTCCCTTATTATGATGCAATCACAACATGGAAGGATTGAAAAATGTGGATCGGTGTTGTCACTTGAAAGGTTCAGTTTCTTTCTACCCATGTGTTTATGTTTCCACGATTTGGACAAGTTTGGTGAATATATTTACACTAGAAAAAAAATAGGTATTTTTTACTGGTCTTTGCAACTAAAATTTACTTGCAAACAACATTTGTAACTAAAATCTCATTAACCACCTTAGACAAGTTGCATGAGACATTAGTTGCAAATGACAAAAGGTATTGGATGAAAAAAAAATCAACAAATACAAATTCATCCTTTGACTCCATTGTATACATATTATCACATGTGACTACAATGCAACTATTTTTGTCATAATTGAAGCAAATGATGTGTTGCCACGTGTTATAATATTGAATTATTTATATTATTATTATGAAATAATTTAGGACCTTTAATTCAAATGCTTGGATGATCATATATTATGCTACGTGGCACCTTAAAATGAATTTAATAAAAAATATTAATATTAGGTTAGTAGGTGCTTACATAGGTACATAAATAGGTGCCTACAAATTTAGACTACATACCTACTTACGTACCTTCAAAAAGGTACGTAGGTAGGTCTACCTTCCTAGGCTAAGTACCTACTCATATAAATAGGTACTTAGGTAGGTAGATACATAGGTTGACCTAGGTGAAAAGGTCATACTATGTACCTACCTAGCTAGGTAAATAAATAGGTTGGGGAGGTTGATAGTTTCAAATTGTGAATAATTTTTCTTTTTATTTTGAGTTAAGCTTTTTGATTGGCTCACCCCATGTGCACAAATTTCTTAATGTGAAAGTTGATGACCACACCCCTTGTTTATATAGTGTTCAAAATAGGAATGGAGAACAAATAATATGTGATAAAGTTTTAAAGTTGCAATTTCTTCACAAATTAAATTGCAACTCCAAAACTTACCTCATGCCTTTTGTTATTAGTTTTTATATTTATAAACAATTCAAGTACATGGCTCACTAGATAATTAGAGAGTCATTTAATTAATAATGATTAAATATAACATATATTTAAAATATAAACTATATCCTACAAATATTAAATATTCATTATCAACTACTTAAATAAATAATAACTTCTTAATATTTAACTAACTAACTATTTAGTTTTTCACAAGTTGTTAATACATAACTCAAAGATAAATAAATAGCTAAAATATTTTATTATTTTTAAATATATAGTCAAAATATTCATAATATAATTAATGTATAAATATTTTTTTACTTTAATTTTTATAATATTTTTAAATATTTCTTTTTTTCAAATTATAAATAATGAATGAACAATTGTTATTAAAACAAATTCCTATACAATTTTTTTTAAAAAGTAGTCTTAAAATAGTTATATTAATTACTATCTAATTAAATTTATTATTGTAAACAAAATTATCATAAATAAGTAATTAAAGAATTTTTAAAAATAAAAACCTATATTACTTTATAATAATTCCTGAAATTAAAATCATTATAGTAACTATTTTAACTACATTATAATTTTCCAAAATTTTAATTCAGATTTAAAGTTATAAATTAGAGATTATGAATAATTATGTTCAATTAAAAAATAATTATGCATATATTATAATTAATTCTTATCTGAAGTAATTACAATGATTTTAAAGTTATGTAACATTAATTATAGTAATTAATTTATATTACTGTAAGAATATAAAATATATAATGTAAAAATGTACTTTTTAAAAATAATTATTTAGTGTAACTTAAAAGTAATAAATATAATCATTTATAATTTTTTATTAAAATGATTCATTATGGATAACACTAGTAGAAAAAAACCTTAAAACTCAATCAATAATTTTAAGAATTGAAATATAAATTTTAGATTCCAAAAAAAACAATTCAGAATTCAAATATCAGTTTTTAGATGAAATAAATATTTGAGTTTAAATAAAAAATTTCAAAACTGAAATGTCAATTTTCAGATTCAAAATTGCAATGTCCATTTTCTTAAAGAATTGAAATAACAAATTTAAGATTCAAATATCAAATTTCAAATTCAAATAATTTTTTTTTAATTCCAATAAAAAATTATTATTATTATTATTATTTTTACATTCAAGTGTTTTTTAATTATATATATATATATATAATGAATTCTAGTAGCAATTTTCAAAATTGAAACATCGATTTTAATGTTTAAATATAATTTTCATAGTTTGAATTATAATTTTATACTCAAACATATTTTTTGAATAAATTTAACAATTTTAAGAATTCATATTTAAAACTTCAAATTCAAATATTGATTTTTAGATTCAAATAAAATGTTTTAAAATTGGAATAAAAAATTTCATATTTAAATAATGATTTTTAATTTTTTGAAAACCATAATGCAAATAAAAAATTCAAATTCACATAAATATTTCTTAAATTAAAATTTCAAATTTTAAATTCAAATATATATACATTTCATAGCTGAAATACTAATTTTCAGATTTGAATAATAAAATTCAAAGTTTAAATATTAATTTTTAGATTCATTGTATGAACAATATACATACATACACATAATTAATATACACATAGATATATATTTATGATATATGTAATATATCATAAATATAATTTTAAATAAATGCATACATCATAAATACATACATAAAAATATACCCTTATGTCATTGTAGAATACCTTTAGGATGTGATTAATTTGGTGACTATTGAGACTAATGGGACATATCAATATATTCATGGATGAAAATAAACTTAAAAGCCATCCAACTTATAGGATGAAATTTCAATAGTTGCATCATAGTTATAAGAATGACCAAAATAGTTGAAATTTGATCTTATAGTTGTAAGTGTTCTTAAACTTAGTCGCACTTAGTTACAAACAAGGTGGTTATGTTTTGGCTTATTTCTACTAGTGATTGTAGCTAGGAATCCAAGATTCTCCTAACATGACCCAAGATTTCATGAGGATGCACAACTTGTTGTCCTTGCCCCATTTATTTATTAGACAAACCAAGGGCAAAAAATCATTAGTAAACTACTCCAAATAACACGTTGTAACCTCTAATCAATACATTGATATCTTATGGAAGAAGGCCATGGATAGGGCAATAACATAATAGATTAGAGAAGTGAGATGAAAAGAAAGAGAAAAAAAAAATCCAAGAAAGCTGCAAAAATGGTGACCGGGCTTGAGAAAACAACTTTTATATTAGTGGAAAAGAGCTAACTTGTTTTAACTTGGACTACAAATGTTGCAAGAAAAACTAATAATTTTTTTCACAACAATTAGCTTCAAAGTTGGATTTAGGGCACATCCACTAAGGTATATAGGTGTTAACCTATAGTTTACAACATCAGCTCAATAAACAATTAGGCACAAACAAAAAAAAGGTAAACAACAAGAGACCTTGTTATAGCAAGGTTGCAACCATCTATAAAATAAGTTAGGGATAGGGGGGGTCCATGAACTTTGAAGGTTAAACCACATCAAAAGGACTAAGTGCCTTGAAGGTCAAACTACAAAAAGAGGACCAAGAGTTGCAACAGGACTAGGAGCTTGAAAAGTCAAACTATGTCAACAAAACTAGAAGCTTGAAAAGTTGAAATGAAGCAAGACCAATAGCTTGAAAAGTTGAACTATTGTAGTATGACTAGAAGCTTGAGAAGTCAAATTGAAGCAGGACAAGGAGCTTGAAAAATTGAATTGAAGAAAAACTAGGAGCTTGAGAAGTTGAATTGCAATAGAGCCAATAATTTCAAGGAATAATGACCAAGATGATTAGGACCAAGAGCTTCAAGGAGGAACAATCAAGAGGATGAGGACCAAGAACTTCAAGAAGGAACGACCAAGACAATTAGGACCAATAACTTCAAAGAGGAATGACCAAAAGGATTATGACCAGAAGTTTCAATGAAGAACGAGTAAAAAGATTAGGACCAGGAGCTTCAACGAAGAATGACTAAGAGGATCATTGCCATGAGTTTCAAGGAGAATGCCATGACTTCAAAGAGGAACGAACAAGATGATCAAAACCAAGAGCTTCAAGGAGGAATGAACAAGATGATCAAAACCAAGAGCTTCAAGGAGAAACGAGTAAGAGGATCAAGACTAGAAACTTCAAGGAAGAACAAGTAAGATGATCAAAACTAGGAACTTTGAAGAGGAATGAATGTGACAATTAATATCACGAGCTTCAAGGAGGAATGAATGTGACGATTGGGACTAGGAAACTTCAAGGAATAGTGAACAAGAAGATCAAGACCATCAACTTCACGGAAGAACAAGCAAAACAATTAGGACCAAGGGTAGAAACTTGGTGGGTCAAAAAGGGAAGGAGAAAGTAACTTAGTCCATTTGCAAGTCAAATTTCAACGGTCAACTAGCATGGCCGTAGTTCACACATATGAAAAGCCAAGAATGTGAGGGAGAAGTTCAAAATTTGTAAGGTAATGAAAAATTGAGCCCACAATTTGTAGCAATGCCGTTGGGCAGTGAAATTTTTAAGGTTTTATTATTTAAACTACACATGAACATGGATTGGGCAACCTTATTTTCGTGTACATCTCGGCAATTCAACAAAAAATGAACATTACCATACCATATTTTGTCCAGTGGAAAGCACATTTAATTTGGTGATGAAAATTTTAAAAGGTGTTTATGAAGAATGAAGTGTGCAGTTATAAGGCGTCAAATGTGGATGCATGGAATGTTTTAATGTGTGGTAATTTTGTTTTCAAGAATGGGACCCCTCCAACTTTTTAACAGCATATCTTGCTCATTTTGTAACCAAGTTACACAATTCAAATGGCCTTGGGTGTGCCTAGAAAAGGTTATAATTTATCTTTGGCCATCAAAATCAAAGAATGGCTCTATTAAAATTGATGACCCACTAAGCCACTAAGTGTTTGGTGGTTGGCATGCTTACCTTATGCAAACCAAGGATCATTTGACCTTCATGTTCAAATTGATCACCAAAATAACAAACTTCCATCATTTGTCAGATTTGCTCAGATCCACATTTATTCACATTCACTTGCTTACATACATTCCAAACAAAGACTATCCTAAATAGCCTTGAATAGCCAATGGAAGCTGCTAGTCCCAACCATGAACAAATTAGTTAAAAACTCTACATGTATTTTAGAAAATCCCACAATTAACACACATGTAAACTTAGGTTTTCTTTTCAATTTTGTGATGGTGCTCAAGTGATGATAGTCCATAAGTATATTTAGCCAAATTTGATAATATTAAAAATATGAAAGTATAGAATATTAAGCATTGTTTCGTATTGTAAGCAATGGTGATGATTTTTGGCACTTTTATTGAATTATTTTGGTTTTTGGTGATTTAAGAAAAAAGAAAATTTTGTGATAGAATATGTCAAATAATCAAAAAATTTAGTTATAAAGTTCAATTGACTTTCCAACTACTAGTTCTCACAAACCAATTATTGAATTTATTATACTCAAACAATGAGGTGTGTAATATGCATTCAAGATATTCTCAAATTTAGTAACATAGTTTGTCCCATATTCTTTGCCCAAAAGTGTGGACATTTATTGTATATAAGTGAGCTAAAAGAAAAATCTTTTCACATGAATTGGGGAACATTCAAATAAATGTCAATCAATGTGATATATTGAAATAGAAACATTGAGTTTTCGGATTAATGCTCATGTTATGATGCACCCACAACCAATAAAAAAAAGATTGCATATTACCTACCCCTACATAGCCTTTTGATCCTAGACCTCTAAAATTGAAAATTGCCTTTGGGTGGTTATCATATTTTGCATTTCCTATTTATAAAATGGTTATTAAATGAACATTTATCAATAAAGGGGGAACAAAGAAGGTGGGGGTATCAACTTGGGTATCACATTCAATGACACCCAACCAATTGTTTGAGAGAAAACCAATTGATATTCAACTTGGTTATGAATGCTTGTTCCATACTTCCCCAACAGTGGTTTTATTCATTTTGGGGTTCTTCCTTGTTAATAGGGTACCAATGTAGGTGTTTGCCTTTAACATATATGGAAATTCATAGCATATTTTCAAAGGGGTAAACATTAAACAAGAGTGACGAACTAAATGCGACACTAGTTTCAATATAGTTGCAAGACAATGCCCAACAAGAAAAATATTTTCGAAATTTGTTAACTGCACCCGAACTATGATTAACACTTTAATTATTTTTCTTACACAATATTTCCAAGAAAAAAAAAAATTTAGTGGTTAGAATCTCCCTATTCAACTGAAAGGTATAGGGTTTGAAACTTTGTTCAAATTCTCTTTTTCTTCCATGGACAAAATGGATGAAAAAACCTTTGGGCAACTTTTTCAAGTTCAATGCTTCAAGAAGAAGGGGAGTAACTTCTTGGGGAAAATGGGACTAGTTGCATACTCCCCCAAGGATAAAGTTGTTTTCTCCTAAAAAAAAAGGGGAGTTGCCTTTTCCTTTAGGGAGGAAGGGAATAAATTGCCCAAGGGAACAATTTCCTCTAGAAAACAAGTCCATGAATGTTTGAAGAAAAAATATAGGGGATAAACTTTGTCCAAATCAGACGTTCTTTATAGCATTGTAAGCTTTCAAAACGTAGTATCTAAATTGATCTCGCATTTTTTATTTGAGGCCGAGTTAAAAGTTATGATGAAAAAAAAAGTTGTGAATCAAATTTCCAAATCCCCTTCTCCTTGTGGAGAAGGGGATTAAATTGTCTTTTCCCCCGAAGACGAGGGGAATTTCCTTCTCCCTTGGGAAAAAAAGATTAAGTTGTGCCTGGGGACAAGGCTAGTGACTTGGAAATTTGACCTTCAACTTTTCTTTTTGCCATAACTTTTAACTCGTAGTTTCAAATTGAGAATGCAAGATCATTTTAAATATTTAAACTTTAAGAACTTTCCAATATAGAACGTTTGATTTGAAGAAATTTTACCCCTTTATTTTCTTCTCAAACATTTGGGAACTTGTTCCCTAAAAAAAATTACTCCCTAAACCAATTTAATCCCCTCTTCCTTGGGGGAGAAAACAACTCCCCTCCTCCTCAAGGAGAAAGCAACTTCATCCCCTTCTCCTCAAGGGAAAAAACAACTAGTCACCTTTTCCCTAGGGCATTTCGTTGCCCTAGGGAAAAGTTGAAGAAGTTGCCCAGAGGCTAATTTTTTTCATCCATTTTAACCCTAACCACTAAATCACTAATTTTTCCTTGGAAATATTGGGTAAAAATAATAATTAAAATGTTCATCGTAGTTGTTCCCCTTCTCAAGGCATCTAGCTTGAAGAAGAAGGCTATTTTTTTTCATTGATTTTCACCATGGAAGGAAAAACAAATTGAAAAAAGGATTGAACCATGTACCCCTTTGGTTGAAGGGAGAAATTATAACCACCAAATCATTAAATTTTCCTTGAAAATATTGCAAATAAGAAATATAATTGAAATGTTAATCATAGTTAAGGTGCAGTAAACAAAATTTAAAATATTTTTCTTGTTGGGCATTGTCTTGCAACTACATCAAGACCAATGTTGCATTTAATGGTTTCCTCCATATTTATTATTTGCCTTGCAAAGGCATAGTGGGACTAGTGAGCTTCATGCTAATGGAGTTCACTATGGAATTCCTTCTTAAAGAGGGTGCTTGGCACCCACTAGACTATAACATAGGTACCAACATACTTAATATAAATTGACAATGGTTAGCAAGAATATGATGTTATTACATTTGTTAATCATTGGGGTGGGAACAACTATTATTAGCTTTTTAAAGAGGGTCCTTGGTAGCTCCACTAGGCTATAACATAGGTATTGACATACCCATTATAAAGTAACAATTGCTAGATACATGAATATGATGACATTTGTTAAATTATGGGAGGGGGGGGGTGAGAACAACTATTTCAGATGGAACAAGTCAGTGAGAAATTTCGTTTTTTATTTTGAGAATTTATGAAAGGTTTTATTACTTAAATCAAGAGGATCTTCAAAGTTTCATAATACCACATTACCTGGGCCAATTGGATGTTAATTAGTTTATTTTGAAATTTTAAAAAAATTATTGAAAGTTCTAGAATCCCTATTTTGGAAGTTGCGAGTTGTTTTATATTCCTACATTAATTTTTGGGAATTTACTGGCCATGCTTTTGGAGATGGGTTTGCCATAGACTACGGATGCCTATCAATGGCAAAGTTGTTTTGGATGGGAACTTTGCAATTGGTATGATTGAAAATTGAAGCCAAGGTTACAATGAACGTCCAAAGGCTTATGGAAAAACATTGTGTTCAACATACGTTGAATATACAAATAATTTAAACATGGGTGTCAAATTGAGTTTTTAATTGATTATTCAACAATGGACTGTTGAATGTATCATGTATATTCTTGTTATATGTAATGGACATTTTTTATACGGTTTTATAAACTTGGCAATTTCCATTCACCTATCTCTACATAGAGGCCAAGGTTTGCATTGGAGTGCATTGTTTGTTATGACATTTGAATATATGTAAAGCAATTTTTATCTTTATATATATATTGTTTTAAGTTCAAAACTATCTTCTATTGTTCATTGTAATTTCACACCTACCAATTAAAGCTTAAGTTCTTAAGCAATACCTACATAATGTCTTGTAAAATTTTCATGATGTAAGGGAAAATTTGCAATACCCACATATGGTTACTCAATACACATTAGGCTTTTGGACTTGTGTGTAATGCCTACATATGGATTATGAAATATGCATTGACATTTTACCAAAAAATAATATTACTTGCACACAAGTCATAAAGTAAATGTTGGTTTATTGGGGTCCTACTATCGTTCCAAAGCTTAATTTGAAAAGATGCGAATATTGTATTTGTGAACTATGTTTTCAACTAACTACCATGAACCAAAACTACATCATTTTCATTAGAATCCATGTGCAAGTATTAATGTGGGCCACAAAAATATGTGCTAATATTGGGAACCCCAAATCATTCTAAACATGGTGGTTTACGGTTGCTATGAGAATTGCATTATCAGATTGGAGTCGGCATACATAATGCTAGTAAGGTTTGTGGCTTCTAGTGTACTAGAAAAACTTGATACAAAACAAAAATGAAACACTCAAACTATATTCAAGCTTTTTCAAATGTCACTTCTTGTACCTCAAAATTTTAGAATTTGTCAATGGCAAGTAGGTCCAAGTCTCATTCACCTTCAAATTAAATCTATCATACAATGCAAACTAAAAAAATGAAAACACCACCCTTTTGGTGAGGTATTCTAATCTTGAGAATCATTGTTTCTTAATTTCTCAAAGGAAGTAGTTTATCATCATCTTTATTATCCTCATTTAACCACTAGCTTGAAAAACTTTTGTGAAAATTCCTAGTAGGTAATTGAAGGGTAACCTTGTTTCTTTTCTTCTGGTGCAAACATAGTGACCAAATTGTGAAAAGAAAAAAAAAATTGTTCACAAGGTGGAGATTGTTGAAAAAATTGTTATTTTCTCATAGATACATGGGAATACTTCCATCTCAATGGCATATTCAACCTTATAGGCAAACACCAATCAAGAAATGTAACAAATTAATGATGTGCATCAAAATGAGTGAAAAATAATTATTTCTTTCATTCATGTTGGAAATATGAATAATTCTATAGTGCATGTTGGCATTTTAAAATATTTAATGTGCCAACATGTATTATTAAAAATTAATGAATCGTTTGATGCTAAGGTGCCAAATTCATTTGGGTACTATGGTAATAACTTATAAGTAAACTAAGGCACCGGGCATTTCATAGGGGAAAGTGATGTTCTCTTGTAAATTGTTATGCTTTGGTAATCAAGCATGCAACTATAGTTGCAAGAAGCTCGTTCCAAGCTTTGGTAAGATGAGCCCTCTTCCACTAGAGCTAGGTTAAAACTTCAATCAGATCCTAAAGATCCTAAATGTAGGTCCAAAATAGGGTTATGGTCCAACTGACCTTTAGCCATCCTTTGATGCCCTAGCCTATTCTAAATACATGTCTAGGCTAACCAATTACTACAAACACCTCTGAGTACCATAACCTGTAGCAAAATTTGGCTAATTCCTCTGGTGAACAATCGCCAGCACGGCTACATCACAAAAAGAAAGAAAAAGCTCTGTTTATGCGGTAGCCCAAGGACAAGGAAGGTCCAAGGTCCAAGCCACTTTCAGCCTTCATCAATTTTGTATCCATTTGTTGGTCTATAGAATACAAATTCTGTAAGAAATACCACTTAAGGATAAATATGTTACTCTAGATTCTAAGTTCTGAAAAGCTATCAATTCCATATTCTTGACATCCAAAATTGTTGAAATAGGACAAGTATTGCCCAACAAGGACCATGGACAATCCAAAGCATGCAAGGATCAAAAAAAAACACAACAAAAAAAAATGCATCATTATCTTCAAAGTCGTTCGAATTTGGGAACTAACAATGGATGCAAGATTCACATATAACATTATTTTAGAAAACCCTTTTTTAATGTGTAAAATTGTGGTCTTCGAGAAGATTATTGTTGCTTGAGATGTCCGTGTTGGTAATGGTTGAAGCCTCCTCCATCCTAAACATCACCATAAAATACTGAGGTGTGACATATAGCACTATTGTGACAAAAGTGGGACAAGAAGAGTTCGTGACTCAAAATTGCAGACCAGACAAGATAGTTGGAAGCAGGACTTCCATCAAAAGAGTCTTTATTACTACCATGACAGGAAGTAGGCTTGATGCCTTTACCTGTGTCCTTGAAAAAGAAGGCTACAATATTTGAAGAGCTTTATGACTCGAAGAAAACCAAATAGTCAATTGTCAGTCTTTTGTGGTTTCATTTGCCTACAACAACAAACCTCACTTCTTTAGGACAATGTTACTCCCTCACTTTCTTAACCACTAATTGGCATTGACAGGCATATGACTGTTCCAAGTGGTCGACGACTATGCTGAAGAAATATTCTAAGTCAAAACAGAGGGCAAATACCACCAATGGGTTCATGGGTGAAATTTTTAAGAGTTTGATCGGCGCAGATACAAAACCACACTAATTGAAAGCACAGTCACTGCACTAGCCACCAGAGCTGTATGCATCAATGTCCAACCCTCTTGCTGGGAGACTTCCCGTGAGAGTTTCTGCGGTGGGTGTCTATATATTTTTGGTGTTGCATCATCTTCCAAGTGCAGAGTCAGTGCCTGCATCCAACCAAACCCCATATGAATGAAGTAGAAGATGAAGCGAAGAGTTTCAACATGAGGTTAATGCTTTTTCCTCACAATTTGTGATGAATATATCTACAAAATTGCAGAAAAATCTCCATGACAACAATTCAAAAGTGAAATGACACTGACTGTGTAATCATGATCATATGAGAATTGCTCACAGTCAGACTATCACCTTTATCATGAATAGAAGTTTCAAGCTGCCATTCCTCCATAGAATATATATGTTCAGAACATCCAGCTTTTGAGGTCCATTAATCTTGGAGTTTGCTACCACTTATGTGAGAAATTGAATAGAGCTATTGCAAACTGACCTTCCAGCCACTGACACGTGCAAAGTTCACAGCAGCCACAAGATCCTCATCAGTGGCCAACAGTACTTTATCACCTTCATCATCCACATACTGCACTTCCCAGAGACCCATCTTCCCAAATAAGCTTTCTAGCCTGTGTAGTACATCTCAGAAAACAAACGCAGAAGCAGCACAACTCCACAGGTTAAGTAATCAAGTGTTCAGCAAGACTTAATCAGATAAGTCACATAACAGTGCGCAGCTAACCATGATACGGGGAGGTTCAGTGCGGAAATTGCCATCACCAATTCGTTGTGCTATTGCACACACAAGCTCAAACAGGCTCTCTGTGCCTGCAATGTTCCAGTTGTGCACATTTCAGTCAAACCACACAAGGTTCATTCAACTCAACTTCTTAAATCTCTCCCAAATACCAGGCATGGGAACCATGTCCAGATACGAGGTGCATGTAAGGTGAATATGCAGAGTCCAGAACACTACCACAGTTGAACCGATGGTTACTCTCTTTTCCGTCACGGCCAACCAGCTTGAGCTTGAAGCAAAAAGAATTGCCTAGCCCTAAAGATGGATACTGCCTTCCTACTTCCGAACCATAAGCCTCTGATGTCAGCCGTGCTGATATATCACTGCACCAAACCTCTTGATCATCAGAGACACTCTCTGTACAAAGCACCAAAGCACATGCTCTAATAAGCAACAAACAATAATTAATATAAAGTCCAATTATTGTACGAAAGTGAGATGCAAATGCCTGCAGCTCAATACCAGATACCAGCCCATACATCATGGTAGAGCCAGATTTGAACAGAAGTCAGAAGAGTTGCAACTTGACAATGACAGAGATGAATGTCAAGATGTACAGGCCAACTCTTAGCCATGCACCAAGACAGAAGGTGCATGATCCCAATTTTGGAGTGGTTGGTTCAAGTCCAGTCTAATCCATATTTGAGTGGCATGTCAACCACACTGTTAACTGGTAATGCACTCATTGAAACAATGCATATGGTTGAATAGGATGAGATTCCAAGCCAACAAAACCCTGGAATCATTAATCCTGATTGCAAAGTGAAAATGCAAAAAATATCTTCCATACAGTCAGTCATACCAGAGAGTTTTGCATCTCTTCTTACCTGTGAGAGTCATCATCATCCTCAGGTGGTTCCAAAGTCAAAGCTGAATCCCAAAACTTTTGCATCATGGTAGATGCCATGTCAGCTCCACCTCCACTGCTTCCAACCTTAAGCACAGACCCGCATCCAATCCCTTGTGTAAAATTCCAATGACATCTTTGCTGAACACAAGAGGCTCATAAAACATCACGAGCTGATTCGGGGACCATGAGAAAAATAATCATGGTATTGCTCTGATTTCAGCAACTGTCAACAATATACTTTACATTGCATGATACCCAATTTTCTGGTCATTCCCAGTACCCTCCCATTTAGTGCTATGTGTAGTGCAAGATTGTTGTTAAAGACTGTGTTCCTTTGTATCAAGTGTCTGAGAGAAGGTCTGAATCCCTGAAACTGACAAGGGTCTGAATCCAGAAGTGTGTGGAACAGAGAGTACTAACAGTTGCTACAGCTCCATTTGTGAGTTGCAACACATCAATGCAGCCAACTATGTAACCCTCTGCAACACAGATGGCACCACCCTGTCAGAGAAGCCAAAATTCACACTTGAATAAGGAAATTAAGCAGGGTACAAGACATATGCATACCTTGGTCTACAACTGGAAGATGGAGGAATTTTCCATCATGCATGATGTGTAGTGCATCGACCAATGTGGTGTCCAAACCAGCACACTCTGGATTAGGTGTCATCACCTGCACCCCCACCCCAGCAGCTTCTGATCTCAATATACACCATTCCAAAAGCCCAGTCACCTGTATTGATTGAGTTCCAAAGATGTTCAGGTCCATATCCAATGTGTTCACTCGAAGTGGTGAATGTACCTTATCCATTGTGGTTGATTCTGGAGACAGTCCTTGAGCAATGACTTTCATTAGCAAGTCCTTGGAACTGCAGCCACACATGAGTGTACCTCTCCTCTGAATCAACTCAATTGCTCCCACAAGGGATGGGCTTGGAAGAACTCACATAAAACAGGAAAGATAAAGACAGTTAATTGGGCGATAATGACATGATTGCACTAACGTGAATATGCCCTGTGGCTTGTTGTTGTTGCCAGTAATGATCACTGAGTTCATACGATGCTCCTTCATTCTCTTTGTTGCAGTATACACAGTATCTGATTGTGACACAGTTGCCACTCTGCATCACACCAGCCATTCAACTCTTTGTTACTTTTCACTCCCTGTATAGGTTCCCAAGTCCCCATCTTTCAGACTGCCAATCATGCAACAGGGAAAAAATATGCCTGTAGACAAATTGTCTCCAGTCAGCTGATAGTGAGAACTATTTTCTAGTGGAGTGTGCAATGCCCCAACCCTCTGCATCCCTGGTGGTTCCATTACAACATCACACATTACAGTCTCATCTAAGCAACTTCCAACATTTTTCATTTTCAGTGTTTGGTCAGAGTTTCTACTTTGACTGCCAAACTCCACCAATTTGTAGCACTATAGAACACATAAGACAGGATTCAAGGAGTGGAGGGACCACCTTGTGCCTTCTGTAATCAAAGATCCTAAGGTGGGGCGAAACATCCGCTCCCGAAGCATCTCAAGGAAACTTGATTTCTCTGTCCCCCTGAAAAATCTTTGTAAGGATCAAGGCTTCTCCATACTTACAAAATTAGACAGCCCAAATAGAATCTGTGAGATCACCAGCTACAGCTAACATAATGTAGAGAGATGCCAGCTACAGCTAACGTTTGTAATTTTTTTGAAGATCTCAGGCAGTGCAAGTATCTGCAATGCCAGGACAGTGAAAGGCAGAACTAGAGCAATAGGTCACATACCAGTCAAATTTTGACCCCATTGTCGTTCAACACCTTCAACAGCAGCAGCAATTGCACTACCCTTCTCAGCTGCACGCTCCATGCGTGCAATAGCATCATAGAGACACTTGGTAATATCTAGCAGCGCCACAACTTCCCCTTTCTCCACCACTGGCAAGTGCCTGAACTTGCCTGCCACCAATGCTCATCTCTCCTCAGCTGTGCCTTCTTTTTCAACTCCTAACAAACCTTTATATTTATACCTTCTCCATCCACCCATCAATTCAAGACTGCTGGAGAAACCAAAACATTCTCACAGAGCAATCAGCAGTATCCCAATCCCCATGATGGTGAAGAAATGGAAGAGCAGCAGCTAATTTTACCTTGCACCATTTTCTGCAAAGCTTCCACAGCTAATGTGTCACCCGTCACAAAGATAGGGTTCCTTGTCATCACTTTTGCCACTGAGGTCTCTTCTGGTTTGAGCCCTTCAGCAATGACTCGCATGGCCACATCCTACAGCCCAACTTGCAAACTTTTAGTGTCACAAAGCTGTTGTTCAACTTCATTGTCTCTTACACATAAGCTAAAGTGCACATCTCTGTAATTCATAACCAACAAATGACAAGGACACATATAAGGCCACTGATGAAGATGGGCAGATGATGTATACCTTGTCAGTGATAATGCCACAAAGGAGAGCACTAGAATCTGTGAGCAGAGCAGCATCAACACGGCGGCTCACCATTCGGCGGCAAGCATCTGCAACAGTTGTGCCATCAGGTATGGTGAGAGCTTTTGATAGCCGTAGACGTCGAACAGTCCTCTCTCCTGAGGACCTGCATTTCCAACTCAAAGATCAGAAACTGCCCATCTTGATCTCTTGGCCACTGCACTCAGTGTTGGCAAACCATTCAAGGGTGCTCAGATCCTACAGTTTCAATCAAGGAAAGCCAAAAGACACATGCTTCTTCAAAATCATGTCTTGGGTAGACCGATCTCCTTAGGATTTCCTTTGAAGGAGAAAGAGACTCACACAGACTGGCCACTGCCTGGCTTTCGCACTCCACCAACTCCATTAAATGGAGACTGTTTCTTTTCTGTAAAAGGCAACCGCTTGGGGGTTGAAAATTGACGATTGACAGCTTGGCCCTGTGCTGACGGCGCCCGTCCATGAGACCCATGGTTACTCATAATGTTCTCCTCACCACCCAGCTTCTTCTCGCATCAACACTCACACCTTGTCCTCAGTTCTGATCCTGATCTATGTCTGATCCCGCTGTTCGGAGACCCTGTCGCCGATCACAATAATCAGAGCTTCTTCCAAGGTTACAGATTCTCAGAATTTTCAAAGGACCATTGAAACCCAAAATTCTGACTATTTCAGTTTGCAGCCAATATTTCGCGCAAAAGGTACCCACCCAATACAGCAAAGAAGCCCGAGTGTTTCACCAGACAAAAGATCCAATCTTTAACTCACAATTTCCATGGAAACCCGAAAATATCGGAAGCAAACCCACCCACCCATCAGTAAACAGCATATTGGACTTGATACCCAGAAGATCGGACCTTGAAGAAACATGGTACAGAAAAAGCAGGTGCATTTTGAAAACAATCACTGGACAAAAAAACGACAGAACACGAGAAGAGAAACCGATTTCAAAAACAAAAAAATCAAATTATTGGAGTTCTACTTACAGATCAAACCACCGCGAAATAAGAAGAAGACCCAGGTCGTGAAATGCCGGCAAGAAAAGCACACAGCAATCGGAGGCGACGGGAGAAGAAAGGGAAAGAAGCGGGAGCAGCAGCAGCGACAACAATACAAGGCAATGTACCCTAATTCCCCCAAGGCCCAAGTTTAGGCAGGTATGGAATTTCAAAATTCTGGAACTTTTTACAAACTATAAAATATAAAGAGCACACGGGAGTAAAAATGGCCTGTTCTTGCTTCTTTCTACTCTGGAATGGTCAAGCCCCTGCCCATTATGTTGGCTAATGTGCCAGTGAGCCCATTATGGTGAGCTACTTGATGCACCAAACATAATGGACATTGGTGAAAGGCCATTCATGATGTGAAGGTCTGGGGTTGCAGATTCAACGATTTAACACAAAATTCATTTTGAACAGACACATTTAGGTCATTACTACTAGAGAGTGTGTGTGTGTGTGTGTGTGTATCATTGGAAGATTATGTCATGTAATATGATCACGAAAATGACCATAAATACACTAAGAATTCTCTCTTCTCTGAGGTTGTTACACTCCTAGAATGAGGTTCTTTTTAAGAAACTAGCTTGAACCTTGTGCCTAATGCACAGGTGTGTGTGTATTTGACAGTACATATTACAAAATTACAACTACAAACTACATTTCCAAAACCTCTCTATATACCACATTCCACATGTATTCATCGGGACCCTGGCCGCTGAAAATCTTGATGTTTGCACTGCTTGTGACTCGTGAGATAGCAACATACAACTGACCATGGTAAAAGACCGGAAATGGCAAATATACTCCAACGTTGTTCAGTGTCTGACCTTGACTTTTGTTGATTGTCATCGCAAATGCCATTCGAACAAGAAATTAACAATGACGCAAAACAAATGGCCAATCAGTCCCGGAGGGGGACATGATGAAGCGGGGTATGAACACACATTTGTTGACATTGTTCCCTGTGATGATCTCCGCTTCAATGACACACTGACCCATCTCTTAACAATCAACCTTGTACCATTGCACAATCCTATTGATTGATTGAGATTGTGCAACAAAAGGATTAGCATGCCCACTTTGAGTTCCAACTTATGATTTGTGATATCGCTAAATTGCAAAGTGTTCAAAAATTCCACCGGATATAATGAATCCATTGAAACTCCTGCAACAAACATTTGCACCTTCTTCTGTTAGAACCAAAGAATCTACGTTCAGGTACGTGTGCAATTCTTTATATAACGATTCAAGAATTACACTGTTAATTTCATTAACGTCAATATTTCTGGGGGCCAAAACGTTGCATTACATAAGATACATGGCATCTCCAAAATGGCGTTGGTGATCCAGATAGATGGTTCGGATTAATCCTCTTAAGTTACAATCTTCTGCTAGCAACCTCATATGGGATGGAATCTTGATCCAATCTGGATTGACACCTTCTTCTTTTACAATGGCAAGAAGACTACCGTCTCCAACATTCAACACCCATTTGGCAAATTCTCGTTGCTTTTTAGAATTGGCTACCATGACTCGCATGTTGATATGAAGACAAAAAATCGTAACATGCTGCCAAATATGCGATTGAAGCAACGAAGCACTGACAATGTCTTTTCGTCCTCCCTTGGGAACAACAGGTAGGATTTGTAAAAAATCCCCACCAAGGACCACGGTTTTCCCACCAAAGATCTTTTCGGTTGCCTGTGCATCATCCTGTTGCATCAAATCACATAAGGTCCGATCAACAGCTTTGAAAGCTCGGCGATGCATCATCAGTGCCTCATCCCAAATGATTAGATCAGCTTTACACACCAACTCGGCCACTTTCATCTATTGTGTGATGTTGCAAGTTGACTCATCATGCAGATTAATCGGAATCTTAAATCTTGAATGGGCGGTTTTGCCACCCAGAAAAACCAAAGATGTAATTCCTGATGAGGCAACTGCAAGCACAATTTTGCCTTGCCCTTGTAGATGGGATAGAAACATTGTCCAAACAAATGTTTTGCTGGTTCCACCACTGCCATACACAAAGAACAATTTGCCCTCTTTGTTTGTCACAACATTTAAAATAGTTTCATATGCGTTGCATTAATCATCATTGAACTTATCTTTTGCATGGTCAATGAATGTTGATCATAAGCCAACTCTTCTTGGACCAATTGGTTTCTTCCATGAACAGGAAGGACGTAATTAGACTTGGGAAACTTGGAACATCTTCTAAGCGGTGTCCGTTGTGGATGAGAACCTAATTAATTTCATATAATGCATGATCCTTTAGCACATAATCAAAAAGGGTAATGGTTGGATCATCACACTCGCGATGTGTCATTGCCTCAATGTCATCGCTCAAAGACTCCCAATGTGCATCCCATAGCTATTTGGTATTTGTCACCTCACAAAACATCAGCATGGAGGCAAACATGTCACGCAACTATCGTCCTAAGGCCCAAAGACTAGCTTCTTCCAAGGCTTTATGTCATTCATTATCGTCTACAAGCAAACCCATTGCAATGCATGCATCTTTGAATGTGTCGTGCTCTATGCCATCCACTGTCCGCAAATGTTCATAGGATGTGGCACCTTTGATGCAGTTCAACAACATCCGCAAATAATAAGATTCACCCGATGTTAGATGTGCATAATACATGAGACCAATGGCAAAGCCCCTCTTGCGCATTGTCCATCGCTTCACTTTTGATTCCACACCCATTACTGAGGGAATTGATCAAACGTAAGGTTTCATGTAGCTTCCGATTCTTAGTTTGTTTTGAACCATTCCGTTAGCATCGTTCTGGAAATGGTTAACCGTGTTGCCACTTCCTGCACATCATCGTCATCGTCGAATAACACCATTTGTTGATTGGGCAAATGGTATTGCAAACGCTCAATGGTAGGAAACCGCTCATGCATATCAAACTTGAAGATGCGCCACACTGCTTCCAATGCAGATACATAGCGACAATCGAAATATTTTTTAATTTCATTAGCTTCGACCACATTCCCTTCGATGGCATTGTCACTCTGGCGTGAGATCTCAACAATTGCACGATCATGTCCTTTGTAAAGGTACTTAAACAGATACTTGATTGCACGAATGTTATTGTAGACCTCAACGTTAATGTGCGCATCGTATTTGATCGACAAATAGACATTGTGTGGAACCACCCAACAATTGTCCAATTCAACGCCATGAACCAAAAATGTGTGCCCTATATTTTTGCGTCGATAAATAGGATATGTGTTTACATTCGTTAGCGTCTTGTATTAAAACTTGCATGGATATTGTTTTTTACATTTGCCATCTTCCATGCATGGGGCATTTGGAAATGCAGCTCCACATGGACCATGCATCATGCATCTAACAACCGTTTCATGGGCCAACCTATTTATTTTTGGATTTGAAAATTCAGCACTGATCATGCAGTTTACATCCTCAACTATGTGTGGCTTGTAGTCTTCAACAAAGAAGATGAGAATGTGTGCATGCGACAACCCATGCTTTTGAAACTCAAAGACATAGATTCCCGCAATCGTGCGTCCCAAAATATGTTTCTTGTGAATGTCATTGATTAACTCCTTTAGCTTGATTTTGAACACTGGGGTTACCAAATCTGGTCAATCCTAAGGTTGTTGTCCGAGTAGCAACGCTCTTTCGATCTCAAGCCATTGGGGATTGCAAGTGAATGTAACAAATGCATCTGGACAACGAGCCCATCTGCAGATTGCCATGGCATCTTGATAATTCTTAACCATGTGATGTGGACCTCCTGTGAAAGAAGATGGAAAAATGATCATTTGTCCAATGGCAACAGCATTATTATCACCTGCAGCAATGGCATCCTAAAGGCCTTGATTAAGATCTGCACGAAGCTTTTTTTAATTCAGGCACAAATACCTCAAGTGATTTTGTTCTTCAGCCGCATAAGCATTCATAATGTATTGTTGCCTCAATCGGCCACCCCGAAACAACATAATGTCGTCAATGTCTCGATGTTGAAGTCAATAATCGTAAAATTCGGCCATTGTCACATTGCGATGTTTTTTTTTATGCTCAGATCCTTCCACATGGTCTTCATCCAAATCCGCATCAATATCCTAAACAACAACACCATTGAGCGGAATACTTGGATGCCATCCATCCTCACCATAAGGAAATAACAATGGATAATGTAGAGCCATGTATCCCACATGTAGCTCAAAAATGTGCTAAAACGAGCCAACTTGCTGAGCAACGACGACATCACGCCTATCTATAGCCTCAGAACCATCTCCTAGCATTAATGTAGCAACTTCATCGGCCGTCGGCACATTGTATCGGCGGGCATCTTTTGTTTGAAAGGCAATGAGACACAATTTCAGATCCGTGGGAGCACCTTTTGTTACCATCATATCCCTTGCCATTTTGAACACTTCAACATAAGGATTGATATTGTACATCATGGTCAACAACCAATCCAATGTCGTTGGATCAAACGACATAACGGCATGGCGATTTTGACGTTTGCTCTCTGTATCATGAATGTATAGTTGTGCAAACTATGGACATTGACCTTTGGTAGGACACATGGATCCGATTTTGTGATAAAGTTCACCCTGAATGCAAAAGGAGTATGGTCTAATGCCTCTTGTTATCGACTCATCAACTTTGGCACCAAGCGAAATGAATGCCAACACTGAATTGTACATTCAAATCTAATCTCGAAATTTGATGACATTTCTCTCTTTGCTGGTTAAAAGAACTTCTAACTCTTGCTGTGTTGTAGGAACACTCGGTAATAGAACTTTGCCATTCTTGCAACATAGAAAAAACTATGGGTTATTGTTGCTCAATTTTGCCAATCGTTCTTTAATCCACATTTTCACATTGCAGAATCCATAGATTGTGTCCATTTCTCCACAATCCCATCGTGCCGAAACTGACACGTCTTCATCTCCAAACAATTACAATGCGTCATTGCTAAGAGAAGGTTGTGCACGTGTGTTGTTTATTGTACGATTCGCCATTCTCGATGCAAACAATTATTTTAATCTTGTGGCGTTTCAAATGGTCCGGCCAATTCTGTACGTTGTTTAGCATGTTGTTCTTTCTGTAGGCGATTGCAACGTTCACATGCAAATTCCGATGTGTCTTGATTGAATTCCGTTGGAGCATTATATGTGGAATAAGATTTTTCAAAAAATTAGTTTGCTCGTCATTCTACCGAGCTTCTAGTTGTTACCGAAGGGCCGCCAAAGCTGCCAAAACATTACCATGTTGCGCAATGAGTGCACGCCTACATTCTTGAAGGTCTTCGGGCATTGTGTGGAGAATATATGTTGGGTTTCTTGCTGATCTTGATATCAAAATCTTAAGGATCATGAGACGTTGATCGGCGATATTGAGATCCGCACTGGTCATGGAAGAAAACCTGAGATTTATAAGGTGAATGCATGGGATTAATTGCTCATGAGGAAGCTGAAAATTTTAACCACAACAATCAGGAGTTGGGAGGACTTACGTTGCAACGGCAAAGATTAGACACATCAAGTACGTGTCTGCTGGTGATCTGCTATTTGGCAGCATTGCTATTTGGGGAAATGAACATCTTGCATACACACATCGAGCTACTAGTAGATGTCATAAAAGGCACAGGGGCACCCAGTTGGTTGAATCTCTTCTTCAATGGACCCAAGTCTGTAAAGATTCTTATTAGTCATGATGCAAAAATTACCATAGCACCTACTTAGGACTTCGTTCCATTACCATCCTATTGAGAATTAGATTAATGGTGAGCTACAAGGATTCTGCGCAATTTGGCACAATGTCGATGCTTTGTATGTATGTCAAGGTGGTGCACAACCTATTTTCTCATGGCTGGTTCTTATAGGCAATTCTGGTAATATTAATTTTGCCTATCACTGAACCCACCATGAAAACCTAATTGCCATCATCCTCTTGCCAAGTAGTTGTTGGATCTCTGAATGTTATGTTACTAATAACTTCTGCATGATGTCTTGCAATAGGATTTTCAGGCACTTTCAACCATTTTCTGAGAAGTGGGTTTGAGGGGTCTATTGCTACTGCCTTGTTTTGTGTCTCCTCAAAGGTATGGTTCATTTTACCTAACCCCATTTGATGCCACAGAGGAAAACCCCCTTCAACTCCCTCAAAAAAATTGGTGCACACTAATTTTCTGGCTAACATTCATATGTATACAATGGATTTGAACCCACAGAGACTTGCAATTGGACTAATAAGCCCTAATTTCACAAAGACAAACTGAAATTTAAATGGAAACAACCTATATTGTTGAAAGATGACAAAGGACTCTACCAAAGGGGAACTCATAGAAAGGATGACACATTAGGGTTTGAACATCACACAAAAAAGACTAAAATCCTCTATTTTCTTAATAGTGCAATCTCCACAAAACAATCACAAAAGGAATTGGAATAGTGGTGTGAACATGAATTGGAAATGGTAGACCTGTGTAGATAATGAAAGGGGCACCATCGGGGTTGATGGTACTTGAGCTTGACCATACTCCCATGGCATCATACCACTGGTCTAGCTCCAAAACAATTTCCAAATAAAGCCAGTGAATGAGATGTTTAGAGACAGCATACACCCAAAACATGTTTGGACCCCACAATGGCATACATTGGTTATACTAGTGAAACAAATGGTAATAGCCCTTATAGTAGTCGGGACCTATATTAAACCCAACATAGACTGTCAAACTTATGTGGGCACAAAAAAGATGAAGAACTCAGAGATACAGACAAAGACAGAAACATCACCATGGTCCCTAGCACCCAACAATCTAATGAAAAAAATTTTAGGTTTGTGTTGCAACATCAAAAACTACAACATGTCTATGCATTGGGCTCATATGATAGTGCAGTTCATAAATTTATTTCTAACAACCCAAAGCTTGATTTCTCTAGGTTTGAATCATCTTGCTATGACTACGGGTCTATGCAAGTGACTCATTTTTCGACCCAGTAAAGCATCGGCACATTGTGCTATCCTGGGTGAATGAAACTGACATGGAAGAATTGGAATTGCAATTTTTAGGTTTTCTAGGTGCACGTTAGGGTGTGTTTGGCCCTTTTGGTCTGATATTGATATTAGACCCCCCTAGGGCTAGGCATGCCTTTCCTAAATAGCGACACATGCGCAGAGGGGGAGGTTATTTATTTCTGCCAGGGTTTTCTTCCTTATATGATGCCATCCATGGATGGATGACGAGATGGATGACAGGAAGGATGGATGGATGGAAAAAACTTCATGAAAAACGACCACAACTTCTTTTACTATACGTAATTCTTACCAGACTAGGAAGTGAACTTGCTTGCATTTCATAATTTAGTACCCGTTTAAAATATTAGGTTTTGTGTGAATGTGTTGTTACTTGGGAAATATGAATCTTGGACTTGTATGTTGAAATTAAGTCTTACATTGATACAAATGGTAGATCTTAGTTGGCAGATTACAACAAAGTAAAAAATAAATAAATCCCTGTAAAAGTGGACATATTATTGTTTTTCCACATTACAAACAACATGCAAACTCATATAATTGTGCTTGTAAGGCATGATCTAAAAAGTTGAAAATAATATTCAATCCTTTTCAAAGAATTCAATGTCACATTTATAATGCAATTCTACTTTTCGACTAGGAAATTCAATGACATAAAAACTACACGATCAAGCATCAAAGGGTGAATCCTTATAAATCATCACCAATGTATTAAGATTTTGAAATGTGTTGTTGCAATAGGTGAGGGTTTTTCTAGGTTAGGCCTCCTTTCAGGAGCTCCTCCCCTTTCCTTATTTGATATGCTTCTTGCGACAAGAAGGGGTTTGGGAACTTGATGTTCCCTTTGTGGTTTGCCTCCTTAGGTGGTTCTTTTATTTTTTGGATGTGAGTCCTTTCATTTTGTTCTATGTATTCTTTTTTTGATTGCTTTGATTAATTATGATTGGTAAGGTTTCATCATCATCTATTAAGATTTTCTAGCCCAAGTTTATGATACTTTACAATTATAACAACATTAAATATTTGCTTCAACTTAATTTATGAACATTGAATGGCCAAAGTTATTAGTAAAAAACCCATCAAAAGAAATTTTTTGTTTTTTTTGTTTTTTCCACCAAGTGAAAAGACAAGATGCATCTTTGGAAGATACTACAAACTAACGAAACATTTTCTTTTTTAGGGATTTTCAACAAAGAACAAGGAGTAATTACTAAATAAAAATGAATAAATAAGAAATATTGTGAGTGAAAGAACTCAAAAAAATAATTTCAAGGTAGAAGAAGAAGGATAAAATTCCACTCATTTTGTAATAAAATTGAAAATAAGGAACTATTGTGAATATTTTATATATATATAGAGTTTCTCACAAAGATAGTGTGGAGATGAACAACCTCTAGTTCACTTCCTCAATGTGCCAAACAAAGAATCGTTAAGGTTAACTACGACTTGTGGAGCATGTGTTGTCCGTTCTAAGGTCAATTTTTTTGAAACCTTCAACAACAATTCAAAATTAAAATATCAAGAATTAACATTGTTTTATCAAGCCCAACATACTCACTAAACATTACAACTCTTTAATACAAAGGTCTAAATTATGGTTAGCATATTGTGAGTTTTGTCACAATTGATTTTTTTAAAAAAATCAATAATGGGAATAAAAACTTGCACAGCTTGTGCAAACATTCTTACATGCAAAATTTCAAGTTTATTGTCAAAGTTATCGCGCTTTAAACATAATGTAAATTTTATAGTTGTAAATCATTTGCAACTATAAATGTTTAGTGGCAAACGCTTGTAATTAAAAAATTTATCCCATATGTTTGGGCTTTCATTCTCATCTTGAAAAGTATATAATTAAATAGGTAAATGATAACTAATTAACTAACTAATTAACTAATAAAATTACTAATTATTTAATGAATACAATATAGATTTTTTAATAAACTTGATAATTAATTAATCAATAACTAAACTAGAAAACTAACTAATTCACTTTGTAAACTATCTAACTAACTAATTATTTATAATAATAATCATCAATATCTTATGATTATTTAATTAATTAGCTAGATAAATAGTAATTATATATATATAAACTATAATAATCTATCAACCAATTTAATTAACTTGTAATTGGTTAATATTGAGATTAATTAATTAATTATTAATAACTAATAAATTAATATAATAATTGAACTATTCAATATTGAATAATTACTAAATATTAATTATAAATATGAGCACTATTTTATTAAAACCTATCATAGGCTAACTATTTTATGATAATTATTCCCATTATTATTTTCTTTTATATAGTTAATAATAAATATAAGTGTAAATATTTAATAATAGCAATAACATTAATTCAATTATTATTGTAGTTAGTTGGTAGCCAAGGTTAACTATTTTATTTTTATTATTCATATTATTATTTCATTCATTAAAGCTGTTTATGAACTATTACAATAAATATTTTATATTTTTAATAAATATATTTTTCCTTCAAAAATAATTTATGCATTTGTATAATAATTTATTAGATTTCCATTCTAATTAATACAATCATTATTATAAAATAATAAAATAATAAAACTTAAAATTAAAATGATATATCATTAATTTATTATAATCATTGAAATATTAATAATGAATGAATATCAATTATAAATTTGAAATATAAAAATTGAAAACTATACATTAATATTTCCTAATAATTATTATATTAATCTAATAATACTTCATAATTGATACTTATAATAATAATAATAATGTAATTTGTAGCTAACATAGGTTAGCTATTTATTATTATTGTATATTATTATGTCATTTGTTAAAGCTATTATGATTTATTTTAATTAATTTTTCGTTTTTTAATAAATAAAAATTAATGCTTAATAAGTACATTAGTCATTTGAAAAGAATTTAATAATAATATATTAATATGTTAAGTTTGTAATAATTACTTTTAAATAATTATATAATTATTTTTCCTATCATTTTAATATCATCATCATCATCATCATTATGTAATAAAATATTACTATTTTCAAAATTTAGTCAAAGATAATATCGAAATTTAGTTTATTATTTCATGTAATTTATATTAATATATAATATAATATTAATTCAAATAATAATAATTTTCATTTGTAATAATTTTAATAAATATAATAAAATGGTTTGGATAAACTTTTAATATGGGCATAATATATTTATCAAATATGTTACATAAAATTTTAATATACTCAAAATATATACTATTTAATGTAACCATAATATCAAGGCCATTTATGCTAATAATAATACTTGAATACACATCTAATATGGTTGTTCATATAAATTTCAAATACACATTTATAAATCTTAATACACTTAATTATATTCCTTATAATTCACAAAATACACCTTTGTATACTCATAAGGTTACAACTAAATTGGTCACATTTGCAACTAATGGGACATAAATTGTTCTTCTTGGATGAAAATTAAATAAAATGTTATTCACATGGAAGGATGAACACCAAAATAGTCACAAATTAGTTGCACTATAATTGCAAATATGACCAACGTAATAAATAGTTGCAAAAATGTCCAAATGTAGTTGCAAATAATTAATAGTCACATGTAATTGCAAATATAATGGTTACATTTTGGCCAATTTCTACTAGTGTATAAGTAATCTAAACTAAAGGGTAGGGGAGAATAAGTAAATAGAGATAACATGAAAAATGGTTAGAACCCAAAAGTAGCTACCTTCCCTAAGTCTCCAGTACCTTCAACACCCTTAGATATTGTCTAGGGGGTCTACAAACCTTATATCACTACTATCCCTCCTTTCTCTCTTTGGAAGGTCCTCTGTGGTTTTGCCTGCTACTTACAACACCTTGGGAAGTTCCTCCTCTACTTTCTACTGCTTACAACTAGTTACTTTCACTCCTAGTGCGTGCCTATTGCTTGTAATAATACCTTTTAATCTGTAGGTGGTTATTTGTTGGTCTTTACTTACTACTTTCCACCATCAAGGACTAGTTGTTACCCTCATGTGGCAACTAATAGCTTAGTGTTATAGAGGCTACCAAGTGGTAAACCTCGTTATTCTGTGTCCTATAAGAAATGCACACATATTATCTCAAGAAAGCCTCTTATTTATATAATATAAACTATCTTACCTTCTACATTTAATAAAATAACAATACAACACAAGACACTTGAGTCCTTCAACCATCCTCCATTAAAATCACAGACAAAATACATACATTTTTTTCCATTCCTCTCCTAGTCCTCCTACATTCCCCATGTCACATTACACAAGTCTTGAATGAATTAGAAATCCCCCAACACCTCCTCTAGTCCTTCCCCACATATTACACAAGGCCCACATTGACCCCTAAAAAATAAGTCCCTTATCTTAATCCCTTCCTAAAAATTTCCTAGACGATTGGGTAAATTACCCCCCAACCATTCACTAAGCCAAGTTACTTAATCCCATTAGCTTCATCCATTGGGTAAAGGATGATAAGTCTACGACTAGCAACTATTAATTACTAGGATGCCTATGAAACAAAAAAATCTAGTGATTTCTATTCGTTAACATACTTGATTTATTTTTCTGGCAACAATTTTTTTTAAAGATGTGTATGGAGCTTTGAACAACTAAAATTAAATGGAAAATTTCACACCACATCATTTGCACATTATGTACATCAATACATTTGAGGCCTCTTTTGCGAAGAAGAAAAAGACCCAACACAATTGTGATGATGTGTTATCCACAAACTTAGATTCATTTTCAATGATGCATATCAAACTCACCATTATGCAATTTTTTCCATTACAAGGACTTTAATGACTATTATTGTGAATTTGGTAACATTTGTTTTATCATGCACTTGGACTTCAATGGAAAATTTATATCTACACATTCATGGCCAATACAAATTGGTTCAAAATCATCTAAGGACATTATATTGTCCATGATTGTCATCTATAAGTTAATATCCAAACAATAATATTGTTTAGGTAAGATATTGGTGACTACAACTCATAATAAAAAAGAAAAAACCATTAACCATAAACAACAATGATGCAAAAAAGCAAAATTGTGTGACAAATGTAAAATATTCAACACATAACTTCAATATTTCAAATTGTAATGTAGTTTAAGTTTAATGTAGCAATATACCAAACTTTTAATAAAACAAAATTGATAACAAAACAACAATTGTAGTTCCATATTATTACACTATTCCAATCCCCCATTCCATGGTTGACAAAGAATAAACAATTCCAACTTAAATTACTTTACTAGGAACTCCATTGTTGGCATTGAAAGCACTAGTCCATGTAATGATTCATTAGAAAAAATTGTATGTAAATTTTTAAGTGCCTATCAAAATACAATACAATCTTAAAGGGGCAATATTAGTCCCAATATCAGTTTTCCAAAAGATATGCTAGTATGGTTTGGTAATAACTTGGCTAATAAGATATACAATATTGGTTACATTATAAAATATTAGTAAGATATGTTCAATAATTCATATTATATTAGATTTAGGTTTTACATACTCCTATTTTACTGTCATCACATACCAAAATGTCATTAGTATACCAATCCAACACAAGTTTGTACCTTCAAATATGCACAAAATGCATTATTTCCAAAAATGCCAATTAAAATGCAATAAAAAATTTATTATTAATTATTGGCATGTCATGATGATTGGTTCATGTGGTGATATTTAAATAATCCTTCACATCATATCAAGTCCATTTTCCCATGTCTATCAATGGGGAAAATGAAATAATTAACATTTTATGTTGGATGTTTTTATATACCACTTGAGGTTTTATTAAGTTTTTTATTCATGTTTGTGGATTCGAATTGGTGAATCATCAAAAAGGAGAGACCATGGGTTGAACCCACCAATAATCAACCACCATTCCACATACAAAAGAAAAACCATTATTGAAATTCAATCAAACATATAAAAACAATAATAAAAAAATTGGTAGAACCCAACCATGGCATAGAGGATTGATTATTGTCATAATCTAATAATGATTGAAAAGTTTTGGGAAAAAGTGGTTAATTATGTTGGAAGTGTGTTCTTCCCATACCTTTTTAGTTGCTACTACCAAAGAAACTAAGTTGTAAAGGAATATTGTAGAGATATGGCAAATGTTGGTGTCATTCTAGTTGTAGGTATTTGATTTCATTGTCAAGTCTCTTCATTGTGCAATTATTTTACATTCTCGTTACTTGAATTGCAAATTTTTGTACAAGTCATGTTTGGTGTGTTGTAGAAGTTATTGTAGTTCATAGTTTGGGGTTATGTTTCTTCCTTTTGTGGTTTGAAACAAAAGATTTAGTATAGATCTAAATTTATTAACTAGGGTGTTAATTAACGCATTTGTGCACTAAAGTAAATATGGCATTTCAAAAGAGCTTTTACAAGGTAGGGTTTGTGTGCAAGTCTTATAAGGGGTTAGGAACTTGATATTAAATGAATCTTATTTGTTGTGAATGTATTAGTAATCTCAAGTTCATGAATCTTCTTGCAACATTTGTACACATGTAAATGTCATTTTACTAGAAAACATCATATTATCTCAAGGTGAGATTTACATTCCACATCAAGTGCAAGTTCAACATACAAAATGTAGGCAATTTTGTAAAAATAGCATTCTTATTATAACTATATGACATGGAAGAATGTGATTCACATATTTTTGAAATACATATGAACCTAAGTCTTGTGATTCAATACCACACATGAGTAAAAGAGCCCAATTATAGATTTGAACTAAAATGTTGATATAGTAAAAAATATGATCAAAAGTTTGATTTAAATGTTAGAATATAATTTTTCATGACAAAGTTTTTGGGCAAATCTACTCAAGAACTCATAAATAACATTCTTATTTGATATGGTACCAAAGGTTGTTATCTAACATTTGCAATTCCATGTTATACATTTCTAATTTTGACTTCTTTCTAACTATGCATACTGTGTAACTTTTAGTTTTATCCTTGCCTTATTAATTTGTATGTTGTCCATTTTTATATTAAAATTTGACATTTGAATAAAAAATTATGATATAATTAAGGTGTAATACAAAAATCATATGTGATTGAAATTCAAGTTTGTTTATTCAAATTCTTTTAAAAATTTCAAATTAATTCAAATGTTTGAAGGAGTTGACCATTGAACTTTTGAACCAACATCAATATTTTTTTAATATGATCCTTGAAAATTCCCATTGTTTGGGTTAATAAAAGATATAAAGCCACCCAACATAATAAACATTCCTAATTAGCTTTAAGTGTTGATGTGCCAATATTGTACCTTGATTGAATAAAGGTCATGCCACATTATAGTTAGTAGTAGAAAGTGACATGGAAGCTTCTATTATTGAAAGTAGAAACATTCTCAAATCCACATTAGTATAAACCTTATTTTGATACCTGCATAGTTGAGAAATAACTTAAAGAAAGAAAATTGTAGTGGTGGGGTCACACCTGAAAAAAATAGCAACAAATAAAAATCATTTTTGCAATGTTTCATAGCAAAAATCTAGGTGAGTTCATAACAAATTTGAATTCAGGACAAAAGAAAAAACTTATAGATTATGTATATCCAAGGAGTGTTTTTCATTAATTTTGTTTAAACACAATTTTCCTCCACTTCAACTACATCTAAATAGACATTTCACACAATTTGTTATAATCATGTAATAATCACAAAAGCCACCAATGATCTTCTTCACTTTAATACAATTTTATTTGACAACATCTTCATAATAACTCAAAAAATGCATTGTATTCATGGCATTATCAATAATTATCATATTCAGATTTAATGTTAAATGTTTGCCTTCAATAATCAACAAATAGTAAATATGGGACAATATGTAGTGAAGGAACATACAAATGCCACAAGTTGACCAATTATTATGGTAAAGTAATTAATAACAATCAATGGCTAGCCATTTAAAATTAGCGATTTTCTTTTCCAAAGTCTTTTGATACTCTCAATATCATATGTGAATTTACAAAAATTAAGCCCATTTTCACATCCATGTGGCATTAACTTGATCAAAAATTTGGCATGTACATGCCATTTTATTGCAACTATAAAAGCTCCTCTTAGTCTATTTCAAAAATATATAAACAAAGGTCATCTTCAATTCTCAATGATAACGATCATCCTAACATTTGAAAACAATATTTATATTTCAAGATGTTTAATTTGTGAAATATATCATCACATATTTATTACATATTAAATTTGAATAATTTTAATGACAAGGGGAATGAAGAATTAGTATATATGGGCGATTTTTTAAAAAGTATGTTCATCCATGTGTAGATTGCACAAACAATTTCATAGACAATTCATACCTATTTCATTTTCAAGTCTACTACTTCATTCCTTTCCCCTACCCATCAACATGGATATGAAAATAAAAATAAAAATGTGCACTTTCATGTCCATAATATTTATATAAATTCAAATTATTGTATTCAAAATAACATAAATAACAATGAACTATTGGAAACCATATGGGAATGGAAAAAAAAGGGAATAAAAAGTTGATTGTCACTCACATTGCGAAACAACGTGGAGCTTGAATGTGTTAAATGTGGTATGTAATGTCATTTGTTTCATTCTAACCATATGAATAAATCAAATACAATTCATTATGATGAGAAAATAAAACCCTATTTCACTTGAGTTATCCAACTAAAAATAACAACTTTACATTTGTATGCACACCAAACAAAAAATTTGCATAAGCATTCCTCAAAGATCTCAAGTTAAAAAATTTAATAAGTTTTTCAAGGCCTTGAAATTTTTGCATTGGTGCCTTTCTTTTTTTGGACTTTGAATATGTCGTAATGTTGAAAATTTCACTAAAAAATGGGAGGGCAAAGTTTTAAAATGGACTTCCCATAATTGATTTTTCATCCATCCATCATCCAACCAACATGACTAAGTTGCGAGGTATTGTTTCACTCTTTGCCCAAGAGATGGAGGATGCCATTTCATCCCAAGGTTAGGGTTAATTGATGAACGTTAGGATTTCAAACATTCAAAACATGGTTACTATCTGGGTTTCATTGATTAAAGGAGGAACAATCTCTTGCTTCATTCACCGACTTATCAAAATCATTCTTGGAATAATTTTAAGACCTAATTGTAAAATTGTGTGATTTTGTGTGACCAATTTCGTTTCTACATTATGAGCTTTGAAGTTGTCAACAAGTGTATGCATTAACCAATGTTGTATGTCCATATCGCTAAAAAAATTCTTAAATCTATAATTCCATAAATGACTAATTTTGTAGTCATACTAGACATTATATGATTAAAGGTCTTTAGTTATAACAAATAAGTAGCAAAGGACAAGTAGTCATTGAATCTTCAACATGGCAATTTTCATCCTATAGTCATTAAAGACAAGTCATAGAGGATAAACCATATATAATGTTGAGGTGTCATATAATGAATGACTAAAATATGATTGGAAGACATTGGACCATTTGATTACTTGAATTTATACCTAAATTATTTTTTTAATAGATTATTATTCTAATAACGATGTTTCATCAAAACTGGTTTATGTAGGTTAGGTATTTTGGTGACTATCGTTGTGACAATTCCAAAGTCATTCCAAATTATAATTCATTATAAATCAATTTTCAATTTAGAATTGTTTCTTGTTATTTGTCTTGCACCTTTTTTAGTGTTTTTGTTTGTTTATATCTTGTTTTTCTTACACTTTTTCAATGTTCCTTTTTTTGTCTATTTGTATGTTGTTGTGAATTTATTTAATGAATCATAATTTTGTTGGCATTTTGCCTACCAAATGAAGAATAAATAATGAATTGGAACAAATTGACATATAGTGAATTTTTTAAAAAAATATTTGGAAAAGACAAATTTGATCACAACAAAATTATTATGTCCACCACAAAAAAAATCATTGTCACTAGTAGTGTGAAATAGTGTGGAGCCCAAATAAATATTTTTTAATAAGTAGGTAGGTAAGTAATATGTCTAGGTAGATGGAAAAAGGCAGGTAATAGCTTAACCTACATAACCTAACCTACATAACTTGTTTAACCTACCTAACTACCTTAGTATACCTATTACCCTAGCCTTTTAGGAATGCATATAAGTTGTAAGTATTAGGAATTGAAACAAGTGCACCTTCACAATCATAAACCAAGTCCTTACCAATGGACTATGACATCAAAAGGTCTCCAATTTTGGTCAAGATTTTTATTTCACATGTTTGTTTCATATCATTACAAGATTATGAAGTAGGTAACAAGTTGCAAGATGATAGGTAGGAGGTAATACATATGGATATAAGAGATAGGAAATAAAAAGTAGGTAAGTAAGTAGGTAGGTTGACGAGGTAGGTAGGTGGGTGCATGGGTAGGCAAGTAGGTAAATAGGTAAGTACGTGGGTGGGTAAGTAAATAAATAGGTAAATGGGTGGGTGGGTTGGTGGGTAGGTAAGTAGATAGTAGGTGCATGGTTGGGTATGTGTGTAGGTGGGTAGGTAAATAGGTAGGTAGGTGGGTGAGTGTGTGGGTGGGTAGGTAAATAGATAATAGGTGCATGGTTGGGTATGTGTGCAGGTGGATAGGTAAATAGGTGGTAGGTGGGTGAGTGTGTGGGTGGGTAGGTAAGTAGGTAAATATGTAAGTATGTGGGTGGGTAAATAAATAGATAGGTAGGTGGGTGGGTTGGTGGGTAGGTAAGTAAGTAGTAGGTGCGTGGTTAGATATGTGTGTAGGTGGGTAAGTAAATAGTTAAGTAGGTAGGTGATAAATAGGTGGTAGGTAGGTGGTTTGGTGGGTAAGTAAGTAAGTAGGTTGATAGATGGGTGGGTGGGTAGGTACATAAGTAGGTGGGGGGTAGGGTTGTTTATGTTCATATCAAATGACTTGTAGTCATTTTTTAATCATTGTAATGCCAATTGGATGTCCATGTCACTTTGTCATCAGACATGGATGCCATATAGATGAAATAAAAATGATGAAATTTGACACCCTCCATTTTGTTATCACTTCATCGTCTACTAGTTGCATGCCCCACAAATATGTGATTATGACTTTTTACACATAGGATTCAAAGTAATAGTCTATGACCAAAGTCATACATATAATCATTTAAGATTTCAAGTAGTCATAGATTTCTTGGTTGCAAAGGAATTTTTTTTGGTCAACCTTTTATTAATTAACCACAAATCTAACCTTTTTTAATGTTAAATTTATAATTATCAGATGTACAAGTTTTTCTTTTTTAAATGTTAAATCTATAGTTATCAAATGTATAGTTATGACCTTTTAAAATGTTAAATTTATAGTATTGAATGTATAAATTTGACCTTTTTAAATATAAAATTTTTAGTTATCAAATACACAAATTTGACCTTCTTAATGTTACATATGTAATTATTAGATGTACAAATTTGACTTCTTTAAGTGTTCAATTAGAATCGGTAATTATTTTATTAAATGATATTAACATCAAAAATTTGGTTTTTTTAAGTCCACACTCCTTTTGTATGATTTTAAAAGCTTTAAATTTTCAAAAAAACACCACACCTTTCTTTTTGCATGCGACAAACCACACATCGATAATAACAAAACTTATTCTTCTTTCATTTTGATGACTCTTACTAATTTTTTTATTTGGGACAAAAAAAAAGAAAGGAAAGAAATGAAAGAAAAATGGTAGTAGCTACAATAGCCTAGGTTGTAATTAGAGTGCAATGGGCACCATTTTAATCTACAAGCAACAAAGGAGGTGGTGGATATGTAGGAATTGTAGTAGTAGAATCTAGATGAAGCCATCACCAATGAACTAATACTAGTGCAAGTTTCAAGGCATAATAGAAGATCAAGAAAGGGGGGGATTAAGGAAACAAAGGAAGGCCACAAAAGTGGATTGTGTTTTCCTTTAAAGGCCATTATGTTCAGGGTAACCAATCCATGAAAAGGTTGAAGTAGGGGGGTTTTTTTAAAAATAAATTATAAATCAAAATTTCCCTTTTGTATCTAGTGGATTATGGGACCCAAACAACAAGGGAAAACAATTGAAAGTAGTAACACTTGGTATTAAAAGGTCCTTAAGGTAAGCAAAGGTCAATGCAACATAAAATACATACTTCATTAGTTCACCTAGCCAATTAGCCAACCAAGAATGTCGTGGTGCATCTTATGAGCATGTGAAGACATAGTAAGCTTTCCACCACAAAGTTAGGTATCATTTGAAAATTTGTTGTACATAGTTTTTGAAGTGGATTGAAATCCTTGTGAAAAGGGTAACTAATCCACTATATTCACATTTTAGGAAACGTGACGTTATTTGTTTCAAGTCCTACATGATTGGGAATAAGGAGGGAAACATGTAATATTTTGGTATTAAGGTGTCTTGTTGTGTTGAACCCAATAAAACAATGATCATGACACCCAAGCCTATACTGAAGTTAGGGTTTGGCTTTAGCATAATGCTCTAACCAAGGACCCTTAGGAAGTTTCTTATTATTTTTCCTTTAGTTATATTTAGTCTTATGTGGTTAGCTTTGTAAATTTAAGATTGCTTTGTATTAATAAGCAATCTTTAAAAAATGGGGCTTATGCTCTTAGTAGGCCTCCTTCTTAATGGGCACCAAACATCGCATTCCCTTAATTCATCATGTTTTATCGAACTTCATAGCTCCCATTACCCATTTGTTTTATCATGCACCACCATAGACTTATTCTCCACCCCACCTCCCATGCAAACCACAAACCACCCACTAGTTACCCCTCCCATTCTAACGAATGACACACCATTTACTAGTTCCCTTTATTGGGCCCCAACCACTAGTAGAAAATGGCCATTTTACAACTGGTCCATGCGACTAAGTTTTAGTTGCAAGCGACATTTGCAACTAAAATCTTAATAGTCGCGTTGGACAAGTCGCATAGGACACTAGTCGCAAATGACAACGAATTTTGGATGAAGGAAAAAATCAACAAAATACGCCTTCATCCTTTGATTTGTCATATACGTATTGTTCTTTACAACTAGGATGCGACTTTTTTGGTGAACAATGGGAACAATTTATGTGTTACCACGTGTCCCAACTTTTAATAATTAATTAATTTTTATTCTTTTGAAATAATCCAAGATGCTTAATTTTTATGTTTAGATGGTTTAAATTGTGACACGTGGAATATTAATTGAATTTGTCCAT
>Ga0116229_10000546_pt1 | contig 50827 bp, 24 predicted proteins | sample S1TSphgellanicum_3_FD_87313 | JGI IMG/M metagenome (GOLD analysis project Ga0116229, IMG submission 87313) | Host-associated microbial communities from peat moss isolated from Minnesota, USA - S1T2_Fc - Sphagnum magellanicum MG | ecosystem: Host-associated > Plants > Peat moss > Unclassified... | reverse complement strand
GTCCTTTTGGGACTCCAACTCTCACCAACTCCCAACGTGGGAGTTCACTTGGGAGTGTGAGGGTTCACTCCCTCACACTCTTTGGACTCTTTGCACTCCCGGGAGCATGTGATGTGACTCCTGAGTCTACTACTAAGCCCGCAACCTTGCAACCCCCCCCTTGCCTTGGTCGCAAGCCAAGGCTAAGGTTGCGACAGTTTGAACAAATGAAATTTGAACACAAGGCAACTATCAAAAAGGGTGTGCAAACCTGAGGTAGTTCCAAACCTTGAGTAGGAGGTTTGCTCTTTAACTAACTTATTTCCCTAATTCATGCTTGGAAATTTTTAGAAAAACAATTTTGTATGTAGACTTGAACATGACTGTGTTTAGTTGGATTTTGTTAGATACATAGCCATTATATAGGAAGTTAATTGTTAATAAGCTAGATCAAGGAATATGTAGGCTATGAAGGATTAGAGCTTGTAATATTATAGTTTTGAAAATCGGTTTAAATCTTAATGACTTGCACAAACTCTTTGTTGCAACCATTTTTTTCTACTCAGTTTTCAAATGATGGCAGTTGTCAAACTAATCAAGACTGTTAATGTTGTGGCTCAAACCCATTTCCTTAGCCTTCATGGGTGGTCTACATGATGTCTTTGTTTATGTTTATTCTATGGCATGAGTGGTTTACATGATGGCCTTGTTTATGTTTATTATGCGGGACAAACCCATTTGCCTAGCCTTATGGGTTGTCTGCATGATCTTTGAGATTCTAACACATCTGATAGTGCTCCAGCAGGAGGAGTGGTCAGCAAGTCATTTGTGGCAAATTTTCCCAAGGTTTCATTTGTTTCAAGTTGTGTAGATTAATCAAGTGCCTCTAAGTTGTGTGTCTGTGTGTGTTAATGCAAGAGTAAAAATTATTATTTGAGTGTGTCAATTTGCTTTGTGCATGTTCCTTAAAATGTTTAGCTTGAACACAAAATTAAAATGTTGTACAACTATCTAGATGGACTTCAAGAGTGATGTTACAATTGTAAGGATTTGCAGTTTGTTTAATTGACTATTTGCTTGACTTTTAGGACTTATGATCAATATTTGAAAGCACCTTGAGTGGTTTTATAAAGACTTTATTATGAATACAAAACCACTCAAGGTGCTTTCAAATAGACTTTATAAAAGTTACCTCATTGATGTTGATAATGGCAAGCACTATTTGTAAAGACAATTGGTTATTATATTCATACTTAACTATGTCTAGGAGTTAGTTTGCCTTTGAATATTTGAAGTATGGAAGAATTGTTTAAAAGGACCTTTTTGAACTGATAAAATTGTTGCAATTGCTTGGAAAGGTACATTGAGTGATGTTGTAAGGATTGTAGTGAATCATTGCTACAAGTGCTTTCAGATCTTCATGTGAACCCAACAAATGTTTGAAAGTACCTTAAGTGATTTAGTAAGGACTTGCATATGTTTGAAGGAGTTAGTGCTTTAATTATGTGGTGGAGATATGAAAAATGCAGGCACTTGAAAAGACCTTAGATGATTTTTGAACATTTGAAATTTGTAGTTGTTCTTTAAGAGGCCTTTTAGTGATTATATTAATGCTTAACAATGTTTAAGAGTTGTCAATTTGCAAAAAATTGTTTCTTTAACATTTGAAATATATTGCAACTATTCAACAAGTTTTAGGTAGCCTTAAAACCATTCATTTGCATACAAATTTGGAAACTCATATACGCTCCCCCTATTCATCAAAGTTTACAACACCTTTTGATATACTCACATGTACTAAGAACTAAACATCCACATGCAAGTGTCACTGGTGGTTGGAAAAGCTTTGTTATAATTTTTTTCATTTGATAACCTTATATATTTAACTAGATAGGCTCATCCATATTTTAAGAACAAAACTATTGGACCCAAATTCATTAGATTGTTCAACTCACTGGTTCATGACCTTTGATACCACCTTACTACACTTAGTGTTTAACTAACATGCTCATCCATATTTTAGGAACTAAGCTACTGATTCAAATTCATCAAACCACTAAACTCACTGGCTCATGACCTTTGATACCACCTTACATGTTGCTTCACTATACTTGCAAAAGTTCATGCCGAAGAACTATCTACATGTCAATAGTGGTAGCAAAAATAGACACAACACAAACATAAGAGACTTTCAAAATTCTCATTAGGTTTTATAGATTAGTCCAAGACATAAGAATTTTGGACACACATAGTATTTAAAAATTAAAGAAATACTATACAATATGCATTACTCATGTTGTAATGTTTCTTGTGCATATCAAAAATAAAATTACTACTCCCAAACTCTAGCATTCAAATGTCTTGTGAACTTCCTCTCTTTTATTTAAATTTTAATCCTACCTCTTCTATAGGCATGTTCACCTTACTTTAATTTTTCAAGAGAGAACACATATGTTCCACCTATTTTCTCCCAAAAGTTTCGAACTTGGAAATTCAAACATAGTATTTACATCATATTAAAGCTTCAAAATTGTATTGCATGTTGTCCATTAGTCAACATTCGGGTGCAAACACAATAACATGAGCCACACCCACCCCTTTGGGATCGTTTTTTGGATTGCTTTATTTTTAGAATATTCCACAAAAGAAATTTCAAAAAACTTTAGAAATGATGACAATTTTTTTTATAGTATTTTGATAAGGCTTGCATTAAGAATTTGTGAAAAATATGTCATTTAGAAAAAAATCAAGCTATTAAACATGTCTTTTTATTGTTTTAAAACATTAGTTGCAATGTTTTATTTTATTTTTTTCATATTTTTTATTCATTTGATTAATTTCAAATTTATTCACAAGTTCCCATGATATATTATGAATATTATCATATAAGTAAATTCTACAATTTTAACAAAAAATTAAATTACATTTTCAATAACATGGAACATCAAACATTGGTTACACTTGCTGCAATACATGTTACCATGACTACACCCATTCATAACACTGGAATAAACCTAGTCATAATTGCATTTGTGAAAGTTGGAATACATCTAAGGAAAAATTATCCCTAAACCATCATGGAAGTAATCAACTAGCAAGATCCCCATCCAAGAGCCTAAGGTCTTCAAGAGCCTTTTCAATCAATTGAAAAATATCAACCAACAATTCAAATGTCAAATAACTACCTCTAATATTGTGGGTAGTAGGTGGTAGTGCAAAATTTGATGCACACACCAAATGCGAATAGATATAGGCGAGTTGTGATTCATCGTTTAACATGTATGTCCTGCTCCTTGGCTGAAAAAGGTCATAGTAGCACCCACCAATGACCTCATCTCCCTCATAATATGTGTTTTTGTAGGCATCAGTGAAGGTATCCTTCACAACATGCTTTGGTTTGTCACAAAGCAAGAGCCAAAATCCTTCCCCATTGTCACTTTCACATGGTACAACAATGTTGTCACCAATAGAGACATTGTCAGCAATGGCTTTTCCCCCATCTCCATACTCAGTCTCTTCTTCCATTTCCAATTGGGCTTAGCAAGTGGTTGGTCTAGCATCAACATTTAGCCTAAAGATCTCCCAAGGTGTCACATGTGATTCTTGATCACACTTTTTAATCATAGTTTTGCCACTACAAAGGTGACAAAAACATGATAGATGATGAAAGTAGATCAATGTGGAATATTGGTTTGAAACACTTTTGATCTACCCACACGTGTGAGATAATTTTTAAAAGGGCATGAGTGTGACAAATTTATTTGAACAACCTATTTCCTAACAAAAAATTATCCAATAAACACATTTTAATAAAACACATCACTTGGTGCATTCCTCTATTCCCTACCATAGTTTTACAACCATGGGTTTGAGTTCTATCCACCTCATATATGCCAATTTCCCAAAACACCTTCTTGACAATTCTTCGAGTATGTGGGTGAATTGTATGTGTCATACCTACACAAAAGAATTAATTAGTACACTAAAAATCCAAGTGCATCAACTTCAACCTTAAAGAACTTAACAAAGATTATGTGGGTTGCCATGAACTTCCAATTAAATTAAGGATTGTGAGTATAATGAATTAACATGATTAAAGGAAAGGCAAGATTGGACCCAAAAACACCTAAAAAGGATTGGATCCAAAGGACCTAGAAATGACTTGACCCAAGGCACTTAGAAAGGATTGTCCAACCAAAACATCTATAAATAATTGGATCTAGAAAGCACTGGATTGAAAGGACAATCAAAAGGATTGTCAAAAGGACTATCCAAACCAAACATCTACAAAGAAATGGACCTAGAAAGGACTTAGAAAGGACTATCTAACCAAAAGTACATCTAGGAAAAAGTGGACCTAAAGAGGACTTAGAAAGGATTGTTTAATCAAAACATCTATAAAAGTTTGGACCTAGAAAGGACTTGACAAAATAGACTATCCAACCAAAAGCACATCTCTAAAAAATTGGACCTAAAAAGGACTTTAAAAAGATTGTACAACCAAAGCATCTATATAGAATTGGAGCTAGAAAAGACTAACAAAAAGGACTATCAAAAGGATTGTACAACCAAAACATTTATAAAGAAATGGACCTAGAAAGGACTTAGAACAACATGTCCAACCAAAACATCTTAAAGAATTGGACCTAAAAAGGACTTAAAAAAAACTATCCAACCAAAATATCTATAAGGAATTGGACCTAGAAAGGATTGATAGAAAGGACCTAGAAAGGACTTAAAGAGGACTTAGAAAAGATTGGACATAAAGGACCTAGAAAGGACGAGATCCATTGAAGCATTGATTTTTTTACCATCAAAAACCTTATTAAAATGCTCAAGGTGTTTTCAAACATTTGTTGGGATTTTTAGTGGTTTTAAAAACACCTACAACAAAGCCTCATTCAAACAAATTATTATAGTCCTTCTAATCACGCAAGGTCTCTCCAAAAAATTGCAATGGATTTCATGGATTCTTGAGAAACATTTGAATCATTCAACCCTACACAAATTGTGGAACCCAAGAACAAAACCTCCAAAGTGCTTCCAAACCATTCTTGCATTTTTCAAATGAATAATCAAGAAGCACTTAGAGCAAATTGACTCCTACACAATCATGTATAAATAGAATCACTCACCATCATTTCAAACAAATGTACAAAATTTATCGAAGTAATCATATGAAGCAAATTGATTTTGTATTTACACACTTGAGTCTTTACAAAATCACTCAAGTTCATTTTAAACATCTACTATATTCATTAGAGGTTATAAAAGCAATGGTAGCAATGACTCATTATAATTCCAAAAAGCACGTCAAGAAAATACTCCAATATATTTTTTTCATGGGTCAGTGGGCTAGGTCCTTCAAAACAATCAAAATACTAAACTTTTGTTTCCTGCACTTGAAGCATGGCCTCATAGACACAATCTTGTATTAACAAAATCACACAATTTGCCCTAACAAATGTACAACTTGATTTGTCATATAACTATAACTTCCAACTGAAGCAATGACTCCTAAACACATTCTTACTTTATCACAATTGGATTCATCCTTCAAAACAATACATGGATTTATCAAGAATCATCCCACACTTGTAACATTGACTTTTCAACACATTCAATTTTTTTAGAACCATCCAAAGACTTAAATCAAATAATTGATGGATTATCAAAGGTTCAAAACCCACCTAATTTCAGTGACTCATTTAAACACATTTTAATTTGGTTAGGTTGGGCTTCCCATTCTAAAATAGTCTAATCATGTGGATTGTGGCAATTTGCTTATGGTTTTGCATGCCATTATTGTAAAACTGTGATTGATGATACAAGAAACAAATGAAGGCTATCATGTGGTTTTGTACATGCCTACTTGTTGCCAACAGAAAGTGATAATGTCATGGGCATCTTGCAGTTTCATCGATTGGGGTGTGGTTTGTTCCTTGTGAATCTCTCATTTCAAGAATGCACTTGCACCATCAACCTCACCCTACCCATGACCAAATGAAAAACAATTCCAGCACATTTACACCCCTCATGCCTTTGTTCACAAACAATAAGATGTGGATACCTGGAAACAAAGTGCCATGCTTGTGCACTTTTGAACTATGCAAAACACCCATCACTCCACACAATGTGTTTTTTGGGTTAACATCCCTTACCATTAAGATACTTTTAGTGCAAGGTCAACACATGCTAGACAAATAAATTGTCATGGGTCTTGTTATCAAAGATGTAATTTTGAACATCTTTCAAGATTGGTAAACTCTTAGGATTGTTGTTGTCAAAGTTTGGATTCTTCAAGTAGGTGATATGAACCAAGATGCTGATTTGGAAATTGTACCAGTGCATATCCTACACCTCATTTTGAATCTTGAAAACAAAGTTTTTTGATAATCAATGTAGGAGAGGATTATATCTTCAAGAAGGTTTTTCAAAAATCCCTTGAACTCCTATTAAAACAAACAATAAACAATGAACATGACAATATGATGTGTGCAAAGGACTTTCCATGACATAAATACAAAGGAATCTCAACATTCCAAGGAAGGACTAGAAAGGACTGTTTATTCTAGAAAAAGACTCGAAGGACTCAATATTCTAGTGAAGGATTAAAAAGGATTTTCAAAATTTCAAGAAAATAATACAAATGTTCTCCATATTCTAGGAAAGGACTAGAATTATTCTCCACATTCTAAAAAGGACTCCAAAGATTATGTAAATTTTAAGAAAGGACTCTTGAAGGACTTTGTATATTTCAAGAAAGGACTCAAAGGATTTTCAACATTCCAAGAAAAGGCTACAAAGGATTATTAACATTCCAATAACGGACTACAAAGGAAGTATATCTTCTAGAACATGATATAAAGGACTTTCAATATTGTAGCAAAGGACTATAAAAAACTAGTTTAGGATTATCAACATGGATCTGTTTTGAAGTACCTTGTCTTGCCACTTAACAAAGAAATTGTGAATCACAAGGTCCTTGAGTTTATGATGTAGGTAGTCCAACAACTCTAGTGTTGGTGTATCCATATATTGCAATTGGGTGATTTTTCGATCTTTTCCACTATCCTTTTGTCCAACCACCACTTTAGCATATTGTCACCACTAAACAATAATATGACTTTTTGTCTCCTCATTAAGGCACACCTTCAAAGTTTCAATTCCACATGAAATGTAATCACCCATTAAACATGTTTTTATGTGCTAGTCCTCTCCATCTAATTTTTCACATAAAATAAAGTTCCACAAGTTAAACAATCATGGAAAAGAAGTTTGATGGGTAAAACATTCCCCCACATCCTAATTGTCCAATGGGTTGCAAATATCTATGCACCTACAAGGACAATTACCATGAACACCTGCATTATTTGAACGCATATTGTTTAAGCCAATGCGAAGCTCCACAAGCTCAGTGTGGTAGCGGTAGCAACATGTGTTCCATTCTTTCATGTGTCGCATAAACCATGGTTTCAAGTTTGAAAAGGCTATGAGTTCAATTTTTGTGTTGGGATGTTTTTCCTTGAATGCAGTGAAGAACCCTAGTTGCAATGTAGTAGGTTTAAAGACTAAATTTGATGCATTCCCAACTCCTTGAAAAACTCAAATGTGAGTCCAAGTAAAAGACAGCGGAAGAGGGAGGAGTCAAGGCACGCTCCCTAGCTCACAACACTTTGAGGGGTAGAGGGGTGTGTTAGAGCTTCGGGATGGGACTAGAAAGAGTTGACAAGCTTCACTCACTCACACAGGCCTGCACACCACCCACACAAAGTGGTTAATGCATAGTTGGAGCACCTTTGGTGCTACGACGAGCCATGGGCAATACAGACACATTAGACTCACCATGGCCCGGACTTGGGGGAAGCCACCACCTTCCCCCTTATAGTATACTTTGTGACTGGCCACGGAGCTTACATCCAATTGGCTTTTCTATCCCGGGACTCTCGAGTGGGAGTCCCAAAATCGCGCTAGTTGGGACTCCTGCGACTTTGGAACCCCATAACTTTGCGAGCAGACTTCTGATCAAGATGCAGTCTAAACCAAAGTTGTAGCTCTCGTCGAGATCTTTCCAACGGCATATTGCATGCCCTCTGTAGCCAAGTAAATCGGATCGATTCCTGACTTTTTTTGGTCGGGAGTCAAATCGACAATTTGACTCTTAACCTTTCTTTTGGCCATAACTTGTGTTTTAAATATCCAAATGAGCAATGTGATCCCATTTTAGACATCTACGTTCGAAGAACTTTCCAATGATATAAAGAACATTACAAGCCATTAAGTTTTGACCCCTGTAATCGCTCTTTGAAATTTCGGAAATCCATTAGGACTCGATCTCCCAAAGTGGGAGTTACCTTGGGAGTGTGAGGGTTCACTCCCTCATACTCCCTCACACTTTCTTACACTCCCGGGAGTATGTGATGTGACTCCCGGGCTTCTTTTTGGTTCGCACCCTTGTGACCTCTTTGCCTAGACTCTCGGGCTTCCTCTTGGTTCGTAACCTTGTAACCCCTTTGCCTTGGTCGCGAGCCCAAAGCTAGGGTTACGACAAAATTGTATGTGAGCATGTAAACCTTAAATTACAAGTTGGAAACAAACATAAATAATCAAACAATACATGTATGTATACACTTGCACATGGACATGTTAAATTTAAAGCATTTAAAATCATAATGAATTACTTAATTAGGACACTTGCAAGAAGTGGGTGGCATGTTCCACTATTTACTTAAGCTCTAATCGTTTTTTGTGAACCTTTTTTCGATTAAGAGAGATGGTAGTTTCTGTGGTTCACCAATCTAAAACGAGATTTCTTACATTTAGTGAAAGTGCATCTAAATGTTGTTTTTTGGTTGTTCCAAAAAACAACATCAAGCCACCATCATCAATAAGAAAACATTGTTGTTTGTAGTTCAGGATACACCTTTTAGACAACCTAAGGTGTTCAACAACCTATTTGCCACTTGCCCCAGTAAATGTTGCCAAAGTGCCTAAAAGCTCCTTGGTAGTAACATGTTTAGTTGTATGTCCCCTTGCTAGGTGTGTAGAGACACCATCCTTGATATTTTCAACAATTAGATGATTTTGTTTTGCATCTTATACATTGGACAAATATGTTGGCAATAATGGTTTCATCACATCATGAACAAACATCTTTTCAACCACCTTCTATTAAAATTCTACCTTGTAACCTTGTAATGAACTCGCTAGTTGCAAAGCAAAACTTTGGGCTATTATTGAAACCAAACATGTCTCCCCCTTGTCAGTGCATACAAGGTGACAATTATCACTACTTTTTTATTATGTTGATCCTGACTTTGGAAGCAACAAGCTTTTCACATTTCCATCTATTGTGGCTAATTGTGCTCAAGACTCCCGCTTGTAATTTTTATTTATTTCCTTCCTATGCTCCTCCTCCTTTTCAACACTTGGTTGTGATTCCAACAAATCCTTTGCAACAACCTTGATATTAGGTTCTGCCCTCAATGTGACTTTTTTTCTAAGCCATGGTTGGCTAGTCCTTCTACTTGCCATTTCAACTTAAGTTGCAAAACGTCCAACATATAAGTAACCTATTATTTGCATTTGAAGTGGTTGCAAATTAGTATTCTCCGATGTTTAACCAAAACTTTAAGGAAGTTCAAAATTAGTACAAGTATTCAGCTAAAGAGAACAATTGTTCTTAGGAGACACATAACTATTGTGTGTGAAAAGCAATTGACATGACCTAAAATCACAATACTATTTAATTGAAAACTGAAAGGATTTGGGTTCCAAGAAAAGGTGTGTGCATGTATTAAAAACCAAGGATTTTAATTGATTACAAGTACTTTTGAGTGTTAAACCAAGGATTGAAGTTCAAGGATAGGACTCATGATTGTTGACTTCCTAACTTCTAATGTACAATGCAAGACTCAAGTGGTGAAGAACTAATTTTAATTGATTCAAAAGGATTCTAAGTGTTTAAGGCATCATTATGAATACAATGTCAAGGTCGACTCCAAGTGGTGAGGATTCCACTCATGCAAGTTGATTAAAAGCCATAAAATGTGGTGAGTTCACCATTTTGTGCAAAACCATGGACTCTAAGTGATGACTTTAACACTCTATGTGCAAAATCAAGGACACAAGTGGTTTGAAAATGGATATTAGTGATTGAGTAAGACTTCTAGTGGTTATTTCATCATTATGTCTAAATGGTCAAGGACTATTTGTGATTGAAAAGAAGTATAAGTGGTGACTTCATCACTCTATGTGTAAGGTTAATTCAAGTGGTGAAAATTAAACTTGAGATGAATCTAAGTCCTAGGACAAAGACCTTGAATGTTGAATAGAATAATGAATGCTAGTGGAAAAAGGCTCATAATGATTAAAAATAAACAAATTGCTTGCCAAGGAGTTTGATCAATTGATAAGGACCTCCTTACCTGTAAGATCTTTCAAGAATATAACTTCCAAATAATTTGGAATGATCATATCCATTCGTAGGTACAAAAGTTAAACATTTTAAGTATAGAGTGGACAAGCACCTATTCATGAAAACTTGGCACAATTCATCATGTGGTAGCATGGAAGGAAATGAAATCAAAGTTATTGCAAGGTTTGTTGGTTACTTGAGTTGATTTCCAGGTTGGAAACTCAAGGAACTTAATGATTTGCTATAATCCCAACAAATTGTAAACTACCACCTACAAGCAAAAGCACCCCAACCTCAAATCAATGAAAAGTGCAACTTCCAACTTAAACTAAACATGAAAAACACATTTGAATTAGTTGAATTCAAGCAACTATAGATAGAACCAATAACATCAATACCTCCAAGTTTGCAATCGTGTAAACTAGTGTGAAACAAACCAACTCCAACCTATAAATGATGAAGGTTATTTGAACACAAATCACTAGCAAGTTGAGCTAACACCCACAAAAGCAATTTGGAAGAAACGTCTCCATATTGATCACGACAACAAGAAGGAACCCCATGCATGTAGCCCACAATTCCAAACTACCACGAATCACATTTGACATGAAAACCATGTTTGTATGCAATTCACAATGAGCCATATCACTTTTCAAAACTTCACACCACTCTTGTAATCAACTAGCTAGTTCAACAAAAAGCTTTATTATTCATGGGTATCAAGCAATGTTAATTTGATGGACTTTCAACTTTTGAATGAAATACTTGGCAATTTGCTTCAAAGTTATGTTTTAAAAAGTACCTACACAACTACAAAACAAAAGATAGGGCAATAACAATAACATAAAGCTTTAGATGACTCAAAGTTGTCATCCAATTATGTAATAGGTATAATGTTGCTTAAATAAAAAGTCTATGTTCATAGACATATGGGAGTGGAAAGAGCCATCAATTTGGTTCCAAGAACAACAATGATAGAGCTATGAATCAGGAAGCTATATAATGTACATGTACATGTTACAAATTTCATACACATGATATTAGATAAATTGTTTATAAATGTGAATATGAATTATGAACCTATAGATAATGTACATAAACAACTTACTTTCAAATTTACATCAATCTAAGGTAAAGTTCAAAGACACTAGGTCCTTAATAACTAAAAGCAAGGTGAACAAGTGATTTTAATTTTACAAACCTTCTAGTGGTGAGGTTTTCCATCAAGTCAACTACACTAGTCACCCTAGCCTTCAGTGAATAAGGCCATAATAGTGTCCTACTGCAAGTCATTTGATGCCCCATCAGAGTCATTAAAGGACATTGTAGTCTTCACCTTTGTACATATAATAGCTTTTGGATTCATAGTTTTTCCATTGTAGTTTTTTTTTACCTCCAAAGTAGCTTGTCGCTCAAAATGCAAAACAAGAAGACATAATTTGGTGTTTAGCCATTGTGAACCACTATTTATTAGCTTCTTCCAAGCTTTGTTACAAAGTCTTCAGCTTTGAAATACTTGAGTTTGATCCTCCCATGAGGAAATAGCTAGTATGTTTAGGTAAATGAGGCTCAAAATCAAGTCATTAGGCATTGTTCTTAAATATTGTCCCATTTCAATATTCTAATGATTTGCTATAGTTCCATCCAAAATAAACCAACACTTGTAACCATAACTAGACAAATTGGTTTAATGAAAAACACAAATTCCAACTAAAATCAAACATAATTAGCATAACATGGTTGAATTTAACATAGTTGAACTACTTGAACTTGTGCACAACTGTGGATATACATGTAAGAAATATCAAAACCTCCAAGATTACAATCTTGCAAGTTGCTACAAAATAGACAACCTCCAACTTGAGAATGATGTAAGTTATTTGAGCACATATCATCAACAAGAAGCCATCTTCTTACAATAACTATCTAACGAAGCTATTGGATGTTTAACATCAACCATTTCCATGATGATGATGAACATCATTGTCCATAATTATGTCTACATGGTCAAGGACTATGTGTGACTGAAAAGGGGTGTAAGTAGTGATTTTCATCACCTTTATATTCCTAACAACTTGCTACAACACATTGCTTGGAAAAATACTTGCAAATACAAAACAATGACTACATAGTTAATATGCAAACATGTTGAATCTTTGATGCCAAAGTAAAGAATGTGTAAACATTGAACCTCTTATGCCAATGTAAACAATGTGTTTGCGAAAACTAATGCCCTAATCCTAATGCAAAGGAACACATGATGAAGGTGGGAAAAAAAACATATTGTGTTCTTCAAATGTACCTTGATTCTTAATGTATATCTTAGAAACTAGAAATGTATGATACAAATTATAAATCTAAGCTACAAATGTTAGAGATTGTTGCACCATAGGTTTTCATTCTTTCAACTTTGAGATCTTCATAAACAACCATAGGTGGTCTAGACTTTTGGATTGTCCAAATATGGAAATCTCCATGATGATCAGCCAAGTGCAACCATCAAGTTTTGACAGAACACTTCAGATCTATTTGAATAGTTTTGAAATGAACAAAAACATTAATGCATGGACTGCATTAAAATTCTAACCTGTAAATGAAATGAAAAATTTGAAAAAATATGCTTGTTCCGCACTTGCTTCATCGTTCTAACAATGATCAACCAATGTTGAACTTATTAAAACCAATGTTGATCTTATTACAAAATTTACCAAGTCATCAAATGCTTGTTAAATCCTAGATCTGCAAAATCCCACAACCAAAACATGAAGGATTTCACTTATGAGATTGCTTGACGTTGTGCTACACATTTTGTTCATTTCTAGGTTGATGACAAGGAGGAAGGAAGACAAATTGGCTACCATCAACTAGAAGATGTAGGAAAAGAAGTGATCAAACCAAAGAAGATTTGTAGGTAGGTAGACAAGCTTCTTCACTTTGCAAATAGTAGTAACAACATTAATTTTGGAGACATCATTGTAGAATCCTAATTCTCATATGAATCCTATTCTTAAAATATTTGAAGCACATTGCAACAATCTAACTCTATGGATAATTCCTACAAGATAATTTGCATAGGAGAAGATGCAAAGCCCATTCCAAGCAATGGGTATCATTTGATGGGTATGTGGGGGCATGGAGGTTTCTTTGTTTAGAAATGAAAAAGGGAAGGATCAAAACGCATATAACAAAATCTATTCGTCGCTTTTGCTGTTATTGCCCTTAGTTTGTAGTTGTAGCAAGAACCACCACCCCATACATCTGAAGTTCTTCAATCCTTTACAAGTGAAAAAAAACTTAGAATGCATACCATTTGATGGAAGTCATCATGTGATAGATGATCCGAAATTTGAACTTGATGACCACATACATTGCAAACCACTCCATGACTTCATGACTCTTGCAACAAATACAACAAAATTTGGTAGGTCATTCAAACTCATTTGATGTGTTCATTACACAACAAATCTAAAGTTCAAGTTCATCCCTAAGAAGTGTAGAAAGAGCTTAGAATGCACATATCCTCCTTGACAAAAACCATCAAGTTTCAAAAATTGTTGTATATTACATGAATGGCTAGTGCAAAAAATAAAAGGTTAGCAAATTATGGTGTCATCAACATACCTGCTAGACAAGTTTAACAAATGAAGTAATACACATTCATTCCTCTAATGATGTAGACACACTTGATTTGATCCACATTTGTTTTGGGAAGAAGACAACAAAACACTAACTTGATGCTCTACAACAAAACATTGATCGCTCGCTCAAAAACACATGTAATTATAGTTACCAAGTATGCATGACACAATGAGAACATAGACAAGTTTGCCACATGTTTGGATGTCTAGCATGCCTCTAAGCCACTTAATTAGGGTGGATAGTCGAGATGAAATTTTAGGGTTTTCAAATGGATGAAATATGTTAGATGTAAACATTGAATTCTATTTTATATGCTTCACAAAGAACCTAGCTCCACTTGATTAATTGTTGCATCCATCATACAATAAATTTTCACATGGGATTTTTTGCAATGTCACCTTCCCTACACCAAACATTCTTCCAAATGCTTATAAAACTATTTGGAAATGATTTTACATTATATTATGTTTTTCAAAATTGTGTATCTTTTTGTGGTAGGTCTAACTAATAACCAAATCATATGAAATAATGTCTTATTCCTCATTATTCACATTGTTATGTAATGAACTATAACTTTGTTTCATACACCATGTTCAAAAAATCACATTTACATGTTGCAAATGACTTTTGAAGTCTAAACATGGAGTGTGTGTGTGTGTGTGTATATATATATATATATATATTACATTGTTAAATAATAATAATAATTTTTGAATGTGTTTAATAGTATATAAAAACACAAAAAAAAATTGAATCTCAAAAAATATTTTAAAATATTATTTAGATAATCCTTTGTAAAATAGTCTTTATTCAACAAGGTAGCGGCTTAATTTCAAAAGTCATTCGCACCAATCAAAGCTTGAAATTTGAACAAATGGTTAGCAAATTTGAATTTCTCCACATGCATATTGGTATTTCAACACAACTTTCCACAATTACAATGACTTTCAATTGCCAAACATAGACATTTTCATCAGAAGTTTTAGAATTTTCTAACATTCGACACCTTTGTGGCTTTTTGGAGTGTGTTTTGACCCTATGGTAAAATAATCTAAAATAATTTGGAATAACCAATTTCTTAAAAAATAACCTAAGGTGGAATAATTTATAATAACTAATAATAATTTAAAGTAAAATAACATAAAATAACATAAAATAACTTAAGGTGAAATAACCTACAGTAGCTAAAAATAACTTGAGGTGGAATGGTTTAAAATAACCAATAATAACTTAAAATATAATAGACAAAAATAACCTATGATGGAATACCCTAAAATAACACAAAAAAACCTAAGGTGGAATAATCTAAAATAAACTAGAAAAGAAAATAATATAAGGTGTAATAGCTCAAAATAATTATCAATAACAAAAAATAATAGTGTAAAGTAGTCTTGAATGGAATAAATTAAATCAACCTAAGGTGGAATTGCTTCAAATAACTTAAAATAACCTAGGGTGGAATAACTTCAAATAATCTAAATGTAAGGTGGAATAATTGAAAATAACCAAAAATACCATAAAAAGAAATCCTAAAATAATGTAGGGTGGAATTGCTAAAAATAACATAGAATAACATAAGGTGGAATAACTTAAAATAACATAAAATAACTTTGGGTGGAATAGGTAGGAATTTAGCTTAAAATAAATTAAAATAACCTATGGTGGAATAATAAAAAATAGTCAATGATAGCCTCATGTGGAATAACCTAAAATAACATGAGGTACAATAGCCTAAAATAACCAAAAATGGATTAGTTAAAAATAGCCTAAACTAAATTAACTTAAAATAGGGTAAAATAAATATTTTAAAATAACTGAGAATAACCTAAAGTATAATTACATATAGGATTAACATAAAAGCCTAACATATAGTAGCTTACACATAAGTTAGGAAAAATTATGTGCATAATAATGTGTGGTGACAAATCATTTCATTTATATTCAAATAATGGTTCAATAGTTAAGAACAAATTCTTTAAACATGGAAGTCAAGGGAGGTGAAGGGTTCAAACTTTCACACTTGCACCTTAAGTTGTTGGGCTAAGCGATCTAAGTTGTTAAATTCTTAACCTAGCTATGAATTATTAGCAAAAAAATAAATTGAAATGGCACTTGACATTACATGCATGCTTTTATTAATTATTCCCAATCAATTGAAGGTCTAAAACAACTAGTTGTTTACACTAAATACATGTTTTAAGCAAGATTTTATGTTCATTTTCAATGGTGGTAATGTCATTTGTTTTGTGTTGAACAATGAGGCCTTTGCAACAACTAGTGCCCGAGGCCATAATTTCAAGGCCACACATTTAATTATGGTATAATATGCATCTCATTATCTTATTCTAATTAAAATCTACTTGTTCATTGTTTTTCACCTTGAAAAAATGATATGTTGCTAAATTACAATTGGAAGTTTTCATAGTAATTCAAGTTACATAGACTTCAATTCTTTCATGTGCACTTGAACAAGTATGCATGATCATCACCAAGGGTTTCAAAGGGTTGCATTGTTGTTCTACATTATCATCAACTACGTGCAAGTTATCAACACTACTACTATTAGCACACCCTATTAATACTAATAAAAGAGATTTGAAGCAAAAATTTAAGCACAATGCATGTTCACTTGACTTTAAAAACTCGTTCTTTTGTTGACATGCACTTGCAAAAGGTAATGAGACACAACAACCCAAAGAACAAAAAATAGGAGATGTAAAATTTGAAGTATAATTGTTCAATTCATTTGGCAAAGCTCACTTCTTCTATGAACTCAAATATAAAAGGTTGCAACCAAAAGGTGACAAGCCTTGTACCCCACAAAACAATGATCACAAATTGGTCTTGTAAAGATTTCTAAATTCTTTTTAAATTCAACTATTGGAAGGTGATGGCAAAGGTAGATGGGATTTGTTAGAGGTACAACATGATCATGTGTAGTGCACACAACATTTCAGATTACCTCTTTGATGCATTGACAAGGTGCTGGAGTTTTAAAATGTTATAAACTCCAAAACAATCACAATTTCGACATATAGAGCATATGACATCTTGAATCCTAAACAACCAAAAACCCAAAACACTTATCTACACACCTTCTCTTTTCTAATTTAACTCAAGCAACAAAAGGTGAATGACATTGATAAAGTTTGCTTTATTTTTTTTCTCAAAAAAAGGCAACAATGGTAGAAGGTGCAATAGCCCACAAGCTTTGTGTCAACTTGTGCTCCTTCATATTGATGTATCAAGCAATATCTACAAAACTCCATTCCCATCCCAAGGTTGCATTGAAATTAGGTACTTTCAACAATTTTTACCCCTTGTAGAATCCACTTAAACCCAACATCTGGGCCCATTCCCAATCCTTTGGTTGTTTTGCTACCCAAATGGCAACATATTTAATCTAGTTAATTTTCGTTCTAGAAGCAGATTCTTTTTTATCCAACACACATTTGAACTTATCCATGTTGTTGGTAGTCCCTTTCTTAAATATATGGTAGTTTTTTCCACAAAGGATTGTTCCTGTAGGATGCCTCCCCTTGGCAAGGTTAAACCCCCAATTCCATATTTCAAATTGTTCAAGGAGTAGTTTAAATGTTTTCAACAAAAGTAAACAAATGAAGAGTAAGGGGAAAACCTTGTTTAACATAAATCTAAAAAGATGAAAGGAGGACCCGATTTTCGCATAGGCTTTTATAATAGAGGTGGCATCCTAATATAAAGAAAATACCCATTTTATCCATGGGGATAGAACCCTATTTTTCCAGGGTCTTAAAAAGGAAGCCTAATTCAATCCTATCTTGAAAATGTTTTTTTCAAAATTTAGGAGCATGACTAAATTCTAGTTGCTTTCTTTAGCCCATTCCATGATTTCATTAGTTACAATGTTATTGTCCATGATACAATGTCCTATTGCAAAACTTGTTGGTTAGGTCTTATGACATCTAAAAGGTAATCTAAATTTTCCTAGCTAAAAGCTAAAGCTAAAATGCTATAAACATTACCCAACAAGATTATGGGACATTGGTTCTCAATCCTTAGTTTTAAAAATGAGGGTTATCGAACCTTGATTGAGAAATTGAAAGCTTTTGTTTGATGATAACATTTTTTTCAATGCCTCCAAAAGGTTTTAAGTAGTGGCTTTAATGTTTTCCTACAAAATTTCAATAGGTAATTTGCCTCAACATGGGGCTTTCCTTTTTAGCAAGGAGGAAATTGCCCCTCCACCTCCCAAAAATAATTATTAGGTCTTGATTCATGGTAGTAAACCCTAAAGAAGGCACACTTTCCTAACATTCTTGTTGGGCACTAAGAGTTTCTTGGAAATACACATCAAACTTGTAGAACTAATTAGCATAAGTTTGGCCAATGAACTTGAAGAAATCAACCTATTTTGTAATTTAGGTACCTTCTTCAACTAATTAATTTATCAAGATTTTATTTTTTCTATTTTATGTCAGTCAAAAAAGATCTTTGAACAAGTTTCACCATATCTAAGCCAATTAGTTGTTAGATTATGGGTTGACATTTCAATTAAGTTTTGAAAACATTCTATTAGGTTGACTTGCGATATAGAAAAAAATTCCCTTACCCTAACCTTGGTTGGGTCATTTGGAGTTGAATATCTATTAGGGAAACTTTTTTTTCTAGTGGCATTTCACTAGCATTCCTTTTTTTTTTTCCTAGTCCTTTAGTAGGGTAAAGCTACAAACCATTACCTTAAGGACAACTTCCTCCAACCATTGAACCCATCCTTCTTGTTGAATTTATTTTTTTCCTTTTTCTTTCCATTGAACTTGCATCAATTTGTCATTTAAGGACTAGTTGTTGAAAAGGGAGGTATTAAAAAATTATTGAAATGGCCCATACTTACTTTGCTTAAACCAAAAGATGAGGATCAAGGTGAAATGGTTTAACAATCAATTGATTGATGTTGCAACTTCAATCCTCCCATCCTTGGCATCAAGTTTAACGAACACCATAAACATTACCAAAGCTTGTTTCATTCATTATGGCCTTTATCACACCATTAAATCTATTTTGATTTCTTCCATACTACTTTAACCAAAAAATTTCTAATGTGTTTCCAAAGTACCTTGAGAGATGCTAACACTTCCTAGTAGAATGGGGTGAGGCATGAAGGTTGAATGGCCAATTTTTCCCTGTTTGATGTCTTTCATATGTTGATCATTTACTTTGAAAAAGGATTTGAAAAAGGAAATGGGTTAGTGTTCAGCCCTTCGAATGCATCCAAATTTCACCATTTCATTTTTTCTTCTTTTGGGTATTGACTAAAGTTTCACATATCAAGATATGCGCCAAAATGGTATAATAATAACTACCTTTTGAATCATCATGAAGCCAACACCATTTTAAATGCAAGTTGTCTCATGTTCCCCAAGTTTAATTGGTTCTTTAACACATTCTGTTAGCCCCTTAGAAATGTAAGAAATCAATTTAATCTTGGCTAAGAGTTCAATCTAGGATTCTTCATTATTGTTGCTCATTTTTACACCAATTGGGAGGCTCGGTAAAGTTTTTAACTTTGAGCACAAAAAGCAATTTCATTACCCCACCTTATTTTCAAATGAAAGTTGGCCAAATTTGAGCATAGGGCTCATTTAAACTCGAGGTTGGATAGATCATTAAGGATTAGAAAAAAAAGGAATTCAAAGTTGAGAAATCTTAAATTATTTTTGAAGACTCAAGAGAGAGGTCCTTTGATTGGGGGGGGCGGAGAAGAGGTTTTTTTTGGCAATTTCACCTTGTAGCTGTTGTTCCTTTTGCTTGACATTCACCATCTAGGTTTATTTTGGGCTTAGTCCATAGACTTCTTCTTCCTTCTCTAGATTTTCCAACTCAAATGTTTTCTATTTTGAAGATCCTTTAGGATGGTGCTTTGATCCCCAATTTCTTGAAGTAGGCAACACATTGAATGCATTTGACATTTATCCAATTGACTTTGAGTTTCTTAAATGTATTTGAGAGAAGCCAAAGGAGGGTTTTTTTTTATCATTAGGACCTTTGGAAGGGATTCGGGATTCAATTTTTTAAGTCCAAAAGGGCGTGTCTTTTTCAAATCCAAGATGTGAATTTTGGGAGGAGATGTAGTGTGTACCTTGCTTGAGGTTGATCCCTTGAGACCTCCTTTGATTTTGCCATCTCCAAGTCTTTGGGCACTTCAATTTGTTCCTTTGGATATGCACTTCTAGAATCTTGGGTAAGTGGTCTGTTTGAGGCTACCATGTGTTTTTGGGTTTGTATCACATGTGGGGGGCTTTTGCTAACTATTTCTTTTAGGCACCCAAGCTTGCTTGGTGGGTTTTGTTGGAGTTTTCTCACCCTTGATTTTTTTACAACTTGGTCATGCTAAGAGTTGGATGTTTTAAAAAAATAGTAATGGGTTAATTGGGTCCTTGCTAAACTTGCGATTTAAGGGTGGTGCAAACCTTGGCAAATGTGTCCAAACTTCCTGCACCACCAACATTGATTCAACATATATGTGTACATGATTTTTTTTTAGTATTGTGGCCTAAGGTTTTGTGTTTTAACTAGGACGAAATTTTAATGCCTCTCACCAACCTACTAATGTCAAGTTCTACAATCTCATTGAACCAACCAGTTATTTGACATATGAATCCATCATTTCAATCTCCATTACTTCCTCACTTTTACTAGCCATGTGGATGAGGGCTTTCAAGTTGCAAAATGCTTCATTGAGATTGGGAAATTGCACCATTATTATGTGTGTGAGCAAAAAGTTTCACCCCTTTTGCTATAGTGTCAAAATGTAGCTAGTGCTAAGAAAACTTGATTGACATTTCATTCCAATCCATTATTTCAATTTTTGATGTCTCTTTTGCCCCAATTACATTTTAAAAAAAAACCTCAAAATTTTTTTGTGTTAGAAGTTTCATGGACACAAAAGATTCATGGAGATGAAGTTTCATAAAATTTAGAAGAATTTTGTGTGATGGCTGCCTTCCAAGGGCATGACCAAGCACCTTCACGTGCGTTCTTTTGATAGCTAATCCTTGCATTTTGAACACCCAAGGTTGAGGGAAGACCACATTTAGTTCCAGTGTTTGGTCCATTGGTGAAACACCTTGAATTTTTTTTTCAGAGGGGAAACTTGTGCCTGAACTGTTACTTGTAAGAACCTTGGATGTTGTGGGTGGTGTTCTAATAAATTTGGTTGTAGTTTCATCACACAATGCTCCTCATAATCATTGTGACTAGTGTGGCCTGTGCTGTTGGCCAAAGTGTTACCACGTCCTCAACTCATTTTTCCTTCCAAAACCTGGTTTTTTAGAATTTATTTGAATTTTCAGGGTCAGAAATCACTTAAAAATCAATTTCTCACATATTCTGAATCCAAATGAATTCCATTAAATCCTGCTCATCAAGATCTTTCCAGCAACACCAAAGGCACATTCCAATTCCTCCAAAATTTTCAGCTATGATTTAATTTAATTTTCAGTGAAGAAATCATTCAATATTCAAGAACTTTTGCTATGCAAGTCCAAACGCCATGAAACCAAGCCCATGCACTCTGCCTCCTCCAGAGCTTTCCAAAGAGACCAAGAATGTGATCTGAAGCATCCCAGTTCGGAGGATCTCATCAGTACATAACAAAACAAAACAAAACAAACAAACTACCTTGCTCCATAGATAGATTTGTAGCAAAAACATACATCCCACCATACCCACTATCTCCCAAAACCTTTGGTCCATAAAAAGTTTGAAAAATAGGAGAGATACATGAAGAAGGGGTAGTATTTCAGCAAGAAGACTACAATCAGTCAGGCAAGACTTTTTTGCCCCTTGTAGAGTGCCCTTGAAACTCAAGCTTTGGACTAACTTTGAGAGGAAGAGGAGTTGCAAATTGTCACTCCTTCGTGTTTGGAGTTCTCTATCTCATAATTCTGCTAAAAAGACACATGCATTGGCCTAAGTTTGGAGAGGGAGAGGAGTTACGAAGTTCCTTTCACCATTTTTGTTCCGCTAAGCTTGGACCCCTGTCTTGAACAACTCTATCAAGAAATGAAAGGAGAAGGGTTTTGTGAACAACTCTCTTCAATTGCTATGACTGGCAGCTTGATGCACAACATTGTTATTAAAAAATAATTGCTAAACAAGTGAACATGCAAAAGCATCCAGACTTGAAGCTTGATTGATGTTGTGAAACTGCAAATGCATTTTTGAATTGGGTATAATGGGTATCTTCGATTGAACTTCCTATGACTCAAGAGACAAATGGTAGTGAGTTCTCTGAGTAATCTTTGAGGCATTCTCCTTTGAAATCGTGAGAGAGGAATGAAAAGCTAATAAGGTTTTTGTTAGGGTTTGAATGACCGAACATATAGCTATCATCCAATGGCAAGATAAATGATGTGAATGAGAAGCAAGTGGAAATGAAGCGTGTTCTCAAAATATCATACAATCCTGGCATGAAATTTCTTGATGAAGATCAATAATCTCATCATTGTAACTTGATTCCTCATTCTGAAGTCACAAAACAGAACAAGGAGAAAACTTTGGCAGACGAATAGCCTGGTGTTGATCAAGGATCAACTTGAAGAAGATTATTTGAGCCAAGATTGTGTTGTACCTCCTCCCTTTGGTGGTCTATTTGCCATTTGCCATCCACAATGAACTTGATCTCATAAATACCTGGATAAAGCCAAAGCTCCACAGCCCACATCATGGGTCCATGGGATCCATCATGTTTCAGAGACTCAGAGGCTAAATCAGGGAACAAGCACAAATGGTGTCCCCAGCCATTAAAACTCCCTGCAAGCTCTACTTGGCAGCCCTTCCCCCACCATTCCACACGTACCTGTGCAAATAGAGAGATGGGGTGAGAAGAGAATCCCACTTCTCAATAGACAAAACTAGAAAGCCAAAAAGTAAAGGGACAAACATGACTTCAATGTGCACCCACCATTTTCAGAGAGAGCAAGGCTTGCTGTGCCATTTGTAGCTGGAGATCTTTCTCAGCAGCTTGCTGTTTAGCTTGTGCCAGTTCAGCAGCTGCTTTTGCACGTATCAGTGCAAGAAGTGCCTTCACCTCCTCAAGATCACGAGTGACTCTCAGATTTTCCATCTCCTTGGCATGCAATAAGGCTCTGATGCAGTCCAGTTCTGTTGATGGATCTGTCCTGCAAAGTGCATTTATTTCCCCTCAAAGAAAGAAACAACCATAAAACACTGGATTCAAGAATGCAGCCATCAGGTACCCTCAGAGTTGGCTCATGGCAGAAGTCAAAAAGGGATTCAGGTTGTTAATTGAGACCTCCAAACATGATCCTCCTTTTCAGATGCACAGTGGAAGTCAGAAACATATATTACTATCATGCACAAGAAAAATCCACAATACCATGTGATATAACCAAAGGTATGTACAGGACATCACAAAGAGCAGAAATTCACAACAAAGAGTAGAGAGCATTTTATGCAAATGTGACGGTCCACTGAGAACTTTGACCTCTACAACATAAATGAACAATCCATCACTAGTCAATTTGATATGTTTGGAACATGTATGCAAACCGTAGAGTATGATTCACCTGGGTGCAGCTTGGATGTCTTGAACTTCCTGCAAAGATGATGGGGATCTTAAAGACTCATCCTCAGCCATGTGGTCAAAATTTGCTCCTCGGTCCCCTAGCTTCTGAAGCATGGTTGTATCCATTGGATTGCTGAAGAAAGACTGAAGCTTGGTCTTCAGCATTGCAGCTTTCTGCCAGGCCATCATATCCTGGGAACCTGAAAAGTCACTGTTGGGTTTGGACCCAAGCCCATTCCTTTCATCATCATCACTTGAGGTCTCAAAGGCATGGATATTTCTGTAGCTGTTGCTGCTCCTATTTTTCAGTTTCCCTGCCACCTGACAGAAGTACTGTGAAAACTATGGTTAAAGGCAGTGCCCTCAGAAAGCTTCAATTCATGCAACTTTCTATCTTGGTTGTAGCATGGTGGACCTATTGATTTCAGAACAGGTTGAAATTAAGATAAAGACTTCAAATCAGCCTATTGACTTGAAACATGTGGGCACCTGCTGACATATATTATGTCAAGCTTGCTAAAGCATGATGTGATGATCAAGCTTGAGCCATTACAATTTAACAGAGAACAGAAGGGGAAGAAATAGAGATCAAGTAGTGATTCAAAATCACTGAAATTCAATGAACCAACAGGGCAAAGGAGAAGTTCCAAGAGGCAAGGGGACCAGAAACCAGAGAAGACCATCTCTGAAATTGCAGAGAAAACCCCACAATAACAAGAGAATAACAGGAAACAAATTCAGAGGGAAGCAAAATAGATGACAAGAGTTTCCTTCTGGATCAAAGATGAACAAACTGAAACCAACATATTTCTCCCACCTGAGAAAGTTGAGCAATATTGGGTTGAGAAAGCAGTCCTTAATGTGACTCCACTGGACCTGCTTGATCTGTCTCATCCAGCAGCCCTGTTCTCATGTTTGAATATGACTCTAGCCTTCCTTCAGAAGAACTTGGTAAATTTGGAGTGGAAATGGCTCGTTTTGTGGAAGTTTCTGACAAAGCATATTTCCTCTGTGGATGCTTTTTACCTGCTCCACTTCCTACCACCATCTTGGCTCGAGCAACAAAAAAACTGGGTCCCTGCTGAAGGTTCAAACTGTTCATCTGCTGGGATGACAAATCCCCATTGACATCATCATGCCTGCTAGGAAATTGGTCAGTGCAGGTAGACTGGACCTTTGGTCTGACATAATGGTCTTGATGTGTACTTTCAGGTTCAATAATCCCTGCAAATACACACAAGCCAGGAATTGAGCATGTGCTGCATGATAAATTTGCAGTTTATCTCTTCATCCTTTGAATCACTAAAAGGTGTCAGGCACCAAAAATGTAGTAATGCTCTAAGCAACTAGTTTGTAAACTTTTGCAAGAAAATTTGTACAATATTTTTCAGGAGCTAACATTTGGAACAATGAATTTCACAAGTGTGAAATGAATGTTAAAAAACACATATGCACAATGAATATTCCATCAACTCCACTGCCAGAATTGCAGATGATAGGTAAATTGGCATTATTGCCTCAACAAAACCTCCAATAAGGATTTGTGTTGACCAGTTTTTGTTCAACAGCATTTCTGGCTACATAGCAGAACCTGCTTGTCACAGGCAGTCCTGAGGTTTAAGGATGTCTTGGCAGTAATGCAGAAATGACTCAATTGGTGCCTGTAATCAAGGTGGTCTTCTTCCACTGGTCCCATCTTCTAGGTGAGGATTTTGGGGCGGACTTTGATGTGTAATTACCTTGAGACTCCGAAGGTTTGGCCTGCGTGGAGGGGTTTGCACCGGAGGTCCTCAGGAAGTTAGGGTTTGCAAGAAGCTGCGCCACAACTTTGAAGCCTCTTCGCCTTACCGCGTTGGCGAGGTCTTGTCTTCCGCCACGAGCTAGCTCCTGCGTCGACGGAACCTGCTCGGGAGGCAGGTCTCCCGCGGCAATAAACTCGTGCAGAGCAGCCACCAAGTTCAAATCGCTTACGGACATCCGACCTGCCGCTGCCTGCGAACTTCCTTTTCGTCTACTAGGATTTACCGCTCTGGAGTTTCGATTGCGCGGCGGCTGTTCACGAGATGCCCTCGAAGACGACGAGATCATGGAGCAGACCACGCTCATAGGCAATAACGGCCATGAAAGCGGAGAACTGCATTGAAATGACGTAGTAAAACAGCTACAAAACCTTACTCTTTCAGACACAAACTGTTCTTCTTCTCCCGCAATCAAAATCCTACTACTCTTCTCTCCTCCGCAAATCCAACTGCAACCACACCCTTGCACACAAGAAGCGACTACGCATACCGCCATTACCAAACCGCATTACTGTAAAAAGCTCTCAAACTTCTGCAACGAGTAGTAGAGTACAAAATGCTGCCCAAAGTCTTATGCCGCATTAAGAGCATCCCCATCGATGCTCAGTATATGACCGTGCAAAAAAATGTCTCACATCCAAGTTTAGTTATTTACCCAAAACACAAGACTTGTGAACACAATTTCATAAACCAACCCCCCCCCCCGCCCACACACACACTGTCTCTCTCTCTCCCCGCTGGAAAATTATGTCCGCTTACTAAGGATTTCTGTGTCACCTACGTCCTGGAATAATTCCCGGTAGCTAACGACCAGGGTTTTTTCCAATCTTGTCAAGTAGATGGAATGGCGATTGTCCACAAGAGGAATGAGCCAAAATTGGCTACAGCTCACATAGTAAAGAATGAAAACCCAAAATCCAATAAAAGATCCATGGCTGAAACCATCACAAGGGAGACAAAAAGGGAAGGCCAAAGAAAGGTCAAAAGACAAACAACTTGCAGGACCCAAAACAGAGGGAGAAAGCTAGTCCCTCTCGTGGTAGGGAGCTATTTCAACCATTGCCCCTCTAATGTTGCATGCAAGCAAATCGTGATATTTAATAGACATGGGAAGTCTAGAATAAGCATCATCTACCAATGCAATCTTCTTTTCTATAATAAAGGCTAAAGCATGTTGAAGAGCAATACTAACATGTTGCTTGAAGAATTGAATGCAAAAAGACAAGGATAAATGACCTTTCGATCATCTATCGTGGAAAAGATAAGCACATTCCTTGATGAAATGATCCATATCATGTCCAAGTGTGTTGTACACCTCCATGGCCATCGGAATAAAGTGGTGTCGCTCATGAAGCCCTTTATACTTGCAAATTTTAACAATGACATTAAGTTTCGTAACTAAACCTACTGGTTGACTAATGACACTTGAATTCACCATTTAACACATTGAGTTAGTAACCACCGCATCATAACAAAAACTTGGTCCTTTTGGGTCATTTAAAGATCAACTCATAATGAAATTTTTAATGTAAAGGCATATCACCATTTTTTCCATACAATGTGCTCATTTTTCAAAACGAGGGCATACATGAAGTTTCGAATGGCATCATGTGTGGTATGTTGACTTCCAAACAGGCAAGGAGTTAAGTGTGTGCTAGATGCATCCAACCCGTGTCCACATTCACACGTGAAAAGACAAAATGCCAAAGGTTAAATCAAACCTAGATGAAAACGCGATGTTAAGGTGAAAATAGAGTGTGTGATGCGAAATGAATGGATATATGGCCTAACAACCAACCATAGCCTTGCCCCCTTGCTCGAATAAGAACAAATGTGGGCTTTGGATGTTAAGGAAATGAAGTCACCTTCCAAGATAGACTTAAAGGATGTGTTGTGGTGGATGTCCATCAAAGATGTTTATAAACTTGGGGCGTCGATAACTACCAAATTTTCAAAAGAAAGGTGCAACTCCCTAGCTATAGGAGGAAGGCCATTTCACACTACATGTAAGCATGACTGAAGTAGGTGTGAACCCCCTTCAACTTGAGAAACATAACTCTCCAAAATAGGTTTATTGAAAATACGAAATCTAGAACATAGATCTAAAGCCATTAGAACCCAACTCCCTAGAAAAGTAGATGAGGCACAATCTTCCATAAAAAGAAGGCCTATACCACCAAAGAATATCAGTAGTCGAGCCTGACACCTCATTAAAGGTCTTGAAAAGACTTCCATGATCCTGGACCCATAATGTCCCCACATACTTACATAATTCTCATGTTGAAACTTGTTAAAAGAAATAGAAAGGAAGAAGAAGAAGGTATTGTCTGAGTGAGATAAGAAGGTCAATGAGCTACACATGAGGACAAAATGCCCAAAGTAACCTAGGGGTCTTTTAGGAGAGGAACATTGTCAATATTCGCCACATCCTAAGATAAAACCTTGTCCAAAAAATGCGTGGCAAAGTCCTAAATATTCATTGACACACCCAAAATGCGTAAACCATCTAAGACCAAAATGTAGCCCTGAGGATTTCTATGCTTAGAGAAATCTTTAATGGACTTTAAAGTTTGTTCTTTTACACTTTGACCCTAAGCCCAAGTAAGGCTAACTGGGTCGAAAGGTGGTCAAATGCGTGGGTAATCTCATTCATAGGCCCCACGATGTGGATATCGTCTATTAGGGATGGAAAGATGTAGTTAGGGGCTTGCACGATGGTTTTTAGGAAAGCTTGATAATGGGCCAAAACAAATAAAGGACTTCATAGGGGGTCACCCTACTTTGTGCTTGAAAATGATTCAATAATGGTGACCCCTCCACATGTCGCCCATGTTGGTAATAAAAAGAAGAATGAGCACCATAAAGAAACTTGGTAAAGGGGACAATGCTTGCCAAAGGCCCCCTGACATGATCCAACCTTTTAAAAATAATAGTTCGAAAAATGGTACTAAAAGCATTTTTGACGTTGACCTACATCATAACCCAATCAAGGTGTAGGTCAAGAAGGGTTCAAATGTCAAAAGGGATGGCCTCATAACTACCAAGGGTCAATATTCCAAATTAATGGGGGGATAAGTGTTCTTGAAATGGCCCCCAAAGTTGTAGGACAATGGAATAATTAATAAATCGAAGAAACACCTCACCTATGGCAATAAAATGAAAACCATTAGTATCCTTTCCCATTGCTAATAATCTGTTAGCCCTTAGCACTTGTGCCAACAATCTGCTAGCCTTTAACATTAGGGCCAACAATCTACTAGCCCTTAACATTAAGGCCATCAACCTAAGGATATCCCCACGAACAACAACAACAATAACAACTTGGAATAATTTCGAAAACCCTAAGGATGGTCCTCTAGTATGAAGCATCCCGAAAGATGTTCATATACCATCCCAGAAAGCCCACCTGAAGACAAATGGGGAACAGTGGCTAAGGCTTGGGCAAACAAAGTCCTATTTAGAACAAAAGTATACTTAGGATGATAATCAAAGATAGATGGAAGGACAAGGTTTAAAAAAGGGGGTGTAGCTGGCATAAAGCAACAATGGTGTTTTCCAAAGCAATAGTTGGAGTCAGGGGCTTGAGAGTTCTGGCAACACGACTATACTCACTAGCTCTCCTTAAAGTTAGACATTGATGAAAATGAGTGGTTGAAGAATCTTCCCATTAGTGGTGAAAATGGGGCACACAAGAGGCATGTGAAGACTTTTAAAAAAAAGAAGATTAATCGCCCACCATAAACCTCCTGAGGTGAACAAAAACCTTTCGTTGACCTGAGCAACTGCTTTGAGTATAATGTAAACACCAACATGGTAATAAGAAAAAAAGGAACCATGTTAATTTGTCTATTGGATTTTGAGTAATTTGGTTAAGTGGTAATTGAAAAGCTTGCCTGACCTCATCGTGGATGGCTCGAAAGATCCTATGAAACAAATGAGGGCACGCAAAACAAGATTCAAACAACCCCAAAATGGAGCTAAATTAAACCTGAAGCCAACCCCAAGAACAAGAGGAATAGAATTAGGGAGAAGTAAAAGAGGGGAGGAAATTTGCAAAAATAAAAATAACTTGGTTAGCTTGGGAAATGAGGCTAGCAAGAGGGTGAGCACTTTTGACATGCCTTGAAAAGTCACTAAAAGTGTAAAGGCTAAAACAATGAGGACAAAGGATATCTTGAATTGATGGGGGATGCAAAAATGGAGCCATTTTTTTAACAAAAAGAAAAAAACACCCAAAACCCCAATGAAGTAAAAGCTTAAGCAGTTGAAAAAAATATTTTTTCTAAAAGAATCTAGCCTAGTTGTGGCAATTAGGAAATCATTGTCTAAATATGGCAACATGTGATTTTTTTTTCATTCTTCAAAATATGGCGACTTTTGCATTTTTTTTCTTCCAAAAAAGCCTTCGTATAATTCGCATTGGGTTTTCTTTTGTTGCCACAAACACTATGGCAAAAGCAGAGCAAGAAGAAACAAAACAATAAAAAGGAAAGAGAATGAGTCCTTACCATTTTGAGAAAGTTTTGGTTATCAACCAATGGGACATGTTGTTATGTGTACCTTGCACAAGGTATTATTTAGTAATTGGCTAAAAAATAGGTAGTTCGTTCTATGCTAAACATGTGGCTGAGAGATGAGCCAATGGGTCATTTGGCTTTTTTTGCAAATTTTCCCCTTTTTTGGTAGGCCACAATTGATTGGTCTATGTCCCAAAAAGGACCCTAACAATTTATGGGTAGGCGACATGGTTGCAGAAGGGGTGATAATCATTTGAATCTTGAAGGCTTTATTGTAAAACCCTGCAAAACTTTATTTATAAATACATTGCAGATGCCCCCAAAACAGTGAAATATTTACCAATATGGGGTGCTTTTCATAAAAAATATTCAATTACATTGCAAAGATGCAAGCATCCTCCATATTACATTGGGGGTATATGTCTTTTAAAATGTTTACCAATATTGGATGTTTACAATAATCATCATTAAAGTCCTTATCATGGTTGTATTTTAACCCTATAGACAAGGGTTATGTATGGAACATCTCCACCAACATTTAGTATGTGACCCTGTGAGAAATATTTCTCACATCCAAGTTTACCCACTTGGAGCAATCAAATTATTTAGCCAATGAGAAACATGGAATGGTAAATACAATTAGGCTTTGAAAGGGGATTGTTATTTTGTGAGCGTGTGAGCGATAATGTGAGTCTATGAGTAAGAGCAGGAAAGAATATTTCAAATATATTTCATCTATGTCAAATGGAATATTTTTGGACGAATTTTGATGACATATCAAAATATACCCTAACAAAATAATATTCCAGCATGTCGACAAAAATTGACATGTGATCATTCTCATGTGGATTTGCCACATGGTCATTTGACAACAATGTCTATATTCAAACAAATGTGAGCATTGAACTTCACCCAAGTTTGTGCCCCATGTGTTGAAACATAAAAAGGTTTATGTCACATCTCTAAAGAGATCTTGCCCCTTGGAACTCCAAAGGATGCATATATAGTGGCCATTCAATGAATGCATTATCCTTACATTCTAATAGATTTTTAATTATATATTTTTGTTTTGTATTGTCTATTTGCATTTTCTTTATCTTTCATCACTACCCACTTGCATTTGGTATACCCTTAATATAAATTTGCATTCTTATTATCTCAACTAAATATTTGCATCCTCCTAGCCATTACTATTAGTTTGCATACTTAATTGCCTTATTAAGTATCTCCATTTTGGTGAGTTCTCTTAAAAACAATGACAATTGAATCAATAATTATTAGCAAGAGACCATTCACAATTCAGTGAATGATTGATAACGCTTTGTTACAAACAATTTTGGATTCAATTTTGAAGCAAATAATAACACCATGGTGAATTTTTCAAGATGACACTCAATTTGACCCTTTACGCGGATTGTTAGAATCAAAAAATGGGGCACTCTACAAAAAAACAAATTGGATAACACAAATAAATGGGTCGACCAGCAATGGGCAAATGCAAAGACAAAACAACAAAGTCCATATATTGCTAGGAAAAGACCAAACCTCAAATCTATAGAAGAGGATATAAAAAATTATCATTGGGCGATGTGTCGTGACGTGTAGTGTCGTGATGTATGGTGTCGTAAGGATGTAAATACATAGTAAATTCTACTAAACAAAAAGACTAAAGCCAGTCAAAGGTATAAACTAATCAACTAAAAAGAGATGCATGCACACATATATATACAATGCGCAAGGGAGGCTGAGATGAAATTCTCAGGTATCCCCCCCTAGACCTGAGCCGAAAAAAGCGTGGCATGGTTTGAGTAGGAATCAAGGTGCTATAGGAAAACATGATGAACAATACCAATTGTCGATGGGAACTTGAGTGAGCTCCGGCTTGAGGTAGAAGAGATGGTATCCACCATTACAGTTATCGCAAAGCAGCATCTGATTAGTATCGTCTATCCTCTGACATACCTGATGACGCACTCCCAAGTCTCGGGTTAAACCCACTTGAGGGTCCAATTATGTTGAGTTGCGGAAAGTTAGGACTTGAGGGGCGCTCCCGACTTCCAGCACTAAAGAGGGGTAGAGGGGCGTGCTAGAAGTCCTAGGATTAGACTAGGAAGATGGACTAGAAGATCAAGCTTGAATCTGCATCCAAAACCAACCACAAGAGGGTTAGTTCACATTCGGGAACACCTTTGGGTGTTGGGACAACCCATGGGCACTTTTACACACAAGACTCACCACGGCCCAGACTCAGGGGAAGCCACCACCTTCCCCCATATAGTATACTCTGCAGCTCTCCACCGAGGCTACATCCAAATGACTCTTTTTCCCAGGACTCCCAAGTTGGAGTCCTGAAACTGTCCTGGGTTGGAGTCCTGGGACTTTGGACGGCCATAGCTCCTCGCCCCAAACTCGGATCAGGACAAATTTTGCACCAAAGTTGTAGCTCTCGTCGAGAGCTTTTCAACGCCGTGTCGCACTCCTTGAGACGACGTCGTGAAGAGGTCGATTCTCGACTTTTAGTGGTCGGGAGTCAAACTAGTAGTTTGACTCTTAGCCCTTCTTTTGCCCATAACTTGGGCTGCAGATGTCCAAATGGGCAATGCGAGGCCATTTTGGACATCTACGCTTCAAGATCTTTTCATTGATATAAAGAACGCGCCAAGGCAAGGAGATTTGACCCCTCAAATCGTCTTCTGAGTTTTTGGGAGTCCCGGAGGACTCCACTTTCCCACTTTTGGGAGTGTGAGTTACATTCTCACACTTAGCCCCAAAGTGGGGTTGCGACACCTGACATGGATAATCAAGTGGAGGAATCCAAGTCAACATGATGATGGTAGGATCCAAGTTCGGCAGGTGGCAAGGTGCACAATTTTTGGAATGATCCCGAATTGTGCGTTCGTTAGCTCCTTGCAACTCCAACACATCTAAAGGCTTGATCACCTTAATCCTCAAGATAGTGCAACCGAAACAAGTGTCTAGAGTATCATTGGGTTGCCACTGGAGATACACAAAATCACCAACATCAAATTGTTTCACCTTAGGTTTGTAACTACCACCTCGTGTGTGTGCATATCATAAGGTGTCTCGATGTTGTGCAATGGACATGTTTTCCATGGCCATGGGCATAACCCTCTTGAATAGAGCAGCCCTTTCTACAATGACCTTAGCCCAAGTGGTTGGGGAGTCCAAGTCCATAACTTGGTCCATTTGAGCAGTAATGGAAGAGGGTGGAATGGGATGTCTCCCAAAAAGTAAAAGTAAGGAGAGAAATGAGATAAAAAAGCGTGTTTGGACATCCTGTAACCCATGGTGATGTAAGAGAGGGCTAGGTCCCAATCCTCTTTGTTCTTAGTGAAGCAAATCTTCCAAAGTCCCTTTTTACATGTTTGAACCATCCTTTCTGCAAGGCCATTAGCTTGGGGATGATCTCTCAAAGTCCAACGATGGTCAATGAGAACATGGTCAAATAGGTCTTGGAATTCTCCCCTGAATTTTGATCCTTGATCAGTGAGGCATTCAGCATAAGCCCCAAACCTACTTAGAACTTGTTGTAAGATAACCTGACTAGTGTTATGTGATGACTTGTCCGATAGCGCAACAAGCTCAACCCACTTTGAAAAATGTTTAATCATAAACATGATGTAAACATTACCCCTGGAGGTTTGTGGTAACTCTCTAGCTAAATCACATGACCAGCGATAGAACATGCCCTGAATAGGGAGTGGAGAAAACGTGAGTTGTCGAGAGGAGAAAGAAGTTCTCACTCTATCACATTGTTCACACCTAGCAATGATGTCTCGGACTTGAGCATACATACCTCTCCAATGGTAATGAGGAACGAAAAGGCTATAAGTACTCTTAATTCCAAAGTGTCCAAGCTTTGAGTGTACCTTTTGAATAAGACCAGGCCATTCATGTGGTGGTGGAACCACTCTGTTGCCTTGTGGTAAGCATCGGACGAGGTGATTGTCCCTCCATGAGTAGCATTTGGACCGTTGTTGTATGCGATCCTGCTGACTTGATGTAACTTGGGGAGGGTATTCCCCATGTTGAAGAAACCTCAGAGTGTCCAAGTCCTCCCATATATCCAAAATGGGATGCTCAACCATGTTACATTGTAATAGTGCAAGATAACTAGATGCTTCAGATACATGTATTGCTGGAATCTGGTCAAAATCTTGCATGGCTTCTGAAAAATCTTCAGAGGTAGTGAGGGGTTTTCGCGACATGGTATCCGCATTCTAATGTGTAATACCAGGTCGGTGAATAACCTTGAATTCATACTCTTGAAGTATAAGCGCCCAACGAGCTAACTTACCAGTAAGTTTATCATTGGTTATCAACCACTTGATAGGCTGGTGGTCGGTATACAAAGTGAAATTGGTGCCATAAAAATAGGGCCTGAAATGTATGACGGCCCATACAACAGCAAGGCACTCCCCCTCGTATGAAGAGTAGTTGCTCTCAACCTTGTTGTTTCGAGATGCATAGGCAATAACATATTCCTTGCCTTCCTCATCAAGTTGGCCAAGAATAGCTCCAATACCAAGAGCACTCCAGTGAGTGTGTAGAATGAAAACCTTGTTGAAATCAGGTCTTCTCAGAATGGGGAACTCTGAAAGCTTTTCCTTGAGTGTGTTGAAAGCTTCTTAAGCCTCATCACTCCATGTCCAAACAACATCCTTTTTTAACAATGCATAAAGAGGATGAGCAATAGTACTAAAATCTTAGACATAAATTCTGTAGTAATTACATAGTCTAATGAAGCTCTTCAACGTGTGAACATCAGTAGGATTGGGCATTTCCAAAATGGCTACTACTTTGGCCCAATGAACCATAATACCATTTGGCAAAATTCTATGTCCAAGGTAGATTACTGAGGTGACAACAAACTCACACTTTTTAGGATGGATCTTCATATTGACTTCGTGGAGCATCTTGAATAACTCCTCAAGATGAGCCAAATGCTGCAGGAATCCCTTGCTATGCATTAGGATGTCATCTATGTAGCACTTCAGGAAATTTGCCCCTTCGAGAACCTGGTCCATTACTTGTTGAAAGAAGATAGGTGCATTCTTCAATCCAAAAGACATCACAAGCCATTCCCATAACTTGTTGCTTCCATGGAATGTTGTTTTCTTGCGATCCTTCGCATCGAGCACAATCTGGTTGAAACCTTGCCTCAGATCCACAATTGTGAAGAAGTTTGAATTTCCAATGCTATCAAACAATTCCTTAGGGATGGGCATGGGGTACCTATCCTGAGGTGTAACTAGGTTCAAAGGCTTATAATCCCCGCACATTCTTTTCTCAGTCCATAATCCAGCTGAATCTTTCTTTGCTGGCATTACTATAGCGGTTACGAAATCAGAACTTGATGGTTGAATGAGATTGGCCTCATGGAGCTCTTTGCATCTTTCATCTACTAATTCCCATTCATGTTTGCTCAACCTATGCCTCTTTCGATAGACGGGTGTCTCATTTGTAAGGTCTATAGAGAATTGCATGGTCTTACACCTACCTAAGTCTTTCATTGAAAATGCAAACACATTCTCATACTTAATTAGCAAGTCTATGACTTGGTCTCTCTCCTTTTTGGTGAGCTAGTTCCCCATAACGAAAGGGTAGTTGGAAACACATGGAATGGAGTTGGAAAATGTGTTTGAAGGACCTGGTGTATTGGGTTTTCCACTATCCAACTGCGTAGATTCGTAGAAGGTCGTAATTGTTTCTCCAGAAATTAATGTACCTCCAAGTGTATTAGACACAACTTGAGTCAAATTACATGGTACCTCTTCCCCCCCAACACTGAGAGTGAAATGTAGAGTGTTAAAGATAGGCAAATGTACTTGGTCAAGGTGCCATGTGGTTGCATCACTAGAACTGAAAGCTGATTGAATCAGTGTTAGTGTTGTGTACATTTGAAAAAGTACACAAGTTACCAACAAGCATGTAAGGGAGTTTAGGTCCATGCTTCTCCCCAGTAGAACGTTACGCTCCAATTTAGTCACCTTAGTGTGACTAGTAGTGCTAGTTTGGAACCCCATAGCCCTTTTTATTTCTTTTGGGCTTGGTTCATCCCAAGTGGCTAAAGCGTGATGATACACCAGACCTGGCCCATCTCCCTGAAAGGCGTGTGCTCCTGGGTAGGAGACAAAGGTGGGCCAAGCACCTCTTGGTTTTCCTATTGTGTTCGCAGGAAACCAAGGAGGTTTCTCTTGCCTTGTAACTGGTTGGCAAGAACTTTGATCATCCAATATGTGAGAAACTTGCAGGTTCGGGTCTCTAATAGTGGATTTCAGAGCTAGCTGCAGAACTGAGAGTGGTGCTAGGTTGGTCCACTAGTTGGGCAACCAATGCGCATAGGAACCACATTGTGCCGCATCAAGTAGGAGCAACTTTCCACAGTAATGCTTGACCAATGTGTAGTGCTATTGGATTTTCTCCCTCTGGTCAAGTTGAGAAGGGGTGTTTTCAATTACATAACCAAGTGTAGGAGAAATGGGTTGAGCCCAAGTGATCAATCGTATCATGTCCGTGAAAAGACCAGATCTTGTGTCATTCAAGCCTTCTCCAAATCTAGCCACTGAAAATCCTTGACACTCCCAACCTGAAATGATGAGGTCGATGGGGCCAAGTAATTCCATATGCTTCTTCTGAATTAATTGTATGTCAGAGGGCAAAAATGTGAAACTAGCCTTCCACGCGGTGGTTGTAAACTGTTGTGGAAATCTTGTTATGAATTCCTTCATTTTTGATGTCGCCACTTGCCTTGCAATAGGATCAATGTCTACGTCAAAATACCTCTGAACCACCATCCCTGACTGTAGTAGGGCTTCGAGACTTGTACCAATACCACCAAAGAGCTCTAGTAATGTAATCCCTTCCTTAGGTGGTGTCCAGGTGATTAGCTGATGAAGTATGGCTTAATCAATTTGCCATGGTTCTCCATGTTGTCAAAATTAGATAAAGCTTTGACCAAGGGCTTGTGAGCTACTTTGAACCTCTATAAAACCTCTGGTCCATGTTGAATGTCAGTAGGAACCACCCTCAAGCTTTCAGTAGCTTGAACGTAAGCTATCTCCTCCTCATCTCCCTCTATCCATTCGTGGATAACTTGTTGGATGTAGGAAATGGTGTGTGCTTCTTTGAGCATACAATGGTGAGCCATAGGACTATGGTTCCCATGTAAATCAAGGCGTATGTATCCTAGGTGGTGGCCATCAATCTCCCAATCCACTTGGTAGTACGCATGTTCGAACCAGTTGTCAATTGTGAAACCTAGTGGAAACAGGGCCTCTTGCCCAATGAGCACATCATAATTTGTGGCATTGGTGACCAAACATTTGACATGTAAGCAAAGCTCTTGATCTGTACCTTCATTGAATTTAAGTGTAATCAAATCTGAGCTTTCCCCAAGTACCTCCTCTACGCTCCCACTAGCGGTGCAAATTTGCCACATAGATTTCTGTAGTTTAGAGTCAAGCATGCCCATCTTCTTGGCGAATTGAACTCTAAGAATCACTGGTTGGGCACCTGTGTCAAGAAATACCACTCTGGGTGTATGTCCTCCCACTTGGATTGCTGACCCAGTATTGTTGACAATGGCAACTCCGGTGGTGATGGAAGTTCTTTCACTAGGCACCACCTTCGGAAATGAGTGAGAGATTTTGTGGAGAGAATGGTTATCCACAACACCTTTGTTGAGTAACAAATGCACAAGTGAGGTGTTCTGAACTCCCTTCTGATATGTGAATGTAGAATCAGAGGTAGGAAAGCCCACTAGTTTAGCCATGCTAAAACTAATGACCAGATTACGAATGCCATCTACAACACGTGAACCAATCGAATGTCTCTCCAAGGTGTTGGATGGGACCTCTATAGCATGTGGATTAGGGATTGGTAGAGGACCTGATGTAGTGTTCAAGGTATCCTTTAAGATTGTAATTATGTCCTTGGTGCTTAGCTTCAGATCTTGAAAACTAAACAATGGTGTATTCACAAGCTTTTGCGCCACTTCATGCATTTGAAATTGGCATTCCATAAGCTGATCAGTGGAAAATTGTGTGTTTTCCTGATGTACATGTACTCCTGGGACACGAGAATTTGATGCCTTAATAGCTTGTGTAGTAGTCTCCTCCCCCCTCACCAACAAGGTGCATTCTTCTTCCATGTTGAGAGGACGAAAAGATTGTGGCATGACTACTCGAGCTTCTCTAGCCTTGGTAATAGGACTTGAACTAGATGCGAGTCCATTAGTCTGAATTACCTGCCTAGTGGCAAAAACTTCGGGTGCCACATTAGTTTCTTGAGCCGCGACATAAGAAGGGCAAAAAAAAGTAGCAAATTCTGGTGTGAGATAAGGATTATGTGGAGTGGAAAGAACATACTCCCCAACCATGGCATTGTGTGGAAGGCCATAGAATAACCTAGGAGGTCCTTTTCGTGATCTTGAACCTTGTACATGTTCGGCATGACTAGTTGGTTGGGAGGACTTGCCTTTTAGATTAGCAAGTTGAGCCCTCAATGATTCAAGTTCATTTTGTAAAATCTGAACTTGAATTGCATGGGCTTGAAGCACCTCCCTCTTGTCAGCATTGTGCTCCTTCTTTTTAGGATTCTTGTTGGAAATACCCTTGGTGGGCAAAGCCTGAGTGGAAGGCTAAGGTGCCTTGGCTTTTGGTTGAGGGATAGCGGAAGTTGTCAATAGATTTTGCCGTTGTAATTGGAGTTGTTTTCGCTTTGGGAACTTGGCAAAACAGACAAATTCTTGATGTCCATTTTTCCCACAATAATCACAAAAAAGATCCTCGGAAGGAATGTTACACTCATTAGCTTTGTGGGCAGGATTGCCACAGTAGTTGCAAAAAGGTAGGATGGGTGTAGCCGAGTGCACCGCTTTAGTCCTTGAAGAAGAATGTGGTGATCTATTTGGCGGAGCTGGTGTAGGTTGAGGCCTTGAACGTGATGGAGGCCTCATAGTACTGGCCTCATAGTGTGCATGAGCCAATTCCAGCTTTTCGGAAATGTTGTACACATCCAGCAAAGTGTACGAGTCTCCAAATTCTGCAGAGACCCGTTGTAGAACCTATGCGTGGAGTGTTGGAGTACCTTCCCACGAACGAAGATATCGATGGGCAGCTTCCAAGTCAGTGATGTTTTGGGTATCCTCTTTCAGTTTGAGAAGCCTCCTATAGAGCATCTTGAGGGTTTCATCCTTCTGCCAAAAGAAGGTGGCGAGTTGTAGAATTTTTTCAAAACTTTTGACTGGAAATTCCAACTCAAGAATTTGAAAGAATTCCCCCACTGGATCAGCAAAAGTTGGCACATCAATGGTGGGAGGAATGTTTGTAGTAGCAATAATGAGTTGTTGAGGAGAAATGTTTACTGAGGTAAGTATCGGGTTTGGATTATTCGGCATAATCTCATGATGTGCAATTGCAGCTTGTAATGTAACTTGAGAGGCGGTGGCGATGGCTATGGTGTAAGTTGGATTGGGAATTTGGGTGACACCCGAAATCCTTGTAAAATGTTGTTCGTAGACATCCAATGCCTCATAGTGCACATAACGAGCCAATTATTTGAATGTAAATGCCTCGGTGTAATTAACGCCATACTTGAGCTCCAATTCACAAATCACAATTGAGAAAGTTGCTTTGAACTCCCTCAAAGAAATAGTACCTGGCCTTTTGCTGAACTTCTCAATTCTCCCAGAGGAACTGTTGACCTCCATGGTGTATATGGGTGTTGAAGTCATAGTTTGCAACGGAGTATACAGTGATGGTGTGAAAGTAGGTGCAACAACAGGCGTACCCCACTGATTAACCCCTCTAAATGGACTTTGATGTATTGTTGATGTAGTGTAACCTGAACCTGAATTCCTAATAGGAGCTGTATTAGATGACAGTGGTGCTGTAGACACTTGATGGTACTGTCGTGAAGATCGTGAGCATAAAAAAATCAGCTCAAAGGATTGTGTGTTACTTCGTAGCTGATACTTGAGCTCTGGCTGAGCAGTAGTGCTTTCATCATCCGAGGACATGGTGTTGTCCCATGCCCTAAAATTTTGTGATAGCACACAACACTAACTACAAAATTCTAACACAACGTACAGTTTGAAGAATACAATGCGTTCTTGAAAATGACCTATGACACACAGATGTCCCACGGAGGTCAAACAAACGTCCAACAAAGGTCGGACGAAGGTTGAACGGAAATCAAACAGATGTTGGATGAAAAGGCAGGATGACAAAACGATAGGACGTAAGACGATAAGGCGTAGGACGACAGGGCGTAAGACAACAGGACATACGTTCGACGGAGTTACATGGAAGTCCGACGAATGTCGGACGGACGTCTGTCGAACATCGGACGGGCAAAGCTGAACCGCCACTGCTATGATGGTAGGTAGTGGCGCTACACTGTAGCTCCTGGTAACGCAACGTTGCGGCAAGGCTGGCAACGCAACATTGCGACGAGGCCGGCAATGCGTTACACCGGCAGCGCGTTGTAGCCCTAGCCAACACTGCAATGTAGTGTTTTTGTTTTTTTTTTACTTGATAATTTCAAGAAAGAAAAAGAACGGGAGAAAGAAAAAGAACGGGAGAAAGAGAGAAGTTTTGAAACTTGCTCTCTAGTGTCCCAGCTTTGTTAGTTGTAAGAATGTAACATGCAAGCTCCCTCCAGTACTAATGCAAGTTCCCTCGAGTAGCACCAACACCAACACCCTATGGCAACAGTAGCACCAACAGTAGCAATAACAACAATAACTCAAGAACTTATAAGCAAAAGAAATTTGTGGCTTTCAACATGAAGCACAGAAAGTGAAGTTTTTCTAGAATTAAAATGCAAAGAAAGAAGAAAATGAAATGTATGTAGGTGGTGGCCGTGTAATGGCCGCTGTGAGCATTTAGAAATCCTAGCTTATTATGGAAGAAATTCTCCTTACAAAGGACTTCTAGAAAAACTAAAAGGAGAAAGAAAGGGTTGGGCTTTTTATATCGTCGCCAACAAACTGAAACCCTAAATACCTAATAGCATACAGTCACCTAAAACCGTACATTAACCCTAAAAGTGCACATGGGCATGCCCGTAACTGGCCATCATGTATGAAGCCATGTACGAGCATGACAGATGTTCAGACATGTAATGGAATTCTTGAAACAATGTGCAAGCCTAAATAAACCACTCCTAGAACACTATTTTATTAATTTTTTTGAAAGATTTATTAATCGAAAACTTATTCGCCCATTATGAATTATTAGCAATAGAAATTGCAAAACCCCCAAGAAGATTATATGCAATTATAGGCAAGCGGGCCCACGTCTCACAACATGAAAGAAACAAACTCTTGCAACCACCTATGAATAGATAAATATTTCAATTGCCACCAAAACCATGAGAGATGTGAAATAGTTGGAAAAGACGACATCTGAACCCTTGATGATAAAAGAGATAAAAAGATCTTGATTTTGCATAATCTCATGTCTTGTTTAATTTATCTTCAAATTTGGTCTTCTTGCATTAAAGTTATAGTTCAATATTTGAAAAAATTGAACCAAATGTAAAGGAACAAAATGCATATTCATCAAGTGTGTGTGTAGATCTTGGAAAACAACATGCAACACATGGGTTGAAACAACAACAATTCAACGACAAAATGGGTGGAGGAGCAACTAATGGCTAATGAGAACAAATCACACATGGAAATGGTTGAACAAATGTGATCTTCATAAAGGCAAGTGAGAGGAAATGACATGTTAAAATTAAATGGAGCAAAAGTTAAATGGTGTCTATTCAATTGAACTATGTAGTACATAGAGTAATTTGCATTGCATAAATTAAAAAATCAGATGTAATCATGAAAAATGGATTCAAGTGTAATTATGGATAAAAAATGTACTTTGTTTGTCACAATTTTAACAAAACCAAAAGGATATATGTGAGGAGAGATGCAAGAGGAAATAAAACCTTGAATGTTAAATGAAATTGAGAAGCAAAATTTCAGCAATAAAGAATGCAAGGTTTTACGTATGCATGTGGAATTTGTATTTCTCACATTGATAAGCAAATAAATGTGTTAAGTGTTAAAGACTAATGCATTGAAATAATGTATAATTTCAAAGCGATGAATTGGCACCAAGTGGGACATTTAGATACATTGTGCATTAATTAGGGATCAACATGGAAATATTTGCTATGACTACTAAGACAAATAATCATTAATCAAATAATAGAACATTAACAACTGACAACCATAAATGTTCACATCCCACACACTAAGAGCCACGAAACAAAATGATAAATGAAAATGAATATAGGAACCTCTTCAATGGTTATATGTACTGAGAAACATGCATGGTGGAGTGCAAAAGGGGGATGCAAATTTTTTTCTTTACAAGTGTAATTTTGAACTATGAAAGTGCATGTTAGAATTCTTAGACTTGGATTTGTATCTAGTAATGAATCAAAGACAAATGAAAATGATCGATGCGGATTATTATATTAAAGTGCCCAGTATTGGGCATTGAAAAATAATGTGTAGGAATACAAAGTCTATGCCATAGTGATATGGATGTTCGATTCAGATTTCATGAACAACTTACTACAAGTTCATGGGGACAATTCATGGTTAGTGGAATTGACAAATCATAACTATCGGATGTGAATATTATGCAAATAGAATATCTATTGGCAGTGAACCATGTGAAATAATCTAGATTGATAGTAACCTCATGGAAAAAGTGGCCAAAAAATGCAAGTGGTCTAGAAAACGACGCATGCGAGTTGTTTCAAAAGTTTGAGAGAAAATTTCAAATTTTTTGCATTTTTTTTTTGAATTTACGCTATTCTTTTGAAAATAATTTAATTTTGTCTTGCCATAGTGCAAATATTTGCCCCCCAAAAAAAGACATTGGGACTTTTGGTGGGCATAAAATATGATATATTGTATTACAAGGCAATTTTAGCACATGTATGTCAAATAATTAATTAATTCAGAAATTTTCATTTCGAAAAAAAAAATCTTGAAGATTTCAAAAAATTCTTCATTTTCTTGCACAAAATTATTTATTTTTTGAAATTTGAAATTTCTAGCATTTCTAAAAACAATATAATTTGTGTTAAAGTTGGCTAGGTACTATACTAGAGACACACACATCCATGGTCATATTTTGAAAGACCCAATATAATTATTCACAAAGTAATCCTCCATTTGGACATTTGTTTTGACCCTCAACCCTTGTTTCATTTTCAAAGGTTTTATATTCACAAAGTCAACAAATTTGATTGAAACATGCTTTGATTTCAAAAATTGAAAACCTATATTTATGGCACAAGAATTGAATGATTTTATAAATAAATTCTTAATAGGAGTGAAGTCACAACAATGGAATCTAAAATGTGGGCTGAAATTCTTAGCGGTTGGGTTTTAGACTTTTAGTCAATTTGGGGGTGTTTTTGTCCCTCTATCATCCATTTTATGGATAACTTTAATTTTTCTAAAGAGCAAATAATATTCTAATGTGTTGCTATTCACCTCGGCTCATAAAGACCTAAAGGATTTTTTGTAATGTAATTGGACACACAAATTTTCCTCCCTTTATTAAATTTGTGTGGCAAGGGTACTCACCAATTATTTGAGGATTACTTTATTTCTTAAATATCTTATCTTTTTAAACTATTATGGAAGACTTTCCAAATTTTGAAATTTTTCACATCAATAGAGTTATCCTTAAAGTCACCCTCTCTTCACCTTGTCTTTGGGCCTACTTTCACCCCCTATCCCCTCTTTTAGTGGTATCCACAAAGTAAGGAAATATTATTAAATTTTAGTATGAAATGTTGAAACTTAGCATTTAATGCACAAGGTTCAAGAGTAATTATGGTAGTTGTATAGGTAGGAGAAATGAAAATATATGTAGGAATAGTGGAGGCACTTAGGAAGGAAAGATAAGATGAATCTAAGCTTGCCACCAAAATTGGTGGAAAAATTAGTTTGGGTTTTAGTTATTTCACTTTGTAACATTTTCATTCCTAATTACATGATTGATGCCTTATTATGCTGAAACTAGCCATTCTTGCCTCCTAATACCCTTAATAGCGAGATTTTACGGATAACTCTAATGTACATCCCCAAACTTTCAGGAATAATTGAGGTTCCATGGATGTATAACATAAAAATCAAAACAAAGACGAAACAAAAAAACAAACAATGGGATCAATGGAGTGTAATTGAGAAGTAGTTCCGCACTGTATTAAGTATTAAAGTAATGTTGCAAGATTTAACTATCATTAAAAAATACAATTCAAAGTTCCATGTTCCATCAAGCTTTAGTGGAACAAATATAATAACTACACAAACATTGGACATCTTTTGTTACATAAACATTGTCATTTGCTAAACGAAGGGAATGAGGTGATTGTCCATCAAAATGTTGTTAATTTGTCAATTATAGTTCCACTTAATACAACTCTTCCTTTGTTTCATCTCCTTTGACTCTCACACTAACATTATTTCAAATAATTATATTCTAACAACAATCTTCACACAAATTTCACTATTTCACCCTCATACGTCTAGACCATTCATGGGTGAACTTGAAGAACCCTTGTCCATTGAGTTTGAATGTCAAAATATGAGAGGCAAGTCAAATGGAAAATCAAAATCTAAAAGATTTATGAGAATAAGGTATGAAAAACAAACACGTGATTCATTATTTGGAGTCTTGAGTTGAGAGGTGAAAGCCATATTATATTGAAAATGAAAATATATTAATATAATTTATTTTCCAGGTATGAGTTGGGTTGGGTCTTTAAAAATCTCCCCTCAAACTATATACATATATATAGGTCTCATAATTGCTATAGGATTAATGTTGAATCAACTGTTTCCCCAACATTGGATATAACCACCAAATTATGAAAAGGTTTGGGTATCATAAAAAGAACCAAACATTACAACCTTTTTGGTAACTTGATTACACCACCACCGTCATTTCATAAAATTTGCATGTAGGCTAATGCATCACGACTCAATTCATATAATCCATCCTTTATGGTCATGCATGTTCACTATCATAATTATAATGCCAATGATTGCATAATCTTAATTAAAACATGCACATTTTAATATACATTCTAATAAATTGCCTATATTGAGAATCACACGTTTTCTTCACACATAATATTTCATTTGTGATCGAAAATTTGGTACATCGTGTTTAAGGCTATATATATATAACATCAATGTGTTCATGGAAAAATGGACATGGCACTAAAAAAAACCATGGCTTTTGTATAGTAGTGTTAAAGTGTTGTAAAAGCATAGATATATTGAGTGGGTAAGTTTGTGACGCATTTTAAAAACACAAATCTCTTACTTGTGCAATTTATGTAGGTGTTTAATTTTTTTTCATAATGTATATGTAGGCGGGGAACATAAAGCCTGTGTGGTGCAAGTGAATAGTAAAAATCACAATTTAAAAGGATTAAATTTCTTTAAATAAATTAAACTAGGTCCACCTTTCTTTGAATTTCAATGTAGTGTTCCCTAATGGTACTGCCCAACCTTGATGGATGTGCCCACTAGGAGTTCATTCATGAATGTTCATCCTTTCATATGTTGTACATTTATGATCAATTAGAAACTTGCGAAAAAGATTCCCTGAGATGTTTTAAGATATTTTGAAATATTTTCCCTTGAACTAGGTCCGTAATAGTGTATAAATAAAGATACTCATGTTATTTTTAATATGTTCAACATAATTTTGGGTAGATTTTGCACCATACTAGTCATGTTATTCTCGTTTCATGTTCTCATAATAAAATTTTGTTTAAACATATGTCTTGCACATTTTGTGTTTTTGTCTTTGGTTTTTGCCTTCCATGATTTGGATTTAAAACTAAGTTCACCTTCATAATGGTTGATTTTGTGTTTTTTAGAAATCTTGTTGTTTTGGATGTTTTGGTGTTTGTGATAGTTATGGGTTTATTGTGGATGTTATTGGCAATGAATTAAGCACAAAATGATGAATAAACAATAAAAATGACATGGAATTTGGAATCAGCCATGGTGACCTTTATGGCAACATGTGTGTTTTTTGATGAAGTACACCTAGATTTTAATTTTTATATTAGAGGTGGTACATGCACATAAGTTCCAATGATGAAAGTTTTGGTTATAGAAGCACCTTAATGGATGGGGCGATGGTGAGGCAATGGTGAAATGCACAATGTAATGAGGTGCATATATGGTTATTTATGTCATGGATGACATCCCCAACATCATGTCCAAAATCATTGCCAACATTGTTAACATCATCATGGATGAAATTCATGCATGATTATTCACTTTTCATTCACATGGATGACATTCATTCAATGTTCATCCATTTTGTAATTAAGAAGGCTCTTAAAAGAGTTCCTTGAAATATTTGGAAATGTTTGGGTGTTCCCATGCTTAGATGAGCCACACCTACCCATTTAGGTGATTGCTTATCTTCAAATATTCCTAAAATATTTTGATTTGATTTGAGTTAAAAAATCAACTCCGACTTGACAAAATGTTGCAATTTATTATGTAAATATTTGTTTAAAAAACCTCCCCCAAAATATGTCATATTCAAAAAATCTCTCCAAAAACAAAAGTCTTTATTATGTTCAATAAATAATGGTTACAATGTTTAATGAATGTTTTGAATATTTTATCTTCATTAAATTCATTCCAAATCAATATACCAAATGTTTCCACAATATTATATTAAAGAATTATTATGTAATCAAATTAAAGATTTGCAACATTAATAGAAAATTTGACACAAAATAATGAAAATTAAACATTGGTATATGTCATGTGACTTTTATTAGTGTGGATGCACCCATTTGTAAATGTTTTGAGATATTTTGAAATAACTTTGATTAATTCGAGATATTTTGAATCTTTGGAGATATTTAAAGATGTTTTGAATTAACTTTAAATATTTTATTTATTTAGGTCCCCAATAATGTACAAATAAAAATAATTCCTTTCATGTGACCTTTAGTCTATTCAACATTAGTTTCGATACAATCTTACTCCATAGCTTTATTCTTTTATATTTTCATGTACTTTGTCATAATGAAATTATGTTGGATCTACGTCGTACATATTTTGTCGGTTTTCATTTTTGTGTTTTGTGTTTGGACTTAGGATTAGGCCTACCTTGTCATGGTATGTTCATGTCCTTTGGAAATTCACCTTTTTTAATTGAGTAAAAGAACCTTTTTTAGAAATCAAATAGGGTTCATTATATTACTATAACAAGCAATATCATACATCATTATATTGGAAGTTGCAAAGATGGTGCAACAAATTTCAAATCATGTAAGTGATCTTAAAATTGTTGTGTTTTACAAGGGTTCAAGCTTTTAACTAACACTATTATATAACATGGAACTTTTATGTTGTTTTTTATGATTTAAAATTTAGTCACAATGAATAGTGCACAAAAATGTCTTTAGTAAAATTGGAGCAATTATTTATGCCAAGAATTTGATTGAGTTTATTTGATTGAGATGCTTAATTATCTAAAATGACTAAAACTAATATTATCATTTGATCATGACTTCACATGGTGATATAAATTATTATCACAAAATATATAAACACATACACTATGAGAAAAATATGGCCATGGAGACCACACTGCCATGTAACTAGTTAGTTCAAAACAACTAATTAATGTGCAACTATGCTACAATTATTTCATGGAAATAAGAAAAAAATAACAAAATTTTAGGTCAAAAATTCATAGAGGTTTAGTGTAGTTGCATAGTTGTGTAAGATGGAGACCTATACAAACATATGTATGCACTATATATATGAAGGTAGTCCATTGTATTTTGACTTTGTAGGCAAGTTGCACAAGAATTGTAAATGACAACTCTGATATAACTGATATAAATGATATAATTAACATTTGATTGGCAACTATTTTGTAACTAGTGTTCGACTTTTGTTATGGTCATGCCACATGTGTGCATTGCCACCATTCATTAGAATTGGCATTTTTTATTATGTTGCAATTAATTATCAACAAGACTATTTTGCAATTGGTGTACAATTAAATTACAACTTTTTGTACAAATTTGAAATTTGAAATTTGCACTAGATATGTGAAGCCTTGTGACACATGGCTACAAAACTGTTAACAAATCTTAAAACTTACATCTATAATTTTTATGCATTTCACCTTTTGTTTAAAACAATATAAAAGATGAATAAGGAAATACTTGTTTTAAAAAAAAATTGAACCTTGTTAGTTTTTTGTGAAACAACTATGAAACACATTATGTATAATATTTAAATATAATTTATAAACATAATTTTTGAAATGTGAGAATGTATATTAAATTTTTTTAATGAATTCATTATGTATATTCATGAATTTTGATGGTGCAGGTCCTTGGAGGCATCTAAACTCAATAGACTTTTATGTTAAAACAATGAAAATGAATGTAAATTTACATTCACATGTCTGACATTGTATCATGCACATTATTTGTTAATCGCATTATAGTTATAAATGTTGTTTATGTGTTGTTTGTTGATTGCATTATAGTTGTAGATTATATGTATGTTGTTGGTTAATTAATAATAGTCATGGATAGATAGTTGCATCTAGTTACATGTGATTTGCAAATGAATTGCACCATATATATGATAGCATGGGTGAAAGCATAATAAAATAGATCAAAAAATTACCTTGCAACATAAATGGAAAGTGGCCATCAAGTAGGCCTTCATATATTGAATTTAAGAATATTAATTATTTTGATGTTTAATTATATGAAGTTCTTTGATTTTGCTAAAACCATATTTTAAAACCACATGTTTAAAGTAGGTTTGTATATATTCATCAAAACTCAAATAGTTGTCACAACCTCTAAAGTAGATTAAAAATCAAGTGTAAATAGATTAAAGATTGGATTTATTCTCATTACTATAAAACATAACAACACATCTTGGGTTTTGTGATTACATTTTAATCAGGAAAAACCTATGCAACTAGTCATTCATGAGTTGTTAAACCCATGTTGTTTCACCCATTTAGTTGCAAAGGACATTTAATCGCAAAGCCCAATCATTTTATTGATTAGGATTTTTTAATTTTGGCTTATTGAAATTCCATGTCATTGATGACCTTGATATGACATGTAAAGTGCATGCCATCTCAATTTAGTTGTTTTACTCGATTATGTTTTACAAAAAACACCTTGATGGATGGATGACATGTGTAAAAATCTATAAATACATTATGAATCATTGCATGACCAAAAGTCAATTTAATTTAGCCCATGTAGTTAGCATAGTGAAAACTCAACCAGGCCTAACTAGCTAGGCTAAGCAACCACTACTATAAATTTTGGGTTTTGCAACTGTCGCATGCAACTAAAATTCAATTGCATGCGACACATGCAATTGCAAATTTGTGTAGTTGTATAAGACAAATTGCATGGGACATGTAGTTGCATGCGACAATATGTATGTAACATGTATATACGGTGTTAGTATACATGTTCATACATACATACCAATCCAATGTAGTTGCACCTTATGTGCAACTTTCCTTGTAACTACATATAACTAATCAAAATATGACACATGTTTAAAAATTAGACAACTAGCTTGTGGACACGTCTCATTATTTAATTTTTTTGTGTTTTCAAAATAAAAAATTCATTGGATTAATCTTAATCATTAAAGTTTTTGCCACTAAGATGATGACACGTGGCACAACATGGAACATTCATTGACCATTTGACACGTGTTCAATATTTTAACCCCAATTATATGGTGACACGTGGCAATCAATGTCCACCTATTTTAAAATTTTAAAATATTAATTAATGAAATCTAAATCATTTAATTTATGGCTAATAAAATGTTGAAACGTGGTGCTTAGGTAGGTAGATAATAATTAAACCCTATTAAATAAGTAGGTTTATTAAGGTATGTAAGTAGATTGAATAATAGCTAGGTTTAGGTTATATGAATAAGTTTAAAATAATCCAATTTTATTTTCAAGTTTGACCATTTCATAAAGGTCAAGCTTTTTTCATTCATTCATGTCTAATGACACTTGGTATTTGGTTTCAACATGACTATTGCTCTTACTTATATACTGAGCCAAATAGAATTGGAAGCCAAAGGATATGGGTTAAAACATTCCATTGCAAACCTCATGGACCAACCTAGTTGCACACTAGATGCAACTACTGTATTAAAGTATAACAGCCAGGGGAGGGCTCTGTTGCTTTTGATGTCCAAACAAAACTTGAAACCCTCTTCTTGGCGCATCTAACACATTAAAAATCGTTGAAAACGGATGAGAAATGAGAAAGTTATGGCCCCCTAAAGTAAAGGGGGTCAAAAAACTCAAATTGTTTTTTTATTAAGGCCGGTTCTTAGACACCTAGAAAGTTGATTTTATGTTGTTTTTTTGCTATTAGAGTTCAAATGTGATTTGTAGGAATTCAGATGGCGCTCCTAAAGCACTTTAAATCGTTTAAAATGAATAAGAAATAAGAAAGTTATGAGCTTTGAAAGTAGGAGGGGTCCTAAGAAAAAAAACAAAAACAAAACGTTTTATAACTTGGAGAGCTTATTTTTCTTCTTGTTAGTTTTTCATTACTCCTTTTCTTTTGCACTTCAAAGGTGATTATAGGATATTTGGTAATTATGATTACTTAATGAAAATATGATTTTGATATTATTATCTAGTTTAAATCAATAATTGCTTAGGATGTTTGTATACTTGTAGGTTAATTAGTGTAGCCTATTTACATTAATATTTTAACATAAATAATAAAATTTAAATATATAATACCTATTGATTACATATATATAATTGATTATCACTATAATTAT
>Ga0116229_10000544_pt1 | contig 50847 bp, 50 predicted proteins | sample S1TSphgellanicum_3_FD_87313 | JGI IMG/M metagenome (GOLD analysis project Ga0116229, IMG submission 87313) | Host-associated microbial communities from peat moss isolated from Minnesota, USA - S1T2_Fc - Sphagnum magellanicum MG | ecosystem: Host-associated > Plants > Peat moss > Unclassified... | reverse complement strand
GTTCGACACCGGTTGAACGGCCGTCAATGACCGAGAAACGCTATCGCCGCACAGTCAGAGCAAGTCATTGATAATAGGATAAAAGGAGCTGTGGCCGAGTGGCTGAAGGCGATGGTTTGCTAAACCGTTGTACGGCCTTAAAACCGTACCGAGGGTTCGAATCCCTCCGGCTCCGCTCCTCTCATCCGATGGGAATGTAAGAAGTATTGTAAGAAACTCGCTCGCGGGCCGGGCGGCGGCGATCGAGCAAGCTGTCTCTGAGGCGGCGGCGTGCGCGCTGCTTTTGCCGGGGTCTTCCTTTGCGGGGAGGGTGGCGTGAACCGGTTCCTGCGCTCGCTGCAGTTCTTTTGCCTGGCGGCGATTGGCTTCGTTTCGCTGGTACTTATCACGGCGCTCGCGTTCTCGGTTTATCATGCCGCGGCGCTGATTGTTCAGCTTCTCTTTCGCGGAGGCCGCTCATGAGATACGTCTACATTCGAGATTTACTCGTGCGGCGGGTCAAATCTTTTCGTGAGGCCATCGACTTCATGCAGACGGCGTTTCCAGAAACCCGGGCGAATGTGCACGAGTGGTCGATAAAATTAAAGCCTCTCAAAAAAGATCGGAGGCGCGCGTCATGACGCCCTGGGAGCTGGAAAAGCGGACGCGCCAGATCATGGCGGAGTATTACTGCGACTGGCCCTGACCGAGCTCAGCCTCAGCGCCCGCGCCTACGACCGTATCCTCAAGGTCGCCCGCACCATCGCCGACCTCGCCGCCGCCGAAAAAGTCGACGCCACCCACCTCAGTGAAGCGATCCAGTACCGCACCCTGGATCGGCAGGTGTGGGGGTGCCCCCAAGCGTCGTCAAACCTACCTAGGCTCTTTCCCTTTTTAGCACCGTCGACCTTGTGCCATTTCTGCTGATCGACGCCGGTTTGGCTAATAATGGCATGGCAATACGACCCGGAATGTCGTGCCCGTTTCCGGTGAACTCGCCATTTCCAGGCTCGCATCGAGCATTTCACATAGTCGTTTGACAATCGAGAGCCCGATACCTTCACCAGGCTTCTGATCGGGAGAAATAATCGTCTCCGTGGTATCTGGAGGCGGAGTTAATACGTGGGAGATCTCACCCGCGATTGCGGCGGCCTTCTCGTCCGACTCCCGTGCGCTCGCAGTGGCCTCCTTCAACCCGGCAACCAGCGGAGCGTCGGCCATGGCCAAAATTCCCGATCCGGTGTCTTGTACCATGAGCCACCATTTTTTCTTTTCCTGACCCCAGCTCAGGGTAACACCACCCTGCTTGGTGTATTTAAGCGCATTCATTAAAAGATTTTGCAGTAACCGTCGCAGTCTGCCGTAATCACCCTCAATAGCAAGTACGGGCGGTCCGTTCACTTTCAAAAACAGGCCGCGTTCTTCAGCGACCGTTTGGTTTATCTTGCCCAGCTCAGTGATCAGCTTGGCGGCGTCAAACGCCGTGATTTCCCGGTGTTCCTGGCCAGCCTCCAACCGCGCCAGCTCCATTAGTTCATCGAGCATGACGTGAACTCCCCGGACCCCGTGACTGAGCATGGTCGCGAACTCCAAGCGGGCGGTGTCGGTGGTGCTGATTCGGCCGAGGGCGTTCGCCGCCATGCTGACGCCAATGACGTCATTGTGCAAATCATGGACGGCCTGGTGAATAAGGTTGGCACGACGGCGCTCGATCTCGTTGAGGCTGGCCAGGGCTTTTTTGAGATCACCCATGCGACTTGCTGCCTCGGCCTGCTGCATGCGTTCGTATTGGGCGGCACTTTCACTGATCGCCTCGTTAATGAGCGTAATCATCCTGCGATTTACCTCCACCAGCATTTCGCGTCCAAACTCCGGATGAATCGAGGCAAAGGCGTCTAACTGATCGAGCAGGCAAAGGTGAAGATGTCCCCACTCGTGCATGAGCTCCTGCAATCGGTAACCCTGTTGCCAACGATGTAGGCCGTGCTTGACCTCCTCTTGCTTTTGCTGGACGCCCGCTGCACGGTCTTCCGCTCCGCCTGGACGCGAACGCAACTTATGCTCAAAGGCATCGAGCACTTCGGGAACGTGATCATTGAATTGGCTGCGGGTCAGCGAGTGGGCAGTCGTTTGTCCGCTATCAGCGCGTGACGCTTTCCGCCAAGCCACCAAAATCGCCTTTCGTCGCCTTACCAGATAATCGCAAAAAGCATCGAACTGATCTTTCTGTGGTTGGATCATCCCGATAATTGTGTTCCACGAGACATGAACAGTCGAGGCTCATATCCGTGAGGAAATCTGTCGGGTTCAACGACGACGGCGTCTTCCAGGGTTAGTGATCGCTTGCTCGGTATGGGGTGAAGACCCCATTGGTAGTGCTTCGCGCCCCAGCTAAATTTGGGATATGAATCTACTTGTTATCCTAATTATTTTGATGCTCTTGTTCGGCGGCGGCGGATTTTACCTCGGTGGACCCATGGTCGGCGGAGGCGGCTTCGGTCTCATCTTGCTCGTGCTTCTGGTTTTGTTTCTCACCGGAAACCTAGGCCGTAAATAACGGTATGAATCTCCAGCTACGGTAGTTCCCCATTTCGCTTATGAAAAAATTACTCTGCTTGTGCTTTGGATTGTTCGTCACCTCATGCGGTCCGAAGTCGGACGAAACCTCAGACACCCAATCGACGACCAAGACAACGACAACGGTCAACTCGACCACGCCGGCACCACCAGCCGCCCCGATTATTCCCGCCGGTACTCTTACCCAAGCCAACCTGGACAGGGTGCAAAACGACATGTCCTCCGCCGAGGTCGAGGCGATCTTTGGACAGCCGTCAAGTTCGCAGTCGCAACCGATCCCCATCGTTGGCGGTACGCAGACGACCTACACCTATCAGAGCGGGACTTCTGCCGTAACGATCATTTTCAAAAATGATCAGGTTAAACAAAAAAGCGGGACCTTCGGCCCTTAAAGAAGCCTGTGAGCGAAATCGTCCCCAATATACACAATCCCGCCAGTACGATTGTCCCCACGTTGACGGTCCGGATTGGATGTCGCCTAGTCTATGATACCGTCGAGCCGACGCCCATTTTCCTGGTCGTTCGTCCGCGCACAGACGAGAGCAATCAAACCATCCTCTCGGAGAGCCTGACGTTTCGGTCGGAACACGTATCCGAACAATTTCTCAATGAGCAAGGCAACGTCACTCATCGCTGGACTTTGGCCCCTGGTCAAACGGTTGTCGTTCACGACGCTCTCGTCCAGGTCTCCTCGCTTCCCGACAGTCATAATTTTAAGAAATTCTCCGTTCCCATCCAGGAAATCACCCCGGCCACGCTCCGTTATACTCTACCGAGCCGTTACTGCGACTCGGATAAGCTCCTCGTCTTCGCGGCCCAGCAGTTTGGCTATTTGGTCAATGGAGTAGATAAGGTCATTGCCATCTGTAACTGGGTGCATACCAACATCAGGTATGTCACCATGTCCGGTCGCCCGGACCTATCGGCCTCGGAGGTCATGGCGCGGGGCTACGGTGTTTGCCGCGACTTCGCGCATGTGGCGATTGCCCTTTGTCGTGCTCAGAACCTGCCTGCCCGATACGTCACGGGGCATATGCCCGATATTGGGTGTTTTGACCCTGGCACGCCGATGGATTTCCACGCCTATTTCGAGGTCTACCTGGAGCACGAGTGGCGCGTCTTTGATGCCCGCTTCAACGTCCCGCGCATCGGACGAGTCAAAATCGCACACGGTCTCGATGCTGTTGACGGATCCTTTTCCACCGTCTACGGCCCGGCCCAACTGACCTCCTTCAACGTCTGGGCTTACCAGGTGAACCCGGCTCTTGTTTCCGTGGGAGACCCGGTCGATCTCTCCTTGCGGTTGGATGGCACGCCACAAATCCGGTTTTCGTAGAATCAGGCCCTCCTGAAAATCCACATTCGTCTCCAGACGAGTTATTTCCCGAGCGACCAAGTTGAGCACTCTCGATGGCGACTCATTTTGGATCGTGGGGGTTTTTTGACGAGAAGTTCTCTTAAACCCACCCCGGTGAGCAGGGTTTCCGTCGGTCGAATTTTGACCTCCGAACGGGCACCCGTTTTTGCTCCTTTATGCGCCTCAAATAAGCCGTCCTACCGGCTTTCCCAAGGCATTCTTTGCACCGCGCTCTTTTCTGCCAAAAGCATGAAATCGGCCTAATTTCGCCACATCCGGCGCACTTGCGATGGCCGGCCGGAACCGCTACCTTCGCTTTCACGAGAGGGGGGATTGGTTCTGAGAGTACAAAAAGCATGTCTGCGAAGAGGCCCTGAACCGCCACTTTCCAAGGCCGCCCTCACCGAGCATAAACTCCTCGGGGGCAGCACCTCTCTGATTTTGGTGCGAATTTTTTCTCAGGTGTTGGGGTGAACTTTCATGCGAACGGTCGCTTTCCCATTTCGCTGGATTATGTGGCGCACAAGGCCACTTTTTAGGTGACGATAAGGTGTTCCCCTTGACTAGCGACTGAGGGGAACCTTTCGAACGAGAGGCGCAACTTTATCGCCGAGAAGTTCTATGGCGTGTAAGGCCTTGACGTGGGGAAGCGTGCCGGGACTCATCTGCATGTTCAGGCGAGAAATCCCTCCAAGGACTTTGTCAAAGTGGAGGATTTTTTCGACCACCGTTTTAACGTCCCCGATAATCAGCGCCCCGGTGGGACCAAGCAGGGCATCGAAGTGAGCGCGCCGCGTCGGTGGCCAGCCCCGTTCCTTGCCAATCTCGGTGAACATGCGGGCATAGCCGGGATAGAACTCGTCGGCTGCTTGTGAGTCGGAATCGGCCACATAACCGAGCGCATGAATGCCTACTTTTAGGCTCTCAGGAGCATGACCCGCCCGAAGGCCTGTCTCGCGGTAGAGATCGACCAGGGGGCGAAACCGGTGCGGCTCACCACCAATGATGGCGATCATCAAGGGAAGTCCGAGCGCACCGGCGCGGGCAAAGGAGGCGGGTGTTCCACCCACTCCAACCCAAACCGGGAGTGGATTCTGCACCGGGCGGGGATAAACCGCCTGTCCGGTCAGTGGAGCACGATGCTTGCCCGACCAGTGAACATGCAGGCCCTCTCGAATTTTCAGCAGCAAATTGAGTTTCTCGGAAAAGAGTGAGTCGTAATCGTTGAGGTCGAGGCCGAAGAGCGGATAGGCCTCGGTAAAGGAGCCGCGTCCCGCCACGATTTCCGCCCGGCCCTGCGAAATCAGGTCCAGGGTGGCAAACTCCTGGAACACCCGCACCGGATCGGCGGCACTGAGGACTGTCACCGCACTGGACAGGCGGATGCGCTTGGTCCGAGCGGCAGCAGCGGCCATGATGACCACGGGGGCCGAATCGAGAAATTCTTCCCGATGATGTTCGCCGATGCCAAAGACATCGAGCCCCACCTGGTCGGCCCGTTCCACCTCTTCGAGGAGGTTACGCAGGCGCTCGACCGGATCGACCAACGCCCCGGTCACAGGGTCGGCAAGTGTGGCGATAAAGCTATCGATACCAATTTGCATCTTTTATCCCCCTGCCTCCAACGCGGTATGCACGGTCGGAAGAACGGCATCCGCCAATTGGTCCGCCGAGGTCTTCTTTTCGCGACTCCATTGCAGCGCCGCACCCGCGATGGCCCAACTGACCATCGTCGCTTTCAATTCGGGATTCTTATCTTTATGGCGCTTTATGCCCTCCAGCAAAAATTCATAGAGGATGGTCTTCACCTGGGACTCGACGAAGGGCTCAAACTGCCGTTGGTGTTTCTGACAGCCGGAGGAGACCTCAGCCAGGAAATCGCAGGCGGCGAGGATCAACTGCCTCAAGCTGGCTTCGCACGTCCCTTCGCTTCCCGCCATCCGGGCGTCAATCAGCGTGCTGAATCGCTCGCCCATCATGGCCTCCAGCAACGCGAACTTGTCGGTGAAGTGGTCGTAAAAGGTGGCTCGGTTAAGGGTGGAGCGCTCGGTGATGTCCTGCACCGAAATGAGATCGAAGGCCTTTTCCGCGAGCAGGCCCTGGAAGGCCTGAAAGAGCATTTGCCGCGTGCGGCGAATGCGAGGATCTATTTTGGCGGGATCGAGAGGCATGGTTAAAAGTAGCATTTGACAAGTTATCCGTCTAGTGATGTATTATCTACAGATGTCGTTTTACCATCTAATGACGACAATAACTTAATAAACCTATGAATACCTCTAAAAACCTCACCAAAGAAGCACCCCGCAGTCCCCGCAACCGTCTCGGCAATTACGCCCTCCTGGCCCGCATGATCGACAAAGGCCGCGCCGATCTCGCGGGCAACGTCGGCGAATATCACTTCGCTTGTCCGCTCGATCAAATGCTCTGCGAGTTCAAAGGCGTCAAAGCCGATGAAGTCAAAAAGCTGCTCGGTTCGGGCGCAACCGATGATCAGGTCGTTGCCTGGTTCAACACACACGGCACGTCGAAGACGGTTGAAGAAATCAAGGCCTGGTCCGACGGAGTCGAAAGCTATCGTCCCTACGACAATCCGGAAAAGAAGGATTGGTTCGTCGGCGAATGCGCCAAACTGGGGATCAAGCCGGAGACGTCAACCCTGGTCGATTATCTCGAAGCGGACGATGTCGCCACCTTCAAAAACTAGCCAACCCGGGGAAAGGGCGGAGGATAACCATCACCGCCCTTTCTCATTCAAATCTCTCTCAAAAACCATCACCACCGAAAGTTCCTTTATGAAAATTGCCCTCTGGATCGTCTCCGCCCTTTTAGCCTTTGTCTTCATCGCCTCAGGCTCGATGAAATTGTTTAACTTCGACCAGTACGCCCAAATGGCTCCCGCGCTCGCTGATTCGCGCGGTCTCGTCACCTTCATCGGCCTTTGCGAGTTGGCCGGTGCCGTCGGCCTGATTCTTCCCCGGTTGACCGGAATCTTGCCCGTCTTGTCCACGTGGGCGGCGGTGGGCCTGGCCACGATCATGGTGCTGGCCACGGGATTTCATCTGATGCACGGGGAGTATTCCCATGTCACGATTACCCTGCCCCTTTTCGCGCTCGCCGCTTTTGTCGTCTACGGACATGGATTCAAGCCCGTGGCAGGATAGGTTGTATTGTTCACCGTATGATCGGTGCGCGGCCCGGTCTGGCCCCCTGGTTTTCACGGACGCGTGCGGCCAAATCTATCTGGCTGAAAGCCTGATGTACGATGACGCATCTGCGCCGAAACAACTTCACGCGCGCTGGGTTCCAGCCAGTTCGGCGCTGGCGCAATGGCTGAAAGCGCCGTGACCGCACACCCTGGTGCGCAGCGAAAAGAAAATTGCCGATCCCGCCGGGTACCCTTTTCGCCCTAGGGTTTCGCCTTCTTCGCGTGAAGGGTACATCCGCGCAGGACACGCAAAAAGGCATGTCCCGGGACGCTCGGCGGACGACTCTGCGGCCAGACAACGCAAATCTCGCGCATCGGCCGCGGATGGCCGAGGGAACGATAGACAGGGGATGCGCTCTTAATATTTTCGATGGCCATGGCGGGGATCAACGAGATGCCGAGCCCTGACTGCACCAGCGCCTTGATGGTTTCAATTTGGGTGCTGCGCAGGCTGACCTGAGGTTGAAAATCGCGCCGATTGCAAAAACCGAGAACCTGATCGCCCAGGCAGTGCCCCTCTTTCATCAAAATGAAGCGTTCCGATTCCAAATCGTTGGCGCTGACACGACGCCGTTTCGCCAGCCGATGGCCCGGCGGCACGGCCAGCAGCAACTCTTCGCTGAAGAGGGTTTCCTTCACAAAGTGGTTGTCATGGATGGGCAGGCTGACCAGCGCGAAGTCGATTTCACAGGCGCGGGCGAGCTTGAGTAATTGCGCCGTGGTCTCTTCCTGTACGATGACTTCCAGGCCGGGATGCTTGGTGGCAAAGGCCGCGATCACGCGCGGGAGCAAATAGGGAGCAATCGTCGGTAATACGCCGACGGCCACCGTGCCGTGGATGAGCCCCTGGACGTCTCGTGCCTCGCGGGATGCGGTCTCAACTTCCTCGAGAATGCGCGCCGCCCGGTGGACAAATTTCTCACCTACCGCGGTCAGCTTGACGTGACGCTTGAGCCGGTCAAAGAGACGCTCACCGAGTTCTTCCTCCAGCTTTTGGATCTGCTGGCTGAGCGAAGGCTGGGAAACATGACATTGCTCGGCGGCCCGGCTGAAATTGCCCGTGCGGGCAACGCTGACGACGTACCGGAGTTGATGCATTTCCATAGGCCACGCCTATCGTAATCATAGAAGACTAGTATTTCAACAATCGTTCGCAGCGTGGTTAGCTTGCAAGAATTCGAAACAAAACTATGACGAACAAACCTGAAAGCTTGACCACGACCGGCGGCAATCCCATTGCCGACAACCAAAATTCCCTTTCCGCAGGCCCTCGTGGCCCGTTGCTTTTGCAGGATTATCAGCTCCTCGAAAAGCTCGCCCATCAAAACCGAGAGCGTATTCCCGAGCGCACCGTCCATGCCAAGGGTTCGGGCGCTTTCGGCACGTTCACCGTCACACACGACATTACCAAATACACCAGGGCGAGCATCTTCTCCAAGGTGGGCAAGAAGACTGAAGCGCTGCTTCGCTTTTCCACGGTGGCGGGTGAACGGGGCGCGGCTGATGCCGAGCGAGATGTGCGCGGTTTTGCCCTCAAGTTCTACACGGAAGAGGGAAACTGGGACTTGGTCGGAAACAATACGCCGGTCTTTTTCGTTCGCGATCCGCTGAAATTCCCTGATTTCATCCACACCCAAAAGCGCCATCCGAAAACCAATATGCGCAGCACGACCGCCATGTGGGACTTCTGGTCCCTCTCGCCGGAAAGCCTGCATCAGGTGACGATTCTCATGTCGGATCGGGGCCTGCCGAAGAGCTATCGCCACGTCAACGGTTACGGCTCGCATACCTACAGCCTGCTCAACGCCGCCAACGAACGCTTCTGGGTCAAGTTCCACTTCAAGACCCGACAGGGCATCCAGACGATGACAAACCGTGAAGGAGAAGCTCTCATCGCCAAGGACCGCGAAAGCTCCCAGCGCGATCTCTTTGAGGCGATTGAAGAGGGCGATTTTCCCAAGTGGGACGTCAAGATTCAGGTCATGCCGGAGTTGGAAGCGGAGACTTACCACATCAACCCCTTCGACCTCACCAAGGTCTGGCCGCACAAGGACTATCCGCTCATCGACGTCGGTGTGCTGGAACTCAACCGCAATCCGGAGAACTATTTCGCCGAGATCGAGCAGTCGGCCTTCAGCCCCTCCAACATCGTTCCGGGCATCAGCTTTTCACCGGACAAAATGTTGCAGGCCCGCATTTTTGCGTACGCGGATGCCCACCGTTACCGCGTCGGCACCTGGTACGAGAAACTCCCGGTGAATGCGCCGAAGTCGCACGTGGCCACCTATCATCTCGATGGACCGATGAATTTCGGGCAGCCCAAAAGCTCCGACGCCTATTACGAGCCGAACAGCTTCAACGGCCCGAAGCAGAACCCGATCCTCGCCGAGCCGCCATTGAAAATCTCCGGCGAGGCCAATCGTTACAACCATCGCGACGGCAACGACGACTACACCCAGCCTGGAAATCTCTTCCGCCTTATGTCCGCGTCCCAGAAAAAACAGTTGTTCCAGAATATCGCCGAGGCCATGCAGGGAGTTCCGGATGATATCGTGGAGCGGCAACTGGGTCATTTTGCCCAGGCCGACCCCGCTTACGCCGAGGGTGTGCGACTGGCCATCAAGAAGCTTGCCGCTTCCGACGGTGTGCGCGGTGAAACCGAACCACAACTGGAGCCCGTCCATGCATAATCGCACGGCAAGCCTGGCCGCCGTAACGGAGGCGGAGGAGAAGCGTTACGCGGAGCTTCAATTGCTCGCGCTCGAGGCCGCGCGGAGCGGAGATTCTTCCACGTTGGCTCCCATGATTCGATCTGGCCTGCCGGTCAATTTGCAGGACCATAAGGGAAACACCCTGCTCATGCTGGCCAGCTACCACGGCCATGAGGAAATGGCGGGGGCTTTGCTCGATTGTGGAGCGGAACCTGACCGCCGGAATCTCCGGGGCCAGACTCCTCTCGGAGGCGTGGCCTTCAAAGGCTACGTGGGCATCGCCGCCCTGCTGCTGGATGCCGGAGCCGATCTTAATGCCGATCAGGGCGGCGGAACGACACCTCTTATGTTCGCTACTCTTTTTGGCCGGGCAGAGATGGTCCGGCTTTTGCAGCAACGCGGCGCCGATAGAGGAGGACACAACCGTTGGAGATTACTCTTCGCCCTCCTGGGTCGCTTGTTTTGGATCGTTTCCAAAATCCGCCAGCCTTTTCAATCCAACCCTCAACCCTTATCGACTTCATGAATGCCATCACCCGGATTCAATCCCTCAAAACCACGGATCCCACCGCAGGGGTCGCGCTCGCCACAGAACTTGCCCGGGATGTGGCCGTTAACCTCGCTGCCGCTCGGCAGGCTATCCCCAAACCCGGCGGCATGAATTATGCCGAGCCGGCGTCCATTCCACGTGAGCTTATCGCCAGCATTTTGTTGGTTGCCGTAAGCATTGCCAACGAAGGCTGGGCCAAATCGTGATTTGAAAAAGCTCCTTCCAGGTTCCATGATGAGAAAACAAAATAAACCAAGTCACATTTCCTTCCGGGACAAAGCCAAAGGCATGACCTTGGGAGATTTGATCGCCTCAACCTACACGAGCTGCGGGGCTCAGCAGGCTCCGAAAATTTTGCAGCTCGCTATCGCCTCGCATCTCGTTCGGCTCAAGAGATTGCCCATCTAGAGACTGTCCCAAAATCTGGCTTAAGTAGTTTCAAAGGCGGAAAATTCGAGCACAAGCGGATCGAGATCAACGACGTCATCCGTGAAGTCGATGCCTCGGCCCAGGGAGCCGTGAGTCCGATTCGAATATGGCCTAAGGTTTTTCGGCATCCTTCCGATAGATCGAAGACATTGCCGAAAGATATTACATGACCACAAAGAATATTTTGCGGAATGGCATTACGCTACAACGCGTTAGGAATAAGCGCGGCCAGACCCTGGTGGAATATGCGCTTATCCTCGCATTTATCTCCGTTGTAGGCATTTCCACTCTGATTGCGACGGGGACTCAGATAAAGGGAACTTTTACGACCATCGACAGCCAGCTTGCCTCGGCAGGCAATGGTGGGGCTGCACCTGCAACAGGCGGCTCAGGATCAGGCTCGGGCCACGGGGGCTAGCAAGCCTACCTGGCGCTTGGCACCCAACGCGCGTCGGCGTGCCAAGGCGAGGCTGAGACCGCCAAAAGCCAGAAGTTCCCACGTACCCGGCTCAGGCACGGCCACGTTTTCGAGTTGAAAGGCAAGCGCATCGGGCCCCGTGGCGACAAAGGTGCTGGTGCCTGAAGCCTGGGAATATTCAGATGTCGATCCGCCGGCAGGCACCGAGTCGCTGATCACCACCGAAAAATTTTGATAAGGATTGGTCAGGTCAGATATTCCAAAGTAGTAAGAGGTTCCAGCCGTCAGCGTAAAGGGCCTCGCCAGGAGCCCGCTGAATTGATAAACGGTCAGATCCAGGGTTGTCGGGTCATGAATGCCTATCGGCGTCTCGGTAAAATTCGGGAGTGTACTGGTACTGATCAGCGTGCTGGGAACGCCGCCACTGACCGAGTAAAGGCTCAGGGAGAAAGTGTCGGTGGTGGGCGCCTCACCACCGTAATAGAGGCCGGAGAAATCGACGTCATTGACCGTGCCGCTGAGTCCAGCCGTAAAGACATCGCCCGCCATGGAATACGAAGAGCTGCCCACATCCGCATAATAGCCGTAGCCGGTGGTCCCGACACCATTGTCGTAAAGAAGAATCTGGGCCGAGGCCGACGTGCTAGCGAGTAACACGAAAGCAGCCAGCAAGCTAACCGTGACCCCAAGCGATATGATGCCCTTTTTCATTTGAAGTTCCTGATTTTTAAGTGTTCTGCGAGCTTTATTCCACTTTTTGCGTAATTAATTGGCGTGATCACTGATTTTGTTAGGGTTAGTCCAAGTTCCAGTCAACCACAATCGATAAAAACACGAATTTTTTACATTCGTGTCTCTTTAAGTGGATTGGGGCGGTTGATTTACCGAAAGCCGGCTTCGCCCGGCTTATGCAGCGACTCTCCCTTTTGCACAATCTTCTCGGCGGCCTCTTCGATCGGCACGTTCGGGCAGCTATCGATCCAGCGCGCACCTTCGGGCCGCGCCCAGTGAACGGCATTGAGAATGACGCGACGAACTTCCTTTTGATGATAGGTCGGATAGGTTTCATGGCCGGGCCGGAAATAGAAAATCTTTCCGTTGCCCCGTTTCCATGTGCAGCCGGAGCGGAAAGCCTCCCCGCCCTCGAACCAGCTTAGGAAAATAATCTCGTCCGGATTCGCGATGGCAAACGGCTCGCCATACATTTCCTCCTGGGGAATTTCAAAGTATTTGTCGATGCCCTGCGCGATGGGATGGCCCGGATTGCAAACCCAGATCCGTTCCTTCTCGCCCGCTTCACGCCATGTCAGCGAACAGGTGGTGCCGAGCAGACGCTTGAAGATTTTGGAGTAGTGTCCCGAATGGAGCGCGATGAGCCCCATCCCCTGAAGCACCCGCGCGTGGACGCGATCGACGATTTTGTCGTCGACGTCGCCGTGAGCGCAATGGCCCCACCAGGTCAGGACGTCGGTCTGGTCGAGAATCGCTTCGGTAAGTCCATGCTCCGGCTGATCGAGCGTGGCGGTTCGCACTTCCAGACCGGCCGATTCCCTCAGGCCCTCGGCCACGGCTTCGTGCATGCCCTTGGGATAGATTTTTTTGACCGCGGGAACTTTGCGTTCATGCACGTTTTCACCCCAGACCGTCACTCGGATTTTTGTATTCATAGTCGGATATGGCAGAATTAAACTGAAATTACTTTCGGTCAAACGCGGCATCGAAGGCTACTTGGCTGGGCGCGAAGTCGAGCTTGCGCAGAAAAGCGGCGGCCTCGGCGGCGCCATGTTCGCGGTCCATGCCGATGTCTTCCCATTCAACGGAAAGCGGGCCCTGGTAGTTGACCTGGTTCAACGCGCGGATGATCTCCTCGAACTTGACGCTGCCGCGCCCGAGCGAGCGGAATTCCCAGAAGCGGCGCGGATCGCCGAACTTGGTATGACCGCCGAAAACACCCGCCTCGGTTGGAGTCGATGACCAATAAACATCCTTCATGTGCGCGTGAAAGATGCGCTTGCCGAACTTTTGAATGAAGAGGACGTAATCGACTCCCTGATAGCCGAGATGGGAGGGATCGTAGTTGAAGCCGAATTCAGGACGATAATCGAGCGCCTTGAGCGCCCGCTCCGCGCTGACGATGTCGAACGCGATTTCGGTCGGGTGCACTTCGAGCGCAAAACGAACGCCCGCCTTCTTGAACTCGTCCAGGATCGGATTCCAGCGCTGCGCGAAATCAGCGTAGCCGTCCTCAATCTGCGCGTCGCTCACCGGCGGAAAGCTGTAAAGCAGCGGCCAGATTTTTGAGCCGGTGAAGCCGTTGACCACGCCGACGCCAAGATTTTTCGCGGCGTATGCGGTCTTGATCATTTCCTCCGCCGCGCGTTTTTGGACTTCCTTCGGCTTGCCGTCGCCCCAGACATGCGCGGGCAGGATCGCCTTGTGCCGCTCGTCGATGGGGTCGCAAATGGCCTGGCCGACGAGATGGCTCGAAATGGCCCACGTCTTCAAGCCGTGCTTCGCCAAAAGCGCATGACGGTCCTCGCAATATTTTTTGTCGTGCGCCTGGGTGACATCGAAATGATCGCCCCAGCAGGCGAGTTCAAGGCCGTCGTAACCGAAGCTCTTCGCTTTTTGAGCGAGCGTTTCCAGGGGCAAATCAGCCCACTGGCCGGTGAAGAGTGTGATGGAGCGGGGCATGATGTTTTCCGGTTAAACTTTGACCCAGCGGCGTTGTTTCGACGATTTCTCGACCGCGGCGAGCACTTTTTGATTTTGCAGACCATCGGCGAACGTGGGCTGAACCGAGCGCCCCTTCACCACGGCCTGAATGAAGTCGAAAATGGTATGCACGAAGGTGTGCTCGTAGCCGATGATATGGCCCGGCGGCCACCACGCGCCGACATAGGGGTGAACGCCCTCGGTCACGATGATGTCGCGATAGCCCTGTCGATCCGCCGCGTCTTCGCGGTTGAAATACTTGAGCCGGTTCATGTCCTCGAAATCGAAAACGAGCGAGCCTTTGCTGCCGTTGATCTCGATTTGAATATGGTTCTTGCGTCCTGCGGCAAAGCGGCTTGCTTCGAGGCAAGCCAGCGCGCCGTTCTTGAATTTACCCAGTGTGATGACGGCGTCGTCAACCGTCACCTTCCCCTTCTTCGTTTTCGATCCCGGCAGCGGTCGCTGCTTGATAAAAGTTTCCAAATGGCCGCAGACCATGGAAAGTTCGCCGACGAGATAGCGGCCCAGGTCGATGATGTGCGCGTTGATGTCGCCGTGCGTGCCGCTGCCCGCAATCTTGCTCTGCAGCCGCCAGACAAGCGGGAATTCCGGGTCGACGATCCAGTCCTGCAAATAGCGCGCGCGATAGTGGAAAATGCGGCCCAGGTCGCCCGCGGCGATCATCTTTTTGGCCTGCGCGATGGCCGGAATGCGGCGGTAGTTGTGGCAGATCATGTGGACCACGCCCGCTTTTTTCACGGCATCGAGCATGGCGGCGGCTTCGGCGACGGTCATCGCGAGCGGCTTTTCGCAGAGCACATGCTTGCCCGCCTTCGCCGCAGCGATGGCGATCTCGGCATGGGTGTCGTTCGCCGTGTTGATATCGACGATGTCGATTTCAGGATTGGCCACGACGTCCTGCCAGCGCGTGGAGACATGGCTCCAGCCAAGTTGTTTGGCCGCAGCCGTCACGCCCTTTTTGTCCCGACCGCAAATGGTGTGCAGTTCGGGCTGCGCTGAGACGGGGAAGAATTTATCGACCTGCCGCCACGCGTTCGAGTGGGTCTTGCCCATGAACTTGTAGCCGATCATTCCGACGTTGAGAGATTTCATGATTTCTGACGCGTTATTGCAATTTATGGAACAAATAGGACGGATACGACCTATAGGACGCCCTGTCGAATCAGGGCTTGGCGGAACCGCGCATGGCTTTGACGCAGTTCTTCAGCGCGGGAATGGGATTGTGCACGTCGCCCTCGTACTCGATCACGGCCATGCCGTCGAAGCCGTTGCCATCCAGGGCCTGAATGAAGGCGGGCAGATGGAGATTCCCCTCGCCGACCACGGTATCGACCCACTGGCCGCTGCGCTCAAAAGTGAAGTCCTTATAGTGGATGCCGTAGATGTGCCCGGCGTAGCGCTTGGCCCACTCGACCGGTTTGCCGAGGTAGGGCCCGATCTGAAGACACCACGCGGTATCGATGCAAACACCAATCTGCGGCGCGCCGAGCTTGATCAGGTAATCGAGCACGTCGGGCTGGCCGCCAAAGCAGTAACCACCGTGGCAGTGAATGCCCACCCGGACACCGAATTCATCCGAGAGCTTTTGCGTTTTCTTGATCGCTTCGGGAAACGAGTCGACCTTGAAATGGACGGAGATGTGCTTGGCCCCCGCGATGGCGGCGCACTCGAAGAGGTCCCGTTCTTTTTCGTCTCCCACTAAAGTTTCCACGCCAAACGAGATGATGGAAACGCCCGCGTCCTGGTAAGTCTTAGCCACGTCTTTAAACGTGGTGAGATTATGAAAATCGGCGTGAGCGCCGCAAAGTTCGAGTTTATCCACCCCTATATCGCGGACTTTTTTTGCGACTTCCGCATTGGTTTTGGTTTCACGGAAACACCAGCTTTGAACGCCGAAATCGAGTGCTTTGCTCATGATGATTTTTTCTTCGTTGATGGTTTTTTAGGCGAGGCGGACTTCCCGGCCCGTGCGATTGGATTCGGCGATGCCGTCGAGAATCTTCTGGACGACAAGGGCCTGATGCGTGGTGACGCAAAGCTCCTCTTCGCCGCGCAGATGATTGATGAAATTATGGAACCGCTCCTGGTGCGGCATCTTCAAGTTGACCTTGATTTCGTCCACAATTTCGTAGGTGGCCGGAAGGCCCGCGCTGCCCCGGAAGAGACGCGCCGGACGGACCGTGGCGCCCCCTTCCGTGCCGAAGATCTCGACATTATCGCTGTTGGAAACGGCCTGATGACATGCCCAGGAGGTGTCGAGCGTGACGCTGGCGCCATTGGCAAAACGGATGAAGGCCGAGGCGAAGTCATCCACGTCGAAGGCTGTTTCCACCCGGTCGGACAAACCCCAGCCGCCTTCGCCCAGGCCGCGGTTGCCGAACTTGGTGTAGGTGGCGCCGACCACGGACACAGGCTCAAAATTGTTAATCGTCCAGAGGCAAAGATCGAGCATGTGGACGCCGATGTCGTAGAGCGATCCACCGCCCGCGATTTCCTTGCTGCCGAACCAGGTGCCGAGTTTCGGAATTCCAGCCCGCCGTCTCCACCAGGCTTTCGCGTGGTAAATTTCGCCGAGGACTCCTTCGTCGACGAGCTGCTTGATTTTTTGCGAATCACCGGTGAAGCGCTGATTCATCCCCACGAACAAGACGAGCCCGGCCTCCTCGGCCACGGCGATCGCCTCGGCGGCTTCCTTGGCGTTCATGGCGAAGGGCTTTTCGAGGACGACGTGCTTGCCGGCTTTCAGTGCCTGGATGGCAAGCGGGATGTGAAACTTATTCGGCACGGCAATGTAAACCGCGTCCACCGATTTATTGGCGAGAAGTTCCTCGACCGCCTCATGTGCGAATTCCAGCGCGTGCTTTTTTTGCAGCGTGGTGCGTCGTTCGAGATGCGGGTCCTGGATGGCAACGAGTCTGGCGTGGGGATGGCGCAGCACGGCTTCCGCGGCGTAGTAGGCAATTTGTCCGGCTCCGATAAAACCGAAGCGAACGGTGGATAAGGGCTTCATTGTGGAAAAATAGCGTGGATGGAAATGCTAACCCAAACTTTCCGTCTCAGCCAGCGCCATTCGGTATGCCAGCTCTTCCAGGCGTTTCGCATGCTTCGCGGAGCTGATCGACTCCGGGGGCGGCCCCGGATTTTCCTTCGTGCTCAAGGCTCCAAGGCGAGTGAAAGGCGTTTGGCGCGGCGGCAGATGCGCCCGGCCACAGAGGCCCCACGCCGGGCGTTTTGCTTTCCGGGCGAGCTGCGCCAACTGGCAAGGGGCTTTGCCCAGGAGGGACGTGCGGTCAAAACAGCCTTCGCCGGTGACGATGAGATCGTGGCCAAGCACGAGCGCGTCAAGCCCCGAGAGCCGGCGGATGAGGTGAAATCCATCCTCGCGCCGCGCATCGAAAAAGACCATCAAGCCGTAGCCGCACCCCCCGGCGGCGCCCGCGCCCGGCTCCTGCGCGAAATCGCGGTCGAGATCGCGTCGCACGATTTTTGCCAGCCGCCGCAGATTGGCGTCGAGGCGCTTCACCATGGCCGGATCAGCTCCTTTTTGCGGACCGAACTGCACGGCCGCGCCGAGCGGACCAAATAGCGGGTTGCTGACATCGGTCGCCACGACGAACTTGGCTTTGGGAAACTTCTTCGGCGGTAGGATGCGCGCCAGCCGCGCCAAACCCGCGCCATTGAGCGGAATCGCGCGATCCGTCTCGTCGAGGAAACGATACCCGACCGCCTCGGCCAGGGAGATGCCGCCTTCGGTTGTCACGCTGCCGCCCAACCCGACCACGATTTCGAGGAAACCGCTCTGCGCGGCCAGGGCGATCAGCCGTCCCGTCCCGGCGTTCGTGGTCTTTTCCGGATTCCGCTCAGCGGGACGCAGTTGCGCGATGCCCGAGGCGTTGGCAAGGCCGATCACCGCCGTCGTCCCATTTCCCAGGACGCCCCATGCCGCCGTGCAGCCCCTTCCCGCCGCATCGGTCGTGCGCGATCGCCGCAAAGTTCCGCCCGTCTGCGCGACCATTGTCTCGACGAACCCCTCGCCGCCGTCGCTGAGGCTGACGCGTGTTGTCTTGATGCCCGGCCAAGCGTGCTTCAAGCCGCGTTCAATCGCCCGCGCCGCCGCCTCGGAGGTCAGCGTGCCCTTGAACTTGTCGGGCGCGATCAGGACACTTCGTGGACGCAGGCAAACCGCGGCGCGTCGAGTGGAACCCATTTCATCAGCGAAGCGTCTCGTGCTTGATAACGCAAGCCCAGATGCGCCTACCGTTGTTCGATTAACTCCGACTCGACGTGATCGAGATCTGCCGGCGCCTTTATCTCTTCGCGGAGCCAATCCTCGGATTCCTGCATCCAGGCCGTCGCCTCTTCGGGTGTCATCCCATGCGAGACGGTAATATTATGATGCTCCGAGAGATATTGTTCGAACGACATCCACTGGCCCTTGTGACAAACTTTTTTGGAGATGCAGGACATCTTCACGAACGCCTTTTCCTGCTTTTTCTCCTTCACCCCGCGGACAAGCCAAGCGATAATGCCGAGCGTGAAAAGGATTTGCACAGCCACGGAGAAAAGGGTGCCTCCACTGTAAGGGAGCAGGCCTTGGCGAACGAGTTCGACTTGCACCATCCCGGGAGCGAGCGGCAAGAAAATGAGCGGCGCGATTGACTTGATCAGATAAATTGTCTTCATCGATGGTATTTATGGCAGTGCTCGTGCCAAATGCCAAAGCAGCCCACGATTTGGCCATAATTAGCGATAAAATACCTATTTTTATGTAAAAACACGGCTAAAGCACGTGTTTTGAGTCTGATTTTTTATCATTGGGTCAACTTCTTCTTTCCGGTCAGCGGATTTTTTTTCCCTTCATTGGAATCAAAATCCGCGGTTCCCATAAAAGAGAGGAAACCTGGGTTGAGGAGTTTTAAGATAAGGCCCCCGCAAGCGCCGGGGTATTTGGATGGCCCTGCATCTGTTGGGAATTACCCCTATCGTGGCTTTGAACCGCAAGGTAGGTATCTGAACTTCGTCTTATCCGAAGATGTCGAGAAATGGGAGCATAGAGCGAGGTTGATTGGAGTCGCCATGACATGACAAGCGGACACGCTAAGGTGTGCACTTACTTCAACCTGTGGGATGGCTGTGAAGTGAACCCCATTTATCCCCGAAGGTCGTAAGAAGCGCTGAACCTTTGTGCGATTACATCAGCAAATGAGATGCTTTTGCATTTTGCTAGCCGTCTTTATCGGCGGGACTACGTTTTCACATAGCTGGGAAATTCCGGCCCAGCAGGAGACCTTGGGCCAATGGCATTACCTGCACGACCTAGGGGTGAGACCCTTCGCCAATACGCAGGGGCCTCCGGTGGCGGTGATCTTCGGGGCGAACAAGGATCGCGTGGCGGTTTTGCTGCCGGGCTCCTATCTGTTGGCGGAGTTCAGGACGGGTCATTTTTTCGATCTTCATCTTCCCGCCGAACTGATGCCGAGTTCACTGGCCTGCGATCCGAAGAACGGGCGCCTGTTTTGCCTGGCGCAGCGAAAGGATGTGACGATGACGAATTGGAAGGAGCGGTGGATAACAGCGCTGGATTCCCGCAACTGGAGCAGGCCGGAGCGAACGCCGGTCGATCCGTGCGACCGGCTGGTCTTCGACAAACAAGATCGGCTTTGGGCGCTGGGGCCGGCTGGACGCGTGGCCTGCCTCGACCACGGAAAGTGGCACAGTTACATCTATAACGACGACACGAAGCTGCACTATGCTCCCATTCGCCTGGCATCGAATGGAGCGGGCGATCCGGTATTGTTTGCGGATTGGGAGCCGCCGCGCGACAACGAGATTTCGCATCTGCTGGGGACGCTGACTTATCGCAACGGAAACTTCGCGCACGATCCATCGGCAGAGACGCGGGGCCTGGTGCAAGCGGAAGTGTCGAGAGAGGCCGCGGATTCCGCCGTGCCGTCGGACGCGGGTGCCGGGTACCTGATCCAAAAAGATGTGGGCTGGATGCGGGTCCGCACCCGGATCGATTTCGGCGGTTACATGATCGTTTCCATGGGGGCGGATGGCCTCGCCTGGACTTCGCAGGCCGATGCGGAAACGAAGCCGCTGTCGATCAATGATGAGTGGCAGACGGTGGACCACGTGCTTTGCCCGCCGACGAGCGATTGGCCACGCGGGATCATGTGGGTGGTGCGCGGCGCGCCGAGCCGTTTTGTAAAGATTACTGCCGGGAAGACGGAGGAATTTTCGATTACCCCGGAGCCGAAGTTCAGCGGAGAGAACCTGACCATCGATGTGGATGCGCGCGGAAATCCGTGGTTGATGTCGTGGCACGGGGCGGAAAGGGGGCCAGTGATCTTGCTGGAGGGCGCTCAGGCGAGGGGCTATCCCGATTTAGGAACCGCTCTGCTGGCTGAGGGCGGGACTTTTTCAGCGGGACGCATCTTTTCGTTTGCGATCAAGGCTCCCTCGGGGCTGATTGCTTTTGGAGGCGGATATTTCGACGGCTTGACGGTGATCGAGGGAGGAAAGGTGGCGGCGTTCGACGCCGCGGCGATCGATCCGTCGGAGCCGCAGGAAGTACCGCGCAGCGGCCATGGATTCAACCCGTTTCGGGGAGGCGAGCCGTGGGTGGATCGCGAGGGGTTTCTCCATACTGCTGTTATCGGCAGCGGTTTTATTTACGAGAACGGCAAGTGGTCGCCCTCGCCCGAGAGCGAGGCGAAGGACGGTGCCATACCGCCGTCGCTAGAGGAGGAAGGGCCCATCGCGGGTCCGGACGGGAGCCGAGTTGCGCCCTATGCCTACTCGCGGACGGTTTTTCGGGGATTTCACTTCTATCGCGAGGAAGCTGCGGGTGAGAAGCAGCTCGATTTTGGATTGAATCCGCTGGCGGCCTATCCCTTCTGGAGCGGCTTGATACCAGCCGTACTTGATCCGCAGGACCGGATATGGGTTGGTGATATGGGAAGAAATCTCCATCCAAATGAGTCGTCGTGGTATGTCGAAAGAAAAGATAAGCCGGAGAGTGGAAGGTAAGGGCTTATAGGTTTACGTATACTACGGTTAAGTTGAAGAGCAGAACCGCGATGAAAAGAATGCTTTCATGTTCAAAGATGCGTCTAATCGCATGGATCGTCATTCTGTTGATGTGAAACCATCCGTTTCGCGCAGGATTCCACCAAGTCCAATCCCACGAGCCTTCCCGTTCCGCCTGAGCGGTCACAGCGTGGACGTCCCCGCCAACCAGGCTGTCTCGGTAGCCGAATAGGCCAGCTGAAGAACCAGATGATTCGGTCAGTTCTACAAGCCTGCCGAGGAACGCTTGAACCAACTCCTTGCCGAACGGCCCCGTGGACAACAAGCGTTAGCATCGTTGAGTCCATTGTCGAGCAGGTGACCATGGGCGGAGGCGAAATCGACCTGACCCTCTCCACCTACCCAATTCCGATGAACTGGTAAAATGCCACCAGGAGCGCCGGGGTATTTGGATGGCCCGGGCTACTTGTTGGCCGGGTGCGCGAGCGCGGCATCGCGAGCGCACAGGAGGTCACCGAAAGAGAGTATCACTGCCAACCTCCTGTTGGCGCGGAATGACTCCACTCAAACCCGGACAACTTGCCGAAGCGCCGGGGTATTAACCCAAGGCGATCAAATTGGAAAATGCTCTGGAAATTCTTAGTGAATGTCCGAGGCGGAGAAATCCACCGGCAAGGCCACAGGCAGAGCCCGAACCGAGGCGACGTCGGCCACGGCGGGGGTTTGAGCGGGCCTTAAATCGACTGCGGCGTCCGTGCGAGGTGGCAGCGGAAGCTGGCTAACGTCGGCAGAAGCCTGGGGAGTAAGGGGGCCCGGCTTGGCGGTACTTGGCACAGGAGCGGGTGAAACGGAAACCGATGTCGACGGGGGCTGCGCGGCCTGGGTTTGGATGTCATGTTTCATTTTCTCGAGCTGAGCTGCGTAGTCAGCCAGCTTTTTCTGCGCATCTTGTTGAGCCTGTTGAGATTGCTCCAAGGAAACGATTTGCTTATGGATTTCCGCCAAGGAATCGGTTTGTTGTTGAGTCACTTTGCCCAAGGGCTCCAGGGAATTCTGCAGGGCGTCGACTTCCTTGTTGAGGTTGTCCAAGGCCTGCGACTTGGTGGAAACAAGCGTTTCCTGCGAGATTTGGTACTGCTGCAGCGCGACCGAATTTTCGTCGAGCTTTTGCTCGATCGTCGCGAATCGCGATTCCAGCGTGAAATGATAGGAGATGCCCGCGCCGACGAGCGCGACGGCAATGAGGAGCAAGGCCCAGGACGAGGAGGATTTTTGCGGATTCATGGGGTTTGTACCGGTTCAGTATATTTGCGAAAGTAGATATTGAGGCATTCCAGCCAGTATTGCTTCTGGCCCTGAAGAGAATTGAGCTGCCCCTTGATGACCTTCAGTTGCACCTGGATTTTTTGCCGGGATTGGTATTCCAAATCGGCGATCTGCGCCTTGAGCATTGTCACGTCGAGCGAATCCTGGTCGTGCGGGCCGGGCGTCCAGTCGTACTGGCGCAGGCGATCGGCAAGAACTCCCTTTTTCTTTTTGAGGTCAGGAAGATCCTCCCACTTGCGATTGGAGATGGCTGAGAGTTCCCACATAAGCAATTCGACGACTTCGCGTAGAAGAAGAGTTTTTTTGCTCAATTCATCTTGTGGCCGGACAGAAAGCATTCTGCCCTCATTATCGGAATCGCGCGCCGAAATATTAGCTGGCTTCGGAATTATCTTCCGGCCAGGGCCGCTTCAACCGATGACGACCTGAGTGTGTCGAAGATTTCAGCGAATTATTTTCCTCCACCTATATAATAGACGAATGGTCTCTATATAGGAACGGGAGGCAAAAGAGCGGGAAACAATTGTCTGAAATTCTTTCTCATGTTTTTTCAAGTCCATCCGATGAACCGTGTAGATTGGTATGATACCAGTCGCAGGACGGCCGGAGTCCTGAATAAAAACCCGGCGTCCGGCAACCCCGGGAAGTCGCATGATGCGGCTTTTAAAGGAAAGGAACTCCACTATGTCAGTAATAGGATTCAACAGTGCCGCAACCAACGCGGCATATTACTTAAACCAGAATACAGCCAACCTAAACTCGGCCATCCAGGAACTCGCTTCCGGCAGCCGTATCGCCAATCCGGCGAACGACGCGGCAGGCGTGGCCGTCAGCGGTCAAATGACAGCGCAGATCGGTGACTTGAGCGCAGCCGCCCAGGGAGCGCAGGACGTCATCTCCTTTGCGCAAACCACGGACGGGTTCTTGAGCACGATTCAGCAACAGCTGACCCGCATGAGCGAACTGGCCCAGGAAGCCACCAACGGCTCCTTCGGATCGGCCGATCGCCAGAATTATGCGACTGAATTCAATGTGCTGCAGAGCCAGATCAACAGCATTGCCAGCAACGCCCAGTTCAACGGCACCAGCCTGTTTACCACGGCCGGCGCACCCAGCTCCATCTCGGTGGTAGTTGACGCAGTCGGCACGCTAGCCTCGTTCTCGACGGCATCCGTTGGCGACACCACCAGCCTGGGTATCGCTACGGCCTCGATCGGGACAACGACAGCCGCGGCATCAGCCGTCAGCCTGCTCAACACAGCGATCACTTCGCTCACGGCGCAGCGCGCCTCGGTGAACGCGGACATCTCCGAGTTCAACTTCTACGTCCAGAACATCAACACGCTCTCCACGAATTTGCAGGCCGCGAATTCCTCGATTGCCGATGTCGATGTCGCGACGGAAAGCACGCAGCTCGCAAAGGAGAACATCCTGGTTCAGGCCAGTTCTTCGATGCTGGCGCAAGCGAATTCCTCACAGAACTCGCTGCTGTCCCTCCTCGGCGGACACTAAGCTGGAATCTAGAATCGCATCTATCCTATAACATATGGAGTTAGACGGGCTCTCTTGTGAGAGCCCGTTTTTCCAACTCCGGCAAGCTCTCAGAAAAGTCAGCTTGGTCCGCATGACGACCCAAGTTTGGCTCGAATCGGAACACGAACGACGCGGTTCTGCGGATAGCAGATCGTGTGAAAAGGAAGCAGAGCCCGGGGCAAGGCTGACTGTTTTGCTCAGCACTACAAATTCGCACCAACTCTTCGGCGCCGCCCGCGCCAACTTTTCGGGCAGTCTCCGGTAAGTTTTTTCTCCCGAATGCCGACATGTAGAGAGAGCGATCACGCAAAAAATATCGACCCCGGAGATTTCATGTACGTTAGACTTTTACTTTCGACCCAGCGTTCGGGAAGTCATTTTATCAAGTCCTATATCGAATCGCGTTTCCCCTCGGTCATTTGCTCCGGCGAAGTGCTTGAGGAACCCATCGCATTCGCCCGGCAGGCTCCGGCTTTGTCCACCCACAAGGATTTTCCCAAATTCTGGCTCTGGTATGAAATCGAGGCCGCGGCCAGGAGCATCTCGGTCGCCCCCGACCGGAGAATCGAGGCCTTTGAAGACTATCTCATCAAGGCAAGCGCCCTGGTAAAACCCAGGGATTTGCTCATCGACGTCAAATACAACAGTATCCGCTCCCTCAGCGGCTACCTCGATACGGAATGCGGCTCGCTCGACTTCACCTCCTTTATTATCAGCCGGCAAATTCCGGTGCTTCATTTGATCCGGAAAAATACGCTCCGCATCATCATCTCCAACACACTGGCCCAGAAGACGGGAATCTGGCATCGCAATAAGGAGCGCTCTGCGGACGAGCCGTTGCCGAAAATACGCTTCCAGCCGAAGGTCGTGCTCAATGATATCCGTTACCTGCAAAAAGTGACGAAGGACTATCAAAATTGTTTCAGCGGTTACACCGGCTATGAGGAAATCGTCTATGAGGATGTGGTCCTGGAACAAGCCCAGCCGCAGACCGGTTCGAATTTGCGGACCCTGGCCCATTTTCTAGACAAGAAACCCGCCGCGCCCAGCCCCGACTCCATCCCTTTTAAAAAGACCACGCCGGAAGATCCCTCCGAAGTGGTGGAAAACTGGGACGAGGTTTGCCGCCTGCTCCGGGGCACGGAACATGGATGGATGGTCGAAACGCCCTTGCTCGCGGCGGCTTAATCCATGCCCTTCATGACGCACGGCGCCCCTCATGTTCTGGTCGTCGCCCGTTTTCACAACGAAGAACAGGCCGATCGCGTTCTCCGCTGCCTCGGCCGTCAAACCTATCGTGAGTGCCGCGCCGTCTTCATCCAGCGCGACGACAAAAAGGAGCATCTGAAACCGGAGAGCAGCCTGAACCTTTGCACCGTCGGCGGGTTTGCCGAATATCTGGAGAAATCCGAGGCCGAGCGGGTGCTGTTCTGGCCGGAGGAAGGCGATTTGAAGGAGGCTGCGATCGAGAAGCTCGTCGTTGCCTTGCAGGTCGCCCCGGACCAAGGCGGTGTGGGCGATGCCGCGCGTGGAGGCACCGGCCTTTGGCTGGCCCGCCGCGGGGAAGCGACGACGTCCCTGATTACGCTTTGGCTGGGATCGCAAATCAAGTGGATTGAAGAGTGCATGCGGCGCAACCCGAATCTGTTTTTTATCCCCGAGAATTTGTCCGACGCTCCCGATCCTGCGAAATTGCGGCGCCCCTATGCCGTGGAGCACCTGTTCGGCAAACTGCCGTACCGGTTCGAGAGCTATCAACCCGTCGTGGTCGATCCACTCTGGACTTTGTCCGAGGAAAAGGCCGACGACCGCAGCGTCCTCTTTCTCGTCTCGAACTTGCGCATGGGAGGCGCGTGCAAATTCATTCTCGATCTTGCCGGGCAGTTGAAGGCGCAGGGTTACCGGGTGACCGTCGCCACGACGGGCTATGACACTGAAAATCCCAACCCGTGGCTGGAGAAGCTGCTTGAAATCGTGCCGGAGGTTTTTGTTTTATCCAACTCGCGCCCGGTGGAATTACCCCGGCTCATCGTGCACCTCGCGCGCACCCGCCGCTGCGGCCGCATTGTCCTTTCGCATAGCATCACGGGATATCAGCTCCTGCCGTGGCTGCGGTTGAACCTGCCCGAAGTCAGTTTTCTCGATTACACGCACATCGAATACGAAACCGAGTGGCCCAACGGCGGCTATGCCATTCGTTCGGTGAACAACCAGTCCCTGCTGGATATTTCGATGGTCAGCTCGGAGCATCTGCGCCAGTGGATGATCGCGCGCGGAGCCGAAAGTGAAGGCTTGCGCGTCTGCCATACCAATATCGATACCAACAAATGGACGCCGGACCCGGAGGTGCGGGCCAGTGAACGCAATGAACTGGGGATTCCACCCGGAACCGCGATGATTCTCTATCCGTGCCGCCTGACCGAACAGAAAAGGCCGGAATTGATGTGCAATATCGTGGCCACGCTTCGTCGCAACACGAAGGCACCTTTCGTCGTGGTGGTGGCCGGCGACGGACCTCTCCAGCTGGCCTTGAATAAATTCGTGGCCGACCAGCGCTTGCAGGACAATTTCCGGCTGCTCGGCGCCGTTTCCCTGGAGCGGATGGCGCGGCTGCACAACGCCTCCGACATTTTCCTGCTTCCCTCGATGATCGAGGGAATCGCGCTGGCGCTCTTCGAGGCCATGGCGCTCGAAAGCGTGCCGGTCGTGGCTGACGTGGGCGGGCAGCGTGAACTCGTCACGCCCGACTGCGGCTACCTCATCCCGATGCGCGACGTCCGGTGGGAATTTGCCGATTACGTCACGGTGCTGCGGTGCCTGCTGCAAAATCCGGCGATGCGCCGCGAAAAGGCCGCCGCCTGCCGCGATCGGGTGTGCGAACATTTTCAACTCAGCCGGATGACCGCAAAATTTATCGCGGCGATGAACGAAGCCGGGGCTCGTCACGCCTCCCGCAAGCCGCAATTGCCCGCGGAAGAGGTCTGCCGGGAAATGGCCACGCTCGCGGTTGACCAGATTCGCCTCAAGCATGAAGGCGGCCTGGTCCAGGAAATGACCTACCTCTTGCAGGACCAGTTGAAATTGCAGGAAAAAGTCATCGCGAAATTAAGCCGCAAAATCAAAGCCGCCGATTACGACAACCCGATTCTGGAGGAAAATGAAGTCGCCTGCTGAAATCGCGGAATCGCAGCGCCCGGGTTGCCGCCTCGTGATTTGGCACACGGAAGGCACCGCCATCAGCGGCCTGCTTTCCTGGATGTGGCGGCTGAAAAAAAGCCTGCCGGCGGCGGGCATCGAACTGACCTTGGCCAGCCTGGAAATCCAGCCGTTCCGTTTCCCGCAAATCTGCGGCGTGGATGAATTTTATGACGTGCGCATTCGCACGCCTCAGGAGTGGATCGCCTTTCTCAAGAAAAGTCAGAACGCGGTTCACCTCATCAATCACGCCTATGAGTACGTCGATCTGCTCGAAAAACTTCATCCGGCGCTCATCCCGCGCCTGAAGCTCGTCGGCATTTGTCACACCGACCAGGATTACTATTATCACAACCTGCAGCGTCTCGATTCCCACCTGGGCGGCATCGTGGCAGTAAGTCCGCGCTGCCGGGAAAAGCTCGAAGCCCTGCTGCCCCATCGGCGCGGGACAATCCCGGTGCTGCCCGATTGGGACATGCCCGTTTCCGCGGCGCCACCCGCGCGGGAACAGAATTCACCCTTAAAGGTCTTGTTCAACGGGCGCATTCTCCATTATCAGAAACGTGTTCTCGATCTTCCCGAAATCAGCCGCCTGCTGGCGCGAGCTCACGCTCCCGTGACCTTGACCATCGTCGGGGACGGCCCGGACCTGCCGCGCCTTCGCGATGGGCTGGAACGCGGCGAGCATATCCCTGTTCAATTGCTTCCGCCCCGCGCGCCGTGGGAGATGGCGACGCTGCTGGAAGAACATGATGTCTTCCTCCAAGTCTCCGAATTCGAGGGCGCCAGCGTCAGCCTGATGGAAGCAATGGTGGCTGGACTTGTTCCGGTGGTGACCCGCACGGAGAGCGGGACCGAGCTGCTCGAGAACGACCGCAATTCCATTTTGTGTCCTTTCGGAGATATCGCGTCGATCAGCTTCAGCCTGATCGAACTGACCCGGAACCGATATCGGATGGCCCGATTAGGACGCGAGGCCTTTCAAACCGCCCGCGGTTACCTCCGAGAATTAGGTTACACGTCACGCCTGCGCAAATTTGTCGAAACGCTGCAAATCCCGCTTAACCAATCATGATCAACGTCATTCTCCCCACCGCATCACGTCCGCACATGCTCCGGACAACTTTGCAATCCGTGGCCGCGCAAACCGCCATCGACGTGATCGACTGCGTTTACGTTTCCGAAAACGGCGGCAACCGGGAATCGGAAAAGGTCTGCGCGGAATTTCCTGCACTGCCGATTACCTACCTCTTTCGCACTCCCACGCCTCCCGTGGAACATGCGCGCATCCTGATGCGGGAGTGCCTGCAGAGCCAATTCACCGCCTTTCTGCACGATGATGACTGGTGGGCGCCCAGCCATCTGGCCCATGCGCTGCAAGCCTTCGAGTCCCATCCGCACGGCGCCGTCTATGGTGCGGGCCACTTTGTGGTCGGGGGAGAATCGTCCATGCTCAACTGCAGCGGCAATTTATTTCCGTGGTTCGGCGCGAACTATGCCGCCATCAAGCCGATCTGGGAGCTCTCCCGCTTGAACGTCGTCATGGCGGAACTGCTCGGCACGGTCGCCCATTACTCCACGCTCGTCGTGCGGACCGACGCCTTGAGGAAATCGGCTTACGTCTACGATCTCAATAATCCGTTCGACAACGACCGCATGTTGATTTTTGCCCTCTCGGTTTTCGGCCCCTTGCTGTTCAACCCGACGCCCGACACCTTTGTGCGCAATCACCGGGTTCAGGATTGTTTCAACTTCGACACGGAGAACCGGTTGAAGTACATGTGCGGGACGACCCGATGGATGGTTGAAAACAGCGGCAAGTCGTGGCGGGCCATCGCCGGCGCATTTACCAGGCGCATGGCGCTGTGCCCTCCCGAAGCCGATGGCACCCTGAAAATGCTGGCGATGAAGGAATGGTGCGTGCCGGAACTCACCCGAAACCTCGCGGTGCTCGCGGCGGCGTAAAGGCTTCCTTGATTGGAGGGACGCGCTCCTGCGCGTCCGCGGACGACCGGGAGGTCGTCCCTCCAGACACCATTTAGAATCACTCCGCAAAAATCGAGGCAATGCGGTGATCCCACAGATGCTCGCGAGCGGTGCGGCGACGTGCCAGTTCGCCGCCGGCTTGAGCGCCCTCGGGATCGCGTAAAACCTGCTCCGCCGCAGCCTCGAGCGCGGCCAGCGAACCGACCAAAGTAATTTCACCCGGATCGTAGCAGGAGCGAACATCCGGGCTGTCGAGATTGATGGAGAGCCGGCCGCAGGCGGCGATCTCGAAAAGCTTTTCATTCGCCGTGGCGTCGCGAACGGCATTGGGCGCGTTGAGATGCGCGGCGTACATCCGGTAGTGTGCGGGCAGATCGCTGAATTTGACATAGGGCAGCGCCTGGATCCCATACGGCTTCCACTCGTCCTCGGCGCTGTAAACATCGATCCATCCCCTTTTCCAAAGACAATGCACAAAGGCGGGGCGGTCGTAGCGGTTGACCAGTTTGACGAGAAAGGCGAGGTCGAGAATGATGCCCTTTTCGTTCGCATATTCGAACGCGCGTTCGTAGTGCGTGCCGGCCATCTGGATGATTTGCAGCGCGGGCTGGAAAGGAAATCGACGGCGCGCTTCGAGCGCCACGGCCAGGAGATTGCGCACCGTCGGCTCCTCGTTAAACCATGGCGCCGAGTGCGCATCGGGATATTTCAGGATGGCATCGCGGGAAAAATTGCGCAGCTCCTCGATCTCCGCCCCGGCCTCCATCAGCTTAATGGCCTTCTCATGCGGCGTGCCGCGAAATCCGGGATTGCCGATGAAGGCCAGCCGGTCCGTTCGCAGGCAGGGCGCTTCGTTCCGCAGGAGTTGACGCGGCGCGGCGAGACGGGTGACGCGCTGCCGGTTGACCCCGAGCAGTCGTGCTTCCCGGGCCTGGCTGTCGCCGTAAAAATGGTGCGTGACCTTGGGATGTTTGACGTGCCGCTGGAACTCGTCGCCGTCCGCGGGAAAGCAGGGATTCATTGGCGAGGTGCACCAGGCGCGAAAATCGTCGAACCAGAGCGAATGAATCTCCTTGATCGCCGGGTCGTCCACGAACAAACCCGGCGTGACATACCAGTTCATGTCGAGGCTCAGCACCGTCTCGATCTCCGCATATTTGATCAGGTCGCGCAGGCCGGTGCAGATCGCCGCCTGGGCCAGCGGTATCTTCGGCTGCATCTCTTCCGAGCACAGGAAAACGAGCATCCGCGCGTCCGCATTGTCCCGGACGTAAGCCGGAATCTGACGGCGCTCGAGCGCGTCCGCGAGGTAATCGGATGTCTTCGCAAACGGCGTCAGGAAATCGTTGCTCAGGATGAGAACGCCTCTGGGAATATTCATGCGAGCGCCTTTCCGAGCCGGTGTTCCCAGAGATGCTCCTGTGCCGTGCGTTTGCGCGCGTTTTCTCCCATGGCCAAAGCCGCGTCGGGTTCGCGTAAAACTTGTTCAGCGGCGGCTTCAAGCGCGTCATCCGAGGCGGCCAGGATGATTTCAGCCTTCGAGTAGCAGGCTTGAACATCCGGGCTGTCGAGATTGAGGGAAACGCGGCCGCATGCGGCGATCTCGAAAAGCTTTTCGTTGGCGGACGCATCGCGGGCGCAATTGGCGGCATTGAGATGCGCAGGATACCGGCGATAGACGGTGGTCAATTGCGGAAACGGAACCATGGGGCGCGCCTCGACGCCATAAGCCGACCACTGCTCCGGCGTACCGTAGACATCGAGCCGGCCGCGCCGCCAGAGCCGCAGCACAAGGCCGGGACGGTCATACCGGTTCACAAATTTGATCAGCATGGCGGCGTCGAGGACCAGGCCACTGCGATTCAGAAAATCGAAAGCCTGCGGATAAATTCGCCCCGCTTCCGCGAGCAATGATACCGCAGCGTCATGAGGACGGGCCAGGCGCTGTTCGGTCGCCGCCGCGAGCAATTCGGTGACGCCGGACGATTGCCGGATCCAGCAGGCGGTCGGTTCGGAGAGCGGCAGGCCGTCGAGAATTTCCTGCCGCGCGATGCGACGTAATGCCGCGATATTTTCGCCCCGTTGCATGGCGGCAAGGGCCGGTTGGGTGGGCGGGTTGGCCAGGCCCGGATTACCGACAAAAGCGAGGCGCTTGAATTCGGTGCAGGGCTCGGCGGCCTGAAGAAAATCCGCCGGCGCGGCCAGGGCGGAAAGGGAAACGCGTTCGACGCCGAGTAGACGAAGTTCCTCCGCCTGCCCGCGGCCATAGCAGTGGTGTTTCACCTTCGGATTGTTGATGAGTTCCAGCGGCGTGCGCGGCGCCAGAGGAAACATCGGCGCGGTTTGGAGATGGGAGCGGAGATCGTCAAACCAGAAGGAATGGATTTGTTTCACCGGGCCATCGTTGAGGAACAGTTGCGAGGACAGGAGCCAGTGCAGATCGAGGCTGATGACGGTGTCGATGCCGTAATCGGAAATAAATTTGTTCCACTTGGCCACGACGGCGATTTCGTAGGCCTCGCGGCGCATCGGACTTTCGGTTTTAACTTCGGCCGCGGCCCAGCGAATCAGGCGCGTGTCGCGGCCGACCGCTCCGAAGCCGAGGCGGTTCAGCGCCAGGCAGAGATGTCGCGACGTTTTTGCCGCGGCCAGGCTAAGGTCGTTGCTGAGGACGAGAACAAGAGATCGATCTGACATCACGGGTCAGTTTTGAGCAGTTGATGGGCTGGGCAGCCGTGACACGCAACTGGTTATGCGCCACCATCCGAAGCGGGTCAAGCAGCCTGCGGCAAGAGCCTTGTCGTTGCCGGGGACGGCTTCTGCTGCGCTTCCGGGAATTGGGTCGTCTGTCGCCGGAGCTCGCGTCCCTCCACCAACTGCCGCCAGCGGAATTCCCAGGTATGTTGTGCGATAAAATGATTGTGCAGAAGCTGTCCCTTTTCTTCCAGTTCTTGCCTGGACAGAAGGAACAACCCGGCGGCGGCTTCCGTCAGGCCAGCTTCGCTCGAAGCGGTGACCAACCCGGATCCGGGAGGGAAAAGCGCGGCCAGTTCCGCCCGGTAGTCACTCAGCAGAGGCACACCGCAAGCGCCGCATTCAAAGACGCGGAACGGGATGCCCCCTTCGATCGACTGGGGATCGATGATCTGCACCTGAAATTTTCCCGTGCGGAAAAGATTCTTCCAGGCCGAAGCCGGCACGGCGCGGGTATCGGCGTAAACCAGGTCGATTCCCGGGGGCAAAGCGGCGCGAAGCTCCTCTTCGTCCGCATAGGCCTCGGTTCCATGCCCGCTCATGATGGCCAAAGGACCGGCCTGGGCCACCGCGCTTAATCCACGCAGCCGGGCGATGCGCTTGCCCCAGCGCCACAGCAGATGATTCCAAAGCGCATGAGTGGTCGGGTCCTTAAGCATCGCGTCGATGGCGCGGCCATATTTCTCGCCGATGAAGGAGCGGCTTTTTTGCGCGATCTCGTAGGGTTTGATCGGCCAGGCCTCGCGCCGCATCGCCTCACAGACGTCTTCGAGAAAGCGGCGCAGCGGGGCGGGAAAGGCCTCGGCGAAACTGTCGAGCGATTTGAGCGAAGGTATCGTTCCCACGAAGGCGGCGCGGTCATACCAGGACCGCTTCCATGCCTCCGACGCGGGACGCAGCAGGCGCGGATCGGCGGCGAGATGAACGGGGAAAGCCTCCACGCCGGTGTAATTCTTCCACTGGCAGCGCCAGTAGCTGTCCCAGATTCCCACGCGCACGCCAAAATTTTTCTGCCAGTCCGTCCATATCCCGGGATGGGCGAGCGTCCTGGGCGAACGGAAATAATCATCGTACCAAAGCGAGATTTTATCGACCGCGGCCAGCGAGGGCACATCCCAAAGATTTTTGAGATCGAGCGGCGCATCCATGAGAAAGCAAACCACGTCGGGTTGCTTGACGAGCAGGTCGATGCGCACCTGCTTTTCCGTCCGGGGTTGACCGGCCGCATCCGCCAGGAAGATGACTTCAACTTCCCAGCCCGCCGTCATGGCTCCGGAGCGCAACCCGCGCGTGAAGAGCGACTCAACGCCTTCCTGGCTCTCGAGAAAGAGGACCCGGGGCGATGCGTTCACAGGAAGTTGGGGTTTGAGGGTCAAGGCTGTTTTTTTTAAAGTGATTGCTCATGCGACCAGAATCCGGGCGTGCCCGGCACGATGATACGCCTCCGACCAAGCGTTTCTCAGCTCCCGGATCAAAGGCAGGACAGCCCGGATTTTTTTCGGCTGCCGCTTGTCGAGCGCCTCCGAAAATTCCCTGGTGAAAAACAGGTATAGATTGTGCAGCGTGCGGCAAAGCTCCGCGTTCTCGTCGGGCTTGAGGGTCGAATTGAGCTCGGTCAGAATATTGATGCTGCGCGTGATGCATTGCGCGGCCGTGGACAATTCCGCCTGATTTCCCGACGACGCCAGGGATGTCTCGGCGCGTTCGGCGTGGTCGATCAAGCCGTCATAGAGCATGACCAGTTGTTGCCCGGGAGGGGCATTCTTGATCTGGGAGTCGAGGTAGAAGTCGCGAAGTCTCTGATCCATAAAATGATCCTCAGCGGTGAAGGGTTTTTACCAATTGAAGGCAGTTTTCCATGAGTCCCCGTAATTGCCGGAGCCACGGTAAAAGGCGGAGTTCGATTGAATCGGAAATCTCGAGCGTATCGGCATTATTGAATGCGGCGTGGAGCGCATGCATGACCTTGCCAAGATCCTTCAACTGGCGATCGACCAGCTGATTGACCTGTGCGTCGGTGAGCAGGCCGGAAAGACGCGGCAAAAATCCGACCTGGGATTTGATTTCCTCACAAATGGTATGCCAGCGCGAGGCGATTTCCGTGGGCTCGGCGAGGAGGGCCTGTGTGACCAGGCTTTCGCACTCGGCTTCGAGCCGGCGCGCCTCACCGCATTTGTAAGCCAGGGCGGCTTCGAGCGCGACCGCCAGCGGAATGGAGGCGATCTTGCAGACTTCGCTCCGCGTGAACAAATCGTGGGCCTCCTCGAGATTGCTCACCACTTTGCCGTCGAATTCGCAGGTGCCGATGGAGAGATTGCGGGAGAGAAGGATTCCCATGATCTGCTCGCAAAATTCGGGGAAATTCTGGACAGCGGGGAGTTTTTCTTGGAGTGGATTATTATCGATCAATATTTTCATGTTTGGTTTTTCAATTAAGAGCTGCTGCTGCCGACGCTGCCAAAGCTGCTCGAGGAACTACTGCTGCTACTGCTGCTCGATGTGCTGGTGGAACCCGTTACGCTTTGGCCATTAAGGATGCCCGACAAATCCTGGTTATCGCCCTCCACGGTATCGAGCTGCGCGAATTGGTTTTCGAGATTGGTCTGCTCCGCCGCGATTTGCGCCTGCATTTGGGTGATCTGGTTCTTGTTAAAACTGATCTGCTGGGTGTTATTATTTTGCTCGGTGACAATGATGCCGTTGAGCGAATTATTGTAGGTGTCGATGACGTTCTGGACCGTGTTGGTGAGTCCCACCGTGGGATCCTCGAAGAGCGAGACGACTTCGCTGAGATTGTTCGTCAGCGCGTTTTGAAGATCGGCCGTGTTGACCTGGGTCAGCGTGTTGTCATTGGCATTCGTGTCGATCCCGAGATCGCTCAGCATGCGAATCGTCGCCGTACTGCTGACTTCGCCGGAAGTAACCTGACGAAGCTGAGGCGCGAGAAAAGTAAAATTCTCATCGCTGGCCAGCGGACCGGTGGTGCTCGCGTCCGAATCGCTCGCTGCCGCGGCGGCTGCCGCCGTCGATCCTGTCTCCTCGGTGTCGGTGGCGATGAGTTCCTGCGTCGAGTTGTACTGCGCCACAAAGGCATTGAGCGCCGCGGCGATGGTCGTGACATCCGGGGCAATGGTGACGCTCGTCGTGCCGGTGCCCGTCGCGGTAAAGGTGACGCCGGGCACGCCCAGCTCAGAGCTATTGATCACGTTGCTGTTGCTTTCGCGGACGGTCGTGCTGGTGCCCGTGGTGAAAAGCGTGGGCACCCCGACCTGCAACTGGCTGTCGGTCGAGGTGAGGCGCAACGCGGTGGCGACGTTGCTCGTGCCATTGGCAACCGTGATATTCTGCGGGCCCGACTGAGTGGAGGTCAGGACGATCTGGTCTTCGTAGCTGTCGTAACTCGCGGTTACGCCGGCGCCGCTCGAATTGATGCTGTTGATGAGATCATTGAGTGAATCGCCGCTGTTATAGGTGATCGAAACGCCGTTGATCGTGAACGTGCCGGGGGTAGGCGTCGTGCGCAGCCCCGCCGTCGCCAGGTCGGCATCGGGGTCGATTCGTCCCAAGCCCACGTTTGAGGTGACCGTGTCGCTGTTACTGTTGAAAAGCTGAGCCTGCTGCAGGAAGTCACTGGTGTCGGCGGAGGAGCCGAGGAGAATGGGCGACGAGGAAGAGAGCGAGATTTTCCCCGTCGTGCTGTCGTAGGTGGCCGTGACCCCTGCGCCGGAGTTGTTGATCAGACCGACAACGGAGTTGGTGGAATTCGGGTTGCCATCATCAAGGACGGTGCTGTCGGAGAGGGTGATTTGCTTGCCGTTGATCGTGAAGAATTCCCCGGCGACGGAGCTTTCATCGAGAGCCGACGCAACCGTGGTCGTACCGGCGGGCGGCGCGGTCAATTTGGTATCGTCGTACAAACCGGTGGTCGAACCGCTGGTCAGAACAGTCGGGGTGGCCACTTGGGTGATATTCAGGCTGAAGGTGCCAGGGGTGGCTGGGTCTGAGCTATTCACGGTCGCACTGCCCAAGCTCGTTACCGAGACGGTCGCGACCTGGGAACTCAAAAGCGCGGGAGTCAAAGCCTGCAACTGGGTGCTGAGGGTTCCCAAGCTCGTTCCGAGCGCCCCAAGGGTGTCGCTGTCGCTGGCCAGCGATTTGTCTTTCGTCTGCAAATTGGTGATGGGAATGCTATCTGCCGCGATGATCGATTGGATGATCGAGGAGACATTTAAACCGCTGAAGCTTCCACCAATGGTAACACTCATAACCTAGATACCCCATCTATCGGTATGAAGGACCGTCACCTTGACCAAATTCTATCGAGTTGGAGTAAAACCCCTGGGGAGCATGTTCCTATCCTGACGAGCTCGCGATTAGGACGGAATCCCTTGAACTCCAATAAGAACGGAAACCTCTTCAAACCCCTACGCTTCAATGGACCTCTTGAAAAATGATCGGCCTGCAACAAGCCGGAGGCTTGTCAGCGAAGTAGCCGGTGGTTGAGCCCGTTAAGGGCGACACCACCGAAATAGCAAAATCGATTCCTGATCCCGGAGGGATCACAGCCCGCTACGACACCCTGCCGGGGTCGGACTGATAAAGCAAGGATACCGGTGGTGGCGCCCGCTAAGCAGGCTTACCACCGGCTAATTTGCTCGCAAGCCCCCGGCTTGCAAAAACCAACCAGAGCCACTTTCGGAGAGAAGACAAAACGAGCGAGTTACTTTCGAACAATTTCCGGCGATGACTCTTCGACTGCCGTTTCGTCATCGCTAGGGGAGCCGCCGCCCTGGTATTCCTTCAGCTTGTTGCGAAGAGTCCGGACATTGATGCCGATCAGGTTGGCCGCCTCATTGCGGTTACCGCCGGTTTTCTTGAGCGCCAGGAAGATCAGTCGCTTCTCGACGTCGCTCAGCGTCGGGAAGGTCTGTCCGTCGCCGAGCACCGAGTCCTCCGAACTCCCGGCCTGCGACGGAACAATGTCCGCGTAGGTCAATTCGCCTTCGTTGGTGGAGAGGATGACCGCCCGTTCGGCGTAATTGCGCAACTCGCGAACATTGCCCGGCCATGGATAACGGGCAAGCTGATCGAGCGCGATCGGGCTGATGCGCGGGACTTCCTTGTTGTGCTTCCTGGCGAATTGATCGAGAAATTTTTCCAGCAGATATTCGACTTCGCCCTTGCGTTCGGCGAGCCGCGGAACCTTGATCGGCACGACATGAAGCCGGTAGTAAAGATCCTCGCGGAATTTCCCTGCCGCCACGGCCTGGACCAGGTCGCGGTTCGTGGTGGCGATGATGCGCGCATCGACCTTGATCGTGCGGCTGCCGCCGACCCGCTCGAATTCATGCTCCTGCAAAACACGCAACAGCTTGGCCTGAAGCGGCAGGGAAATCTCGGTGATTTCGTCGAGGAGAAGCGTGCCGCCGTTGGCCAGCTCAAACCGGCCATCGCGCTTCGACGTTGCGCCGGTAAAGGCGCCCTTCTCATGGCCGAAGAATTCACTCTCGAGGAGCGTTTCCGGCACGGCGGCGCAGTTGACCTTGATATAAGGCTTGTCCTTGCGGAGGCTCTTTTCGTGCAGCGCGCGCGCGATGACTTCCTTGCCCGTGCCGCTTTCCCCCTCGATCAATACCGTGGCATCGGTCGGCGCCACCTGCTTGATCAGCTTTTGCACCTGAAGCATCTCCGGGCTGGTGCAGAGGAAGGAGGAAAACTCGGACTCATCCGCAAGCTGGTTGCGAAGATTGGTATTTTGTTTGCGCAATTCCCGTTGATGGGCGATTTGCGCAATGGCCAGTTCCAGCTGGCTGGTCGTAAAGGGCTTGAGCAGGTAGTTTGACGCGCCCATCTTCATCGCCTCGACCGCCGATTCAATCGTGCCGAAGCCGGTGATGATGATCACCTCGACGGCCGGATTCGTCTTCTTGAACTGCCTCAACAATTCCATGCCGTTGCCGTCGGGCAGTTGCAGATCGGAGATAACCAGGTCGGCCGGCTCTTTTGCCTGCTCTTCGCTGGCCTGAAAACAAGAACTCACCGCCAGCACGGGGATTTCCATCCGCTGCAGGGAAATCACCAGCGCGCGCCGGACGATCGGATCGTCCTCAACGACCATGATTTTTTCAAATGTTATCGAGTTCAATAAGGATGAGGGCTATTGAGTTGAGGCTGTCTGGGGCGCCGGGAGCAATTGGTTCATGTATCGATCAATCTGCTTCAAGTCGTCGTCCTCCGGAAGACCGTGCCGGACGGCGGATTCGTCGGAAGAATCAGTGTGGCTATCCATGGTCTCGTTCGCCTGAAAACTGACAAGAGCATCATAGTGATTGAGGGCCTCCTGCCAAGTTTTACCTTCCGGCGGCAACTCGGCCGACTCTTTCACCAGGGGCGGCAGGATCTGTGCATTCTTCTGGTTAAGCGCGAGAAGCATCTGGGCGGTCTGTTCCTGCCAATATGTTTCCTCCTTCGGCCAGACCGTGCGAACCGTCCACGCCAGCGCTTCCAGGTCAGCCTGCGCTTTTTCAGGCTGATTCTTGATCATGTAAAGATGGTAGAGCCGCAGACGCGCTTCCGGCGCAAGCGGATTGAACGGATGCTGCTGAAGCATCGCTTCGTAAAGATTCAGGGCGTTATCGGTCTGCTTGAGCTGATAATAGCAATCGGCTTGAAGAAACGCCGCCTTCTCCAAGGATACCGGGCTGGCCGACGGGCATTCCTGGCGATAACGGGCAAAAAGTTCGCCCGCCCGCTCCCACTGGCCGCTGCGATACTCGTTGGCGGCCAGGCCCCAGAGCGTGCCGACCGTCAGCTCCGTATAATTTTTCAGGTCGTCGGCGCTGCGCACCTGGCCTTCATTGATCGTGTGCGCCAGGGCAAGATAATAGGCGTCGCGGGCGAGATCGGGGATTCCCATTTCGGTATAGAGCACGCCGACCCGGTAGGCGACCGCCCCAATTTCCGGACGCCGGGGATAAAGTTCCATCCAGATTTTAAGCCAGCAGAGCGATTCGGCTGCCTCGTGCTGGGCGGCGAGGCAATCGGCCAGTTCGAGAATGGCCCGGGCCCGGTATTGCGGGATGAGATCGCCATTACTCACCACCTCACGCAGATAGGAAATGGCCATGACGTTATCGTTGTGCTTGCGCAGGTAATCGACGCGCTTGAAACATGGTGGCGCTTCGTCTGCAACATCGGGCAGCGGGCGAACCGTGACAAAACCGATGCTGTCGTGAATGGCGCCGTCGTCCTTGATCGGACCGGCGGGGAGAATGGCCGGCACGGCTGGAGACGAGGCATCGGGGCCCGATGCGTTATCGTCCGAATCCTGGGCCATCAACGGCAGGGCAGCCAGACCGCAGGCGAGGTAGAGAAACCAGCGGCGCATGGTTCGGATTTCAGCGCTGGGGCTTTTCGTAAATGGCGGCGGACCCGCCCGCAGGTTGGGGACCGAAGTCGGAGGAATCGATCAGCGGAGGCAGCCAATAGGGATTGGCGTCAGCGCCCTGTGTTCCCGAATTACCGGCGCCCGGCTCGCTGGGAGGATTGGCACTCGACATCGCCGGCGTGCGATAGCTTTCAGCCTGCTGGCGCGCCTGCTCGGCCGCGACCTGCGGATTCGATTTGATCCATTGCAGGAAGGGCGACACGGCGATCATGGCCTGATTACTGTTATCGGTGGCGGCTTTGGTCGATGTCGTCGTCCCATTCGATGAGGAGGCCGTGGTCGTAACCGTGGTCACTTCATCTTTCGGCGGAGCGAGCGGAGGAGTCTTGTTGGTTGTGATGGCGATGGCCGTCTTTCCACCCATCGGCATGAGCTGGTCGGGCAACGGTGGCATGACCACGCCGCGAGACCACCTCGGCATGGGAAGAAACAGGCAGGAGCCGGTGGGCGCAGAGTAGCTCGATGGCGGCGAGGGCCGCAAATCCTTCGGATCATCCATCGGAAGGCCGGTCAGATCGTCGGCGCGCGACGCGGCGGGCGAGATCACGACCAGGAGAGCGATCAGGATTAGTGCCGATGAGTTGGTGGTTACTTGTTTAAATACGAACATAGGTTCTCATCCTTTCTTCCCATGGGAGAAATTGTCCTGTTTAGAGATTTATTTTCCCGTTTATTCAGAAAATCTTTATCAAGTTATCGGGCCGATCGCCCAAAATCTGAGGAAAAAGTGGACTAAAAATCCGCTCGCGGCGCGGGAAAGAAAGAGCTGCAAATAATCGCGAATACCGCTCAGTTTTCTGCACTTGCGGTCGATCACTTGAGGGTCAGGCCAAACGCTCTCTTCTCATGACAACACTGCCCGCCCCAAGTCTTTCCGCGCCCGATCGGCCTCGCTCTGAAAAAAGCATCTTTGAATACCTTGAGGACCCGAAGGCAACCGCCACCCTTCCCTCCTTGAAATCGCTGCTCAGCGAGCTCGAAGTTCTCACCCAAAAAGGCAACATGCGCATCGACGAGGTGACGCAACTCGTCCAGGTCGACCAGGGCATGTCGCTGCGGGTTTTGCGCATGGCCAATTCCGTTTATTACGCGCCGACGGAACCGATCATGGATGTGCAGGACGCGATTCTCTATATTGGCCTGAGCACCTTTCGCGGCGCGGTGGCCTCGACGCGTTGCATCGAGAAAACCTGCCATATCAAACAGAGCGTGCTCGATTGGAAAGATTTTTGGACTCACGCCGCCGGTGTCGCGCAAATCACCGTCGAACTGGCTTCTCACCTGAAGGCCCCCGAGTTGACCACGGAGTCCTATTATCTCATGGGCCTTCTCCACGACATCGGCAAAGTCGTGCTCGCCCATGTCATGCCCCGCGAGTTCAATAGAATCTATCTTCAGGCCGCCCACGACAAGAAGGCGCCGGCTCCGCTCGAAATCGAATATCTGGGCATCGAGCACGGACACCTCGGCGCCTGGTATCTGGAAAAACAGGGGATTTCCCCCATGATTTGCGCGCCCGTTCGCTTTCATCATGCCGTCGAGCAGGGCGAAAAGTCGCACCTCAAACATGCACTCCTCATCCGGCTGGCCGACTCGCTCGCTCTCCACTACCGTCTCGGGCAATCGGGCAATTATCTCGCGCCGACGGACCCGTTCCAAAGTGATGACTGGCTGAAGTACCTGGGTTTCTGCCGCGAGACGGAAGGCGACGGAACCGAATTGAAGAAGACCTTGATTGAACAAGTTGCGCGTATTTCTGACCTGGTCCACAAGATTATTGTCTAGCACGCGAACTTAATATTTCATTGACATGAACCGCAACAAATCTGCCGCGCCTTCGCAAATCCACCTCATGAAAAAATGGGATAGGCCGATATCTGTAGTAAGGCGTATGCAAATCAGCGGTTATTCAATTTCACCTACCATTCCCATGGGAAAGACGAACTCGTCTCCAGCGATAAAAACAGCCACGTCTGCGGATCAAGCCGTGACTAACTTTCCCGCCAGTTCATTTTCCAGCCTCGTCAGTGAGGCCTCGCAAATGCCCGATGTCCGCGCCGATCTGGTCGAGTCCTTCAAGGCCCGAATTCAGTCCGGGCAATATCCCGACCAGAATACCATTTCGGGCTTGGCCGACGTCATTGGCGGAAGCATTGTCAAGGCAGCCGCCGCTGAATCTTCCGCGCAATAAATTCGGCTTCCCCGTGGGGTAAAATCTTACCGCCGGCGTGCCTAAATTTACCCCGTGCTGATTTTGAAAACGTACCGCGGCGCGCCCATGCGGAAACGCTTTCCCTTCCCATTATTTCGGGCAAGGCTTCGTGTCGGTTAAAGCGGATTATTTTTCCGTCAGATGATTTGATAAAGGACAAAATTTCCTGATTGCCTGGCAAAGCTGTAGACGCATCTCCCTGACAAAAAGAGAGTTGCACGTTGAATAGACGGGTGGCATACGCTGTGCACCGGTGTGGGTATGCCAGATGGTCTCTTCTCCACTCCCACGATTAAAAGCCTGCAATTGACCATGGACGATGCAGCGCTTCGACAGCAGGCCATCTCATCCAACATCGCTAACGTTAACACGCCGGGATACCAGCGGATGGACGTTAGCGCCAATTTTCAGCGTGCCTATACCGACGCGATCACGAAGTTGAGCAACGGCGAATCGGTCAGCGACGACGACATGCCCGACGCGACCATCCAGACCGCGGCCGTCCAAGGCCCCGCCCGCCCGGATGGCAACACCGTTCAAATCGAGAAAGAAATGGTGGACCTCGCCCAAAACGGCGCCCGCTATGAGTTCGGCGCGCAAATGCTGGGCGTCAACTTTCACCAGATGAAATTCGCCATCACCGGCTCGGAATAACCCGCGACGTTTAAGGAAAAACATTATGGGAATGATACCAGGAATCGACGCAAGCAGCAGCGCATTGGACGCGGAGCGCACCCGGCTCGATGTCATCGCGGGCAATCTCGCCAACGCCCAAAACACGGCCGACGCCTCCGGGCATGTCTATCGCCGCAAGATGGTTGTCTTCCAGACCAAGCTCAACGACGCGATGGACGGCGCCGGTAATGCCAGCCAGGTCGAGGTCGCTCACATCGTGGACGATCCCTCGCCGCTGCCGAAGGTTTATATGCCGGGAAATCCCCATGCCGACGCCAAGGGCATGGTGGAAATGCCCAACGTCAATCCGCTGGACGAAATGGTCGACATGATGACGGCGAGCCGTTCCTACCAGGCGAACCTGCAGGTCATCTCGGCCGGACGAAGCATGTTCGAGCAATCCTTGAAAATCGCCCAATAACGATTCGCCATGAACCCCCTCGATGCGCTCTCCGCGGTGACCCAGGTGCAGATCCCCACCACGAATGTCGGTTTTCAGGCCACTGGCGCGATGCCAGCCGGTGCTCTACCCTCCAGCCCGGCGAGCAGCATCAGCGAAGGCTTTAATAATCTCCTTCAGCCTCAAGTCCAGCACGTCGACGCCTCGCAACTAACCATCCCCGACATCTCCATTCCGTCGGCCGGAAGCGGCAGCCCCAACACGTGGGGGCACATGGTCCAGCAGATGGTCATGTCCGTGAATTCGCAGCAGCAGACCGCGGCCCAAAAAGTCAGCGATGTTTTGCAGGGCGGGCCTACGCCCGTCCACGACGCGATGGTGGCGACCGAAGAGGCGAGCCTCTCCTTCGAGTTCCTCGGCGAGGTGCGCAATAAAATTGTCGAAGCCTACCAGCAAGTCATGCAGATGCAGGTCTAGGTGATCGCGGACAAGCACGGAAAAAATTATGGATGAGATTAAAAAGAATTTACTGGCGTTGTGGAAAGGGCTCTCCCCCCAGCGGAAGGTGTCTCTCATCGCCAGCTTTGTCCTCTCGCTGGCCGTGCTCGGCGCAGTCGTTTACCTCGCTAGCCAGCCCAAGCTCACCCTGCTCTACGGCGGCATGGCCCCGGCCGATGCGGCCAAGGTCGTCGAGTATCTCGAATCCAAAAAGATCACCTATGAAGTCGGCGATGGTGGCCGCTCGATCATGGTGCCCGCGGCGCAGGTCTATGCGGCGCGGATGGGGCTCGCCACGGAGGGAATCCCGACCATGTCGGACGGCGGCGTCGGCTTCGAACTCTTCGACAAGCCCACCTTCGGCATGTCCGATTTCATGCAACGGGCCAATTATTACCGCGCGCTGCAGGGTGAATTGTCCCGGACCATCCGGCAGCTCGATGAAGTGAGCAACGCCCGCGTCCTCATCGTCGTTCCCGAAGACAAGCTTTTCGGTCAAGACCACCAGGAAGCAAAGGCGTCGGTGTTTGTGCAGCTCCAGCCTGGCCGCTCGCTCAGTGACAGCCAGGTGCACGCCATCCAATTCCTCGTGGCAAACGGAGTTGAGGGACTTCAACCCGAACGCGTGGCGGTGATCGATAGCACGGGCCGCGCGATGTCGGGATCGGATGACGACACTTCCGCCGCAGGCGGCCTGGCGGGCGGCAGCGACAAGCAGCGCCAGGCCCGCGCGGAGCTGGAAAACTATTTGCAGGACAAGGCGCAAAGCATGCTCGACCAGGTGCTCGGCCCGGGCCAGGCCGTGGTGCGCGTCGCATCCGAAATCGATTACAGCCAGGTGCAGGAAACCACGGAAAAGTACGACCCGAAAAATTCCGCGATCACCACCGAAACGACCACGACCGAATCGAGCACAACGAGCTCGGGTGGCAGCGGCGGCGGAGCTGGCACTTCCGCGAATGCGCCGGCCGCAACCGACTCCGGTAAAACCACCGACGAGAAAAAGGAAAATACCTCGAATGAGTATCAGGTCGGCAAGGTCACCGAAAGCCGCACCGAGGGCACGGGATCGATCAAGCGGCTGACCATCGCATTAATGCTCAACGAAAAAAAGCCCGCAACGCCCGGTGGCAAGCCCACACCACGCACGCCGCAGGAAATCACCGCGCTGGAGAACATCGTCAAAGCCGCGGTCGGTTTTACCCAAAACGATACCCGGCAGGACATGATCCAAAGCCAGGAAGTCCCCTTCGCCGACCTTTTCGACGACACCGCCGCGCCCCCGAAGCAGACCGTGACGCAGCAGATCGATACCTACCTGCCTTACGTCACGCAGGGCTGTCTCGCCCTGTTGGCCGTCGGAATTCTCCTCTACTTCCGCAGCGTGTTCCTCTCGCCGGTCGGCAAAAACGCCGGTGACGAGCCCGACAGCTTCGAGGCCCTTCTCCATAATTATACCGTCACCTCCAACGGCGGCACCAACGGCAACGGCCATGCGCCGGTTCGTAACGGAGTGAACCCGCAGGCGCCGAGCATCCTGACGCCGCAGGAACTTTCCCGGTTGATCCGTGAAAATCCCGACAACGCCTCGCACGCCCTGCGCCAATGGCTGAAACGCAACTAGGACATGTCAACACTATGATTTCAATTATCGAGGCTAACCGCAAGGTCGTCGGATGGATTCATCCTGAAAGGATGAAAATCACTCAGCCCAGGGTTGGCGCAGCAGCGCCTACCCTGGGTCACCTTCGCCTCGGACCAACCCTGAAAGGGTTGGATCAAGGATCATCCGATGCCGACGTCTATTTGATCCAACCCTTACCGGGTGGTGCTTTTCGTAAAACAGTACCCAGGGTAGCCGCATGGGACATTGTCCCCCGTGCCAACCCTGGGCTGAATGATTGCAACCCCGTCGGGGTTGCGAAACAGAACCACAATTAGCTTTACCCATCCTCCATCCAAGAAAGACCAACGACCATGAGCGCAACCCTAACCGCCGAAAAACCGAACCCGCTCGCCGGGATGAATAAAGTGCAGAAACTCGCCGCCCTTTTGGTCGTGCTGGGACCGGAGGAAGCATCGGTCATTCTCTCCGCCTTCAATCAACGGCAGATGGAACAAATCATGGGCGAAATGGCCAAGATCGAATTTCTCTCCGCCGAAGTGCAACAGGGCCTGCTCGAGGAATTCTCCTCGGTCACGCTCGAAGCGGTCACCTCGGCCCTGGGCGGAGTCGAAAAGGCGCAGCACGTCCTGGAAAAGTCGCTCGGCCAGGCGAAGGCCCGCGAAGTCCTGGGCCGCGTGGCGCCCAAGGCAACGACCTCACCGATGATGGAAGAACTGCGGAACATGCCCTCCACCGCCATCGCGCAAATGCTGCGCGGCGAGCAAAGCCAGACCTGGGCGCTCGTCCTGGCCCAGCTCGACGCGGAAAATTCGGCGGAGATCTTCCGGACCATGGATGGCGGTTTGCGCGCCGACATCATGCGGCGCATGGCCCACATGGAACCGGTCTCTCCCGAGGTGCTGGAACGGTTGATCAAGAGCCTGCTGGCGCGCCGCCCCGAAACGGGAGCCCGCGAACACATCGAGTCGAACGGCACGCAATATCTCACCGAGATCATGAAGCGGTTCGACCGCCGGGTGGCCACCGATGCGCTGGAAATGCTCGCGGAAAATGACCCGGAGCTTTCCGCCTCGATCCGCAAAATGATGTTTGTCTTCGAGGACCTGGTGCAGCTCGACTCGGCTTCCATCGGCGTCATCATGCGCGAAGTCGACTTCAATACGCTGGCCGTCGCGATGAAGGATTGCCCGCTCAAGTTGAAGGACATGATCTTGAAGAGCATCACCAAGCGCGCCGCCGAGTCGCTCGAGGAGAATTTGAAACTCCTGAGCAAAACGCGGCGCAAGGAAGTCGAAGAGGCGCGGGGCAAAGTGATGGAACAGGTCTTCGACCTGGAACGCCGCGGCGAAATCAGTCTAGCCCCGGAGGAATCCAGTGCCGCCGCTTGATATCGTCCTGCCCATCCACGTGAAGCGGATTGAAAAATCCGCCGTGCCTGCTGCGGAAGGCTCCAACGAAACTTCGCATGCCGCCGGTTATGCCGCCGGCTACGAGGAAGGCCGGCTCCGCGCTGAATGGGAAGCGGGAAAACGGCGCCTCAAGGAAAACGAGCGGATCCAAAAGCTGGTGAAGACACTGGAGAATCTCCATACCGAATTCGAAAGCCTGCTGGGCGAGCATCTGCCCGACCTGATTCAGGGCGCGCTCAATCGCGTTTTCCGCAAACACCCCTTCACGGCGGAAGAAATCGGCGCTGAAGTGATTGCCCTCCTGCGCGAGATGGAACATGCCGGACGAATTTCGCTGGAATGCTGCCGCGCCGACGCCGAGGACCTGGCCGATCGGCTGCAAGTCGCCCAAGTCGTGCCGAATGACGCCACGTGGACCCTCGAGGCTAACGAATCGCTTCAGCCGGGCGAATTCATTTTGAAAAGCGATCTCGGTGATGTCGATGGCCGCCACTCGTCCCGCATTCGCCAAATCCACATTGCGCTGGAGGGTTCGTCATGACGGGCCAGGTGTTCGACCGTTACCAGGAACGGCTGCAGCGGTTGCACGGCGCGGGACCCGTCGGTCGCGTCGCCAAGGTCGTCGGACTGACGGTCGAATCGCAGGGCCCTCCCGCCGCTCTCGGCGAAGCCTGCGCAATCACCACGCGCGGCGGCAAGGAAACGCTCGCCGAGGTCGTGGGCTTTCGCGATGGACGCGTCCTTCTTATGCCGTGGGAGCAACTCGAGGGAATTTCCGCCGGAGCATCGGTGCGCTCGACGGGCTGCCCCTTGCAGGTGCCGGTCGGCAAGGAAGTCCTGGGCCGGATTCTCGATCCGCTCGGGCGCCCGCTCGACGATCTCGGTCCGCTGCCTCCGCATCACGGCAAAAAGAATCTCGTGCGCGAAGTTCCGAATCCCTCCCGGCGCGGTCGCATTCGCGACACCCTCGCCACGGGCGTGCGCGTGATGGATGCCTTCGCGACTTGCGGACGCGGTCAGCGGCTCGGCATTTTTGCGGGCAGCGGCGTCGGCAAGAGCAGCCTGCTCGGCATGATCAGCCGCCACAGTTCGGCCGAGATCAATGTCATCGCGCTGATCGGCGAGCGTGGACGCGAGGTGCTTGAGTTCGTCGAAAAGGACCTCGGCCCCGAGGCGCTGAAGCGAAGCGTCATCATCGTCGCGACGTCCGATCAACCGGCCCTGGTGCGCATCAAGGCCGCTTTTACCGCCAACACGATCGCGGCCCATTTTCGCGATCAAGGCAAACATGTCCTTTTGCTGATGGATTCCCTGACCCGGCTCGCGATGGCGCAACGCGAAGTCGGCCTGGCCGTGGGCGAACCTCCGGCCACGCGCGGTTATCCGCCATCCGTGTTTGGTCTTCTGCCGGTCGTTCTCGAACAGGCCGGCTGCAACGAACACGGCGCCATCACCGGCTTCTACACGGTCTTGACCGAGGGCGACGATTGGAACGATCCGGTCAGCGATTGCGTCCGTTCCATCCTCGACGGGCATATTTTGCTCAGCCGCCGCCTCGCCTCGGAAAACCAATATCCGGCGGTCGAAGTGCTCGAAAGCTTGAGCCGCCTGCAACCCGATCTCGTCACCCCGGAACGAATGAAGTCGGTCGCTGCGGCGCGCCACGTTCTCGCGATTCATCGGCAATACCGCGAGCTGCTCGACATCGGCGCTTACAAGAGCGGCACCAATCCGCAGCTCGACCAGGCCCTCGCGATTTATCCGAAGCTGATGGAATTCCTACGCCAGCCCATGAATGAAAAAACTCCCCTGCCCAAGACCTTTGAAACCCTTCATTCCATCCTGAATCCACCCAAGAAGTAACGCCCATGAAAACGCAATCCCTCGAAGTTCTCTACCGGTACCGGAAGCATCTGCTGGAAAAGGAACAGATCATCCTTCAGGACAAGATCGCGGAGGAGAACCAGCAGAAAGTCCGGCTCCTGCAACTGCAATCCCGCGTCCAGGAGACGCACAACGCGAAAGCCAAGGCAACTACCGTGGAAGAAATCCGCGCGCTGGATGAAGCCGCGGCCTACCTGCACGGACGCATGACCCTGGCCAAGCGCGCGATCAGCTTGAGCGGCAACGCGAAGCAGGACGCCCTGGAACGGACGCTCAAGACCAAGCAGTCGCTCGACCAGATCGGGCTGATGCTCGAAAACGGACGGCGCAAGGAAATGGTCGAGCTGGATGCATGGGAACGGCGTCAAATGGATGACCTGGTCACGTCGCGCTACGCGATGGCGCTGAGGGGTGTATGAAAAATCTCATCATCGCCAGTTTCGTCGGCCTGTTGTTCATGTGCGGCGGTTTCTGGTTTGGCCTGCGCCTGAAACCGCTCCCCGTTCCGCAAAGTAAAACGGCCGCCGTCGCCAAGGGCACCGGCGCTGCGGCTGCGGCCGACCCCAACGCGATCAGCCTGGAGACGCTGCGCAAGACTTCGGAGACGATGATGGCGCTGAACCAGGCGATCCAGGTCCGCGAGCAGAACGTGGCCGAGCGCGAAAGAAAACTCCAGGAACGCGAAGACGAGCTCAAGGCCGAACGCGCGGCGCTCGATCGCTCCCACGAGCAATTCAAAACCCTCTTCAATGAATTCCAACAGCGTTTGCAATTGGTGGAGGCGAACCAGCTCGACCAGTTGCAGAAGCAGGCCGACCTCTATAGCGCGATGGGCACGACCCAATCCATCGAACTTTTCCGCGCGATGGACGATGCGTCGTTGATTCGTCTTTTCTCGGTGATGGACACCAAGCCGCTGGCCAAGCTCGTGGCCGATTGGAAGACAAAGTATCCAGCGGATACGACCCGCCTGCTGCACGCGCTTGATGGCATGGCGCAAGTGATGCCGAAGGAAAAAATCGCGCTCTCGGATTCCACCACTCAGCCCGATTCGACTGGATCGAGCGCCCCGGCCGCGACCCCCGCGCCCGATTCCTCCACGCCGGATTCCAATGCGACCGCGCCGGCGGATTCCACTTCCGCGACGCCGACGGATTCCGCCACGCCAGCGCCAGCGGATTCCAGCTCCGCTGCGCCGGCTGACTCGACTCCCGCAGCCACCATGCCTCAGGCCGATCCGGCCAGCGATCCATCTTCATCCCCGCCTGCCCCTGCGCCAGCGGCACCTACCGATTCCACCGCGACACCACCCCTGGCGCCGCCAGCCGATTCCGCTCCTGCTCCTTCCGCACCGGCCGCACCGGTCTCAACCGCAACCTCCAATTAATATGATCACTTCCGCCAGCTATCTGCCGGATGTCTCCCTTCCCATCCCGACGGTCTCATCCCAGAACACTTCGGGAAACGCGCCCTCCGATGGCGAGTCGCCGGCCAGCTTCGAAGACGCTTTGCAGCAGCAGGGCTTTAGCCAGTCAAACCCTCCATCGACGCGAAACGCTCCAGGCACACCGGCGACAACATCCACCGCGACCTCGAAGAATGAAGCCGAGACGACCGATGAGCCCAACTCCCATTCCACTCCGGGCCTTGAATTGCCTTCCCCTGGCGCCAACGCAACGGCACCAACCGTCAGTTCGGCGACGGCAAGCGCATTGACCAAGAACAGCTCCACCAGTCTCCAGGTCGGCTCGCAACTTCGGGCCATGCTCGTTCAGGCCACGGCGCAGGCCTCGACCGCGAAACAGCCCGCGTCCGCGAAAACGGCTTCCACAAATCTTCCGCAAACTTCAAAGAAAAATCCGTCTCCAACCACCTCCGGCCAAACTAATTTACCGGGCACCCTCGCCCAAGCCTCGATCCTCCTTTCGAGTGCGCAGGCTTCAACCGCCAAAACGCCTGCGACCGCCTCACCGACTTCAACCACCAACTCCGATACCGCGAAATCTTCGGCAAAAAACTCCTCCGCAACTTCAGCGGGCTCCATTGACGTCTCGACCCTCGTCGCGCAAGCCTCGATTCTCCTCTCAAACACCTCCCCGGCGCAGACCCCGGCTACAACTGCGGCTTCGATCAATACCACGTTCACTGCGGTTCAGGCGGAGAAGGAATTACCTCTTTCCACCTCGAACATGAGCACAACCGTGAGCGCCGTGCCGGAAAAAAAATCCGCGTCCTCCATCAAGGAAGGGATTTTTCTTCAGTCTGGCACCGCCGCCTCGTCCACCACTTCAAGCGCATCCACGCTGCTGGCGTCGTCACTGGCCGGCATGGGTGACTCCTCTGTAAACCAATCACTTACGTCACCGGACGGATCGAAAGCCAACTCGTCCGGCGCGCTCTCCGCCACGGCCGCATCGCTCGCTGGCACAGCAAATGTTGAAAGGAATAAAGCGATGAACGACGACACTAACTTTCCTGAAGTCGAGCTTCTCTCCGGTTCCGGAGCGAACACGCTGTTGGCGCAAAACGCCGCCGACCTGCACATCCAGTTGTCCTCCAATCAGGATTTCCACGACGCGCTAACGCAGGTCATGCACATCGCCCAATTGGCGCAGACGAACGAATCCACCACGCCGCTGCGCGTCGCGATGGAAATCCAGACGCCCCCCGGCGCCATCGTGAATGTCTATGTTTCCCGCCAGAATGACCAATGGCGCGCGCAGTTGAGCACGAACGATCCGCAAGCCCTGACCTGGGTCCAGGATCAAATGAGCTCGCTGAAATCGAGCGATCTCGGTGTCGCGGTCAACTGGCTGCCTCCGCAAATCGAAAGCGGCCCGATCCTTAACGGCAGCCAGGACGGAAGCCTTTCCTGGGATCGCGGCGGACAAAGCCAGCAGGGCAACC
>Ga0116229_10000542_pt1 | contig 50859 bp, 32 predicted proteins | sample S1TSphgellanicum_3_FD_87313 | JGI IMG/M metagenome (GOLD analysis project Ga0116229, IMG submission 87313) | Host-associated microbial communities from peat moss isolated from Minnesota, USA - S1T2_Fc - Sphagnum magellanicum MG | ecosystem: Host-associated > Plants > Peat moss > Unclassified... | reverse complement strand
GGCATTTGATGCTCACACCCTTCTCCTTCTCCACCATTGCTTTGAAATTCAAAAAATGTTGAAACACTTCACCTTTGTGTTTCATGAAGTAGACCCACACCTTCCTTGTGTGGTCATCAATGACACTCACGTTACTGCAATGGATTTTGTCTTCGTGGTCCACACATCTGAGTGGATCGTTTCCAAAGGTTTGGAACTTACATGAATTGTTTGAGTTGGGAATGGATGCCTAACTTGTTTCCCCAATTAGCATGTTTCACAAACTTTTGACATCACCTCTTTTATTCCAAATTTGGAAAGACCTCTAACAAGATTTTGTTTCTCCATGAGCTTAAGACATTGGAGATTAACATGGCCAATTCACTTGTGCCAAATTCCAATGTCTCCAACTCCTTTTCCATGTGTGAATAACATGGAATTCATTTCAGGCATGTTCACATCCAAGGTGAACATTCGTCCATTCATTTTTCCTTTTGCAATCAATTTGCCTTGGTTCTTCATGTCTTCCAAAAAACATCCATTTGGGTTTAATGTCACCTATAAACCTTGGTCCACCATCTGTCCTACGGAAACCAAATTTTTTATTATGGTTAGAACATGAAGTTCGTCTTTCAAGTACTTTATTTGTCCATCTTGCATGGACAATGGCACCTTGCCAATCTGTGTGATGGGATGTGTAGTGTCATCACCAGTTTCCACAAACCTTAGTGTCTTCAAATCCTTTGTGTCTCTAAACCATTCTCCATGACTAGTCATGTGGTTTGAAGTTTTAGAATCCACATACTAGACATTGTTGTTTGATACACCTCCTATCATTGAATTTGCCATGTGCTACATCACAAATAGTTACTCATCACCTTAATTGCTAGTTGATGCATGATTCCCTTGTTATAGCTTTCCATTTGTGCATCATGTTCCTTTTGATAACAGTTCTTTGCCATGTGCCCAAGTTTCCCGCAGTAATAGTAATTTGAATCGCTATTTGGTTGTTGACCTCGATGACTTCCACCACAACCTCCACGACTTCCTCGACTTCCTCTTCCTCCAAAGTTTTTTCGTCCACCTCCATGAGCTTGACCTTCATGTTGATGATGTCCACCATGCAAGCTTCCGTGTTAACCTCGAAATGAGGTTTACCACCTCTACTTCTACCTCTATTGGTATTTGAATAGAAAGCACTTTCTTGTGATCCTGCATTGGATGAAGTACCAACAATTCTCATCTCTTCACTTATAAGTAGTGTTATTAAGTCTTGGAAATCGGAAAATGTTTCTCGAACTACAATTGAAATACAAAACTGGCTATAATCTTTTCCAAGTCCATTCAAGGTGATGACCACTAGATCTTCATCATCTACAGGGGTTCCTATAGATGTAAGAGCATTTGCAAGGTTTTTCACCTTTGTAAAATAGTCATTGATGTTCATCTTGTTTTTTTATAGATTATGCAACTCTTACTTGAGCTGCATTTTGCGGGCTTGTGTATTAGTGCTATACATCTTCACTAATGTATCCTAAGCTTGCTTGGGTGATTTTGCATCTTGAATATGCACGATCATGGAATCGGACACACTCACAAAAAGCCAATACAAGACTTTCCTTGTTTTTTCATACCAAGTTTTATTGGCTTGAATTTGTTGTTGTGTGGGGTTTTTTAGGAGAAGAGGTTTTTTCTCATCACTAGTTATGAATTCCCAGTAGCCTTTCCCCATCAAGAAATTCATAATCTTAAATTTCCACACTTGGAAATTGTTTTTGTTTAGTTTCTCAATTGCAATTTGAAAAAGACCGTTCACCATCTCTCAAGGCACCACTCAATGTCTTCTTGGGGTTTCACAATGATTTTAATTCCTTCCTTGGGTTTCTAAGATTAAGATTAGGGTTTTCCTTCCTTAGGTTTCTAGGGTTAAGGTTAGGGTTAAGGTTGAACAAGATGGACCGTGCATATGTATGTATGTCTTGAGTATTATACGAAATTCTACACTATACATAGGTTTTACGTATAGGTACGTATCTCGTATAATATTTCGTATGGTATTAAATAGATGATTACATACCACATTTTTGTACGAAGGTCTTGATAATGTATTTGCACTTCCCAATCTTCAAACTCCTTCCTTCAAGTTCTCCCAAGTTGTATTTGCTCCACTTCAAAACTTTGCTTTGAAATCTTCTCAAAACAAACTTCTGTCACAGCAACTTTGAAAAGCTACTCCACACACATATGACCTTGGATCCATCTGAAATTCTGGTGAAACATGAACAACTATGTCTACTACCTTTTTTCAAAATTTCAGCTCATTTAACATCATAAAATGAGAGATCTTGCTACTTCCTTGAAGTCACCTCAAATTGGGACCTGAACACAAAATGGTTTACAACTCGTTCTGAACAACTCCAAACTCCTTGAGATTTGGAGACACATTAGATATATGTTTTTTATATCTGCTCAAAATTGTAGCTCTATTGATGATGACCACAAAAAGATATCACTTTCAAAAGAAATTGATTTCAAAGCTGAGACTAAAATTTTAGATGCTTGGATCTCTCTCAATACAAATCCAAATGACATGAAATTTCTCTCACACATATATTCCTATATGATCTATAAGATCCCAAAGCTGCAGATCCAAAAAAGCTCAAAAAAAGGAGATATGACCAAAAAACCAGATCTGGCACAAAGTTTTCAAAAGCTCATAATTCTCACAAAACATATATTTTTCTTTTGAAAATTTGAGAATTAGACTGTCTTATAATCTTCTATAATCCCTCCAAGTTCATTTTAAAATCTTTTCACAGTAGATCTAGATCTAGATTTAAAGATCTGACCTCCACAACTTTGATATGTTGATCTCCTCTCACCTCTTTTCTTTTCTTTCTCTTCACATTCTTTCCTTTCCTCGTTTCTCTTTTGCACTTGATAAATTCGTATGATATTACTAGAGACTCTCAAGCTCTAGTTTTAAAGACTTTCTAGCTCTAGATCTCTTTCTGCTTTTTCATTCAACAACTTAAGCTCTAATACCATGTTAACAAATAGGAGATCTACTCAAGTGCAAACATAAACCTTTATTCAAAAGAGACTACAACATAATGCTCACAACACAAAAAACACGACATCAAAAATACTTTAAGGTTATTGTCACATGAAATACACAAACTTGTGCAATGAAGAAAAGAGAGCCAAACCATCAACACCAAGGTATTTAATTAAAAGACCGAACCACAAATAACCAAACTAAAATAAGTAACGAAAGTAATTCAACCTTGTGAAAGTAACCTCGTTACTTTCCTACTCCAATAACTAATGAAACCTAACTAGTTGAGCTTGAATTCTCAACAACAAAATGGGTTGAAGCAAAGTCATTATGTGATAATACAATAAGAAGTATTGCTAAATGTTTTTACAAAAATAATATAACACAATTTGGCTACCCTATGCACTTGGTTAGTGATCAAGGGAACCATTTTATAAACACCTTTATTGAATTATTGGTTCAAGAATTTATGATAACACATCATAAATCTACCATTTACTATCCTCAAATAAATGGTTAGGCAAAATCAACCAATAAAAATGTTGAAACAAATATTGACCAAGTTAGAATATGTTAACCAAAACGATTGGGATGTAATGTTATCGACTACATTATGGGCCCACCATATTGCATACAAGGTTTCCACACAACACACCCCATATGAACTAATATATGGTTTAATGCCATTATCGTTTAAGTACTGAATTTGTAGTCCCAACCAATTGAACAATTACCGATAAAGATGGGAGCTAAAGGAATGTATTACTAGTTTGGATGGAAGACCTAGTCTTGCTTGATGAAATAAGGATCATAGTAGGGGTAAATATTGATTATATCCAAATATGTAAAAAGGATCAAAATGATGATGAAAAACAATTGAAAATATTTAAAGATGGAAATTTGGTGTGGATTCCAAAGGATCCAAAAATTAAAGAAGGGAAATTTCTACCAAAGAAACTACATTTTTTTATTTGATATGATGTGACTGTTAGAATATATTTGTACTAAAAAAATATGTCAGAACATACAAAAAAATGCAAATATACCCCATAAAGGATTGAAATGATTTTATTTTTCATGAAATTGGTAGTATCTACTAAACATTATGATTCCATATGATTGGAATACGTTTGTGAACCATTTGAAAAGTTTGATAATTATCATATCACAAATTGATGTTTTTTAGGGCGATGACCATAAATATGTGGTGAATTAACATTTTAACAAACAATCATTTTCAAATGGAAGATGGTAAGATATATGAAGTGGGTCATTTTTTAAATTTTTGTTTCAATAATTTTTTGGTTAACTAATTCAAACCCAAGCCTAGTGCAATTATTAAAAAATGGGTTCTATAATACTGCATATACCATAAATATTCCCATCATTCCTTGAGTTTAATTTTTTATATTTTAATTTTTTTCAAATTATATTAGATAACATTAACTTTGTGAAAATCAAAATATTAAGCCCAAACACCAAAAGTGAAACCCAAAATTAAATGCAACACATTTTGCAAGTGTATATTTTATGCATAGGTCATGAAACTGCCCAAGTTAGTTACCAATAGTGTGCTTTCACCCTACCATTTTAATTCCATATGAAAAGTTCCACTTTTGTGATTCACAAAAAACATCTAGATGAAAATTTACATTCAAACACATTTAAGTGTCTTAAAAAAACATTTGTTGAAAAATTAGTGTCATTTGAATTATGTTGGAAGCCTTTGTATCGAAATTCAATTTATATGTTTATCGAAACACTAGATGAAAAAAAAAAAAATTGCCCCCAAACTAATACAAAATGCACTATATATTATTGTGTTTTCACCCACATAAAACAACTCAAAAGTCTATTAAATACAAAAAGTGCACTCAAATGTATAACAAGAGGAAAGTGAAGTCGATGCATAAAAGAAGCAGTAGCACAAAAGAGAAGGAACTTGGTGGAAACATGGTCAATGTGTAGGGACAAGCTTCTAAGAAGGTAAAGGAAATTTCAAAAAATGGAGGACATGATTTGTCAAAGATACAAGACCTAGTTGCAAACCAACTAGATGTTCAAATCGACAAAAAGGATGAAGATGGTGTGCTCCTTTTGTAATTGCCCCTAGATCTTATTCTTGTGGTTGTTTTACATTTCGTGTATCATCTTGGACTCCTCTAAGGCCTTATTTATGTTATTCTAGTTCTTGTGAGTTTTTTTCAACTACTTTAAGTTCTAATATGTGTTGTTTTAGCTTTTGGGACTTTTCTTCATCTACTATTTGATTTGTGTTGTTGTAGCTTTACCTTGATTATTTTGAATTCTAATTTATGATCTTCTAGTCCTATTTCCCCTTTTGGTGTTTGTTGGTCTAGTCCATATGCTTTCAAAATTGCTAAAAAGGACTTGAAGCTCACATTACTTGGGAGTTTTAACATGTTGAGAAAATGGAAAGGAATAGAATTAAAAGTATCTTGCTTGTCTCCATGGTAAGCCCAAAACTTACCATTTTGTTGTTGTTTTGGGGGGAATGCAATGTGCCCAAAACTAGGGGAATTTGGAAGTTGTCCCTCCATTAATGCCCTAATTTGAGAATCCATGGGATTTTTACAATGCTTAATTTGAGATGTCCTATGCATTAGAACATAGATAGAGTTTTCACATTTACGGTCACACAAATACATCTAAACCTCATCACCAAAACTCTATGTTTCCCCAACCCAAACTTGGGGTTTTGTAAAACCATTTCAAAACTCATTCCCTAAACAAAACACTCAAACTAACCTTTCTTTTGTCCACTACCTATTGATATTTTATTCTCCTCATTTTTTGGTTTAAAGCATTACCCATCACCAAACTCTATGTTGTCCTAAACTTGGGTTTCTGTAAAACCAACACATGTCACTCCCATAACCAAAAATTAAGAGTACCCCCATATCCCCCCCGCCCTTTTGCATGTTGATATTTTATATTTTCATTTTTCTTAATCAACTCATTATTCAACACCAAATACTATCACATTTTAATGCAACTAGGAGGTGGGTAGATATGCCTAAGTTTATGCCTATGGTCAAACATTAAAATCATATCTTTATCAAATTTGAAAAAAATTAAGAACACAATTGTTCACATTTTGGTCATAGACGAAATCTAAAACACCCATAAAGTTGTGTAGGTTTTATAATTGGCCACCTTTCCCACTATATGGATGTTTGATGATAGGCTTATGTTTGTTGATAAGCCTAGGCCTAATAACAACATAATCTCCAACTTGTGTGGACGGTGACATGCTAACCTAACTATCTATTGTATTTTTTTTCTCAATCTTTTCATTGTGTATTAACATTCTTGTTACCTATCATTTGAAATGAATGTTGTTCCCTAACTATTAAATATTTTGGAATTGTTATTGCATTGATCAATGGTACTTGCAAATCATGGGTTGTCAAATGTGGCCAAATATGGTTGCTTTGAAAAAGGGCTTGCTAGTAGTAGTTGTTGTTGTTGTTTTGTTTTTCTTTTTCATTTTGGCGATGTAACACTAATGAGGATCATCCCAAATATGACAAGGTTTCGGAAAACTGTCAAAACAATAAAAAAGTCTAGCTAAAAATCCTACCTACACTAACTTAGTTGTTTAAATCTTGTAAACTTTCTTTTGGGGTGTGATAAAATTTGGCAACATTTGCAAAAATCTACAACATAATATCCTTTTTAAAAATTGTTTCATGGCAATTTTGCACCAATTTGCCACAAAAAGAAATGTTATTTTCTAATAAGTGTTTAAATGGCTTGATCATGAATTCAAACAATTAATTTTTTACAGATTCTTGTCACAAACATCCCACAATTTTATTGGAAAATTTGATTAATAGTGTTAGAATTAAAATGGTGATGCAATTATTTTTCAAATGTTTATTTTTTTAAAAACATTTGGAGTTAGGGTATTATTTGATGCACCCCCCCAAACTCATTGAAAGACTCAAATGCAAGTCCCAAAGTGAAAACAATGAAAGAAAAAAGAGTTGGGGCATGCTCCCCAATTAGTTTTGACCCTTCATATTGCTTTTTAAAAATTCAAAAATTCATTGGGATTCTAACTCCCAAAGCGGGAGTCCATTTGGAGTGTGTGGGCTCATTCCTTCACATTTTGCTACACTCCCGGGAGTGTGAATGTGACTCTTGGGTTGCACTTTTAACCCACACCTTTCCATGCCCTTGCCTTGGTTGTGAGCTTAAGGCTAGGGTTGTGACACAAATTAACATTTTGACTCCCAACTTTTCTTTCGGCCATGACTTGTGTTTTAAATACTCAAATGAATCATGCAAGTTCATTTTAGACATTTACATCTTAAAAGTTTTTCAATGGTATAAGAAAGTTTTCAATCCAATGAATTTAACCTTTCAAACTACTCTTTAAAAATTTGGAAGTTCATCAAGACTCCAACTTTCAAAATGGGAGTTCACTTGGGAGTGTGTGGGCTCATTCCTTCACATTCTCCCACACTCCCAGCCTGCACCTTTACATGCCCTTGCTTTGGTTGTGAGCCCAAGGTTAGGGTCGTGACATTATTTATTTATATTACATTGAAAAAATAAAATAAAATTCCCATAATCCTTTTATAATTGTTGGCACAATCTTTCAAATATAATTGAAAAGTTTGGAAATTTTGAAATTTGCCCATATATACTCACAGGGCAAATTTTTAGTATAGGGTAAATGCATATGAACCATATCCCTACCCTTTGAACAAGATAAATGGTGGTCCTTCATCTTCACCTTTATAGAAATTAATGAGGTTATATGTATATAGTTTTTACCTTGATCCAATTGAAATGGTTTTGAAGCCTATATCCCCTTTATTAACTAATATATCTCTTTAAAAAAACAATTACCTTCACTCATATGATATATGAAAGGCAATATACCTACCCAACACTAGAACATAGGCATTGAATTTTTTTTTGCATTAGTTGTAGTACTTGTAGCACAGTGCAAATGAACTCATTGCAATATATGTCATATTCCTTGTTTATGTTTCGTAGGCATCAAAATGGGCATATAAAAGTTTGGTTAAAATTAAATGGTTTTCATAAGCATAAATAACAATGAGCACACCTCAATGTTTTTTTTTTTTTTTTTTTGTTTTTGTTCAAGTGGCGATCAATTGTAAATGTATTAAACCAAATTTTACAATATTCAAAATATGAAAGTAGATAATTTTAAACACCTTTCCATATCATGAGCAATTTGGGCAAACTTTTTAATTTTTTTTTTTGGAATTTTTTTTTAATTAAAAAGGGAATTTGTGATAGAATATTCCTTTTTAAGCCACCACATAGTTACTACCTGACAAAATGTATTTAAGGACCAAAGAAGTAAGGGTTGTACAACCTTAAAACACATATCATAAACATACATAATACGTTTTGTTGGAATTTTGACACTAAAATAAAGAAGTATGTAAACCACAAGAAAAAAAAGTAATTCAACTTTTGTGCAAAAGTTGTGCTAAGGGTGCCAAGGCTCATTCCAAAATATCTCATTCAAGTACTTGTTGATGCAAAATGCCATGATGGATTTGGATTGTTGGGTATGAAAAAAAACTAATGTTGGCCAATCTTTTGATAATTGTTGGTAAGTTATTACTATTATTATTCTTATTTGGCACCACACCTGTTATCAATATCAAAAATAATGTGGGTGCTAGGTAGGTTATCAAATGATTAGTTAATAACCATTAATTAACTTGCTAGTCATACATCAGTTATAGGTTTTTTTAAACAATAATTTAAAAAAAAAGTGAAATCTTCTATTATATATGTATATTGTATTAGTATTTAAAGATTAATAACCTATTTGGATGATAATTGGGTCATCTAGGTAAGTTATTAGATTTTGAGAATTCAATATTAAATAATTATCAATTAACCAATTATTTAAAAAATCAGTAATTGGATGATAGGTTATTAATACTTGGCTTGGTAATTGGGTCAAAACTCAATAATTGGCAAACATTGGAAAAAACCATTGTTGTTTTAATAGCAATGTTCAAAGATATTACAAGGTTTTTGGTAGCAAGTTTTTGGGTGGTTGCAAATTAGGGTGATTCATTTTTGGTGCATACACCATACCCTCAAAGTCCCTATGATAGTGTTAAAATCGTAGTGGGTGTAGTCACATGAACACGTGGCATAATAAGTGTAACCAATGTTTAGTTTTGTGTATTTAACATTTTAGGAAAAAAATAAAGAAGTTCAAATGGAATTGCTTTTATATAATGTTATTTTCAACAGATTGATATATATATATATTTAAATTTTTTAAAATCACTTTAATGAATGATAAATATTGAAAAATACTTTGAAAACATTATAACCAATGTTTTTTATATAATAAAAGAACTTCTAAATGGACTTGAATGTTTTTGAAAATGAAATTTTTTTAGCAATTCTTTATGTAAACCATAACATAATAGTGTGATGAAAATTTTCAAGATTTTTTAAAGTTTTCTATTCAAAATATTCCAAAATTATTTCCAAATAAACACCCCCATGCATAAACAATCACCCAAGGGGGTCGGTGCAGCTCATGTTATTTCATTTGCACCCTAGTCTATCATGATATCATTAGTTAAATGGGGAATTACATGGTGGTTAATGAATTTAAATAGTCATTATGAAAATAAGCCATTTTTGATAATATTTTAACATACATGTTAAAAGAAAAAAAATTGATTATGATATGGACTTATGAAGATATGGTTCATTTTACAACAAATTTATTCTTGGGTGGTACCACTAGGAATGTCACACCCCAAATTTCTATGATCCATCCAACTTTAGGACAACATAGGTCTCACATAAAGAAAGCTTTTCATTCCAAATTATTTATCAAAAGGTTACCCAAGTCATGTAGAATTCAAAAAATTAATTAAATTTACAAAAAAATGTGTTTTGATGTGGAAAATGAATTAATTAGGAAAATAATTAGGAATGTCACATGAAAGATTTTTTTGATTAGGAACACAAAAGGAATCTATTTTTTGGAAATTTTTCTTGGATGCTAATTTTTGTGAATACTTCAAATGCCAACCTACTTGTCTTTTATAGATAATTGATTGAATCAATTTTGATTTAGTTATGAATTTTTGAAATCAAGATCGTGAAGCCCCAAAAGGCCATTGATCAAGAACACAAATGATAACTATTTTCACCATTTGTTGTTTTAATGACTAGTTTGGATCATTCCATTGTGCATGTATTAAATAAATAAGAAAAAATATCTAATGTGTAAATGTAAGAACACTTTAAAGAAAAAAGTCAAGAATTGGGTCAAGAATGGGTTAAGAATGGTTTAGGAATCAAAATGTTAATGCATATTATATGTTTTTAGGTGTTCATTACTTTTCATGAGTGTGTGCATAGGTGGGGAACACATACCCCACCTAGTCTAATCAAATAAACCAATGTATAAGTAGATGGAATTTTATTTCTTAAATTGGGTCCAACTGTCTTATGATTTTGGTAAGGTGGTTCCTAGTGGTACCATCCAAGGAAAAGTTTACCGTTTAGGTTATTTAAAAGTCCACTACTTTTTTTTGGTTAAGGTTTTTTTAACAAACATTTTACATCTATGTTCCTATTGTTTTAATATATCATATATTAAAACTCTAATATAAGATATCTTAAACAAAAACCATACGCAAAAATGCATGTATTTCTAGGCATAGATAAAAGGCTAATCCATGTTTTCACCTTCAAAAGTTCAATACTATATATTTGGTGCATATATATTATTAAATTTTAATACAAATGTCCTTTTATTCAACTTGACAATCTAAATCTAATCATAAATTTGGCATATTGTTGATTTGATGGCATGTTAATAACATGCAAACGCATTACACTTTGCAAAAACCTACATTGTGACGCTAAAAGTGAACCACCATACCTTGCAATCATCCTTTTGGGTGAAAATCCTTTAATGCATACCACACATGACGAAAAGGGCTTAGTCCTTACTGTAGTCCTTTTTTACTTTATATTTTGGTCCCCATAAAAAATAATTAGTCAAAAGTTATTAAACATTTTAGAAGGACTATATTTTAGACTAATACAATTTTACATTCCATCATAATCATCCATAAATGTGTCTTCATGTGGTAAAAAAATAATAGGTAAAAAAGATAGAAAATCATGATGTTGTGACAAGATTTTGGTACACCTTAAAGAATTTGGACCATTTTTTATTTTTCATTTTGGACAAGGGTTTAAAAATTTCAAAATCCGATTTTATTGTACTAGTTTAATGTTAATAAGTGTTTGCAATTAATTTAATAATAACAATATGAACATGGGTATGTTAAAATTTAAGCTAAACAATTAACAACTTGATACTAGTAGTGGATTTAAAGTGTTTGGTGTTAAAATGTGCACATTTTTTTTTGTCCAATTAAAAGAATGCAATGCTAGGATGTGTAGAACCATAAGCAACAAGAAATAAAACAAGCATTCCACAAACAAGTAATTGATCCAATAAACATTGTAAATGGTGTGAGAATCCAAAACGTTGCAATTGTCAATGTAAATATAAAAGAAATTGAATACCAAATTTGAATAGATTTGTAATCCATTTAACTATTAACATCTCAAACCCAAGATTGTTAGTAGTGTAAAGATCCAAAATGCTACAATTATCAATGTACATGTACAAAATTTGAATAGACTTGCAACCCATTTAACTTTTAACATTTTCAAACCAAATATTTAATTTTTTCAAAATACCTTACCTTCTCAAGTAGATCCTCATTTTCTTTTCACAAAGTCTTTTTAACCAGAAAAAACTTAACAAGTTTGTTTCCATCAATGAAGTTACAATTATTTTGTGTAACACTGAGGCAATTGGTGTAAATCATGATAAGCTTGTTAAGATAACAACCCCAAGATGACACTATTGTAGGTTGGTGAATATGCTTACAACCAAAAAAATCCACTTAATTTCAATTTGTGAACCCAAGATGCCAAAAATTTGCCATGCCAAGAAACCCACATTTGGGAATCGCCAAACCAACATTTCAATGAATCAAACCCATCTATATGGAACCTATGAAATAGAAAAAAAATAGTTTAGGTAGATGCAAGTTAGGGAGTCTCAAAAGTGGCAAGAATCCCATTCCCAAAAGTGATCCATATTTTAACACTCGAATGGAAAAAATAATTAAAAACCAATGTTGAGTGGGCCTTATGTGATGATTAATCAATTAATAAAATCCATAAGAAAGGTTGCCCATCTAAACAATTATTTAACATAGATGTTAAGGGGGAAAAAAATATCAATCCAACAAAAAATGACCAAGATAGTGACTTTTGAAAATAAGGTCCAAATTTGGTCATTCAAAACTCCATAGTTATTCAAGTTTGTTTATTTTTTTGTTGTAATTCTTTTCAATCCATATTTTTTTCCCTATCATGTATCATATATAGAGTCCTTGTAAAAAAAATTGAGATGAAATCATAATAAAAATACATTTGAATGTTAATGTAGAACTCGACTATAATCCATTCACTTTAATTGTCCATTACTATATGATTGGTGTATGTTTATTGAATTTCACCCCTCAATAAAGATTCCTATTCAAGCTGGAAATCTTAATTCATAAATATTTTTGTCAAATTGATGATTTTACAATGCATTTATGGCATTTGAACAAAGTACACTTTGCAAGAAATTCAAAAAGACGCAAAAAGTGAGCCACCATAACTTGCATCTACTCACCTTGAAAAGTCTTTCAATGTGATGAAGCCATTGACCCAAACAACCTAGTTGAAGGTATTTCAAATGTTATAGGAATTGGGATTGTAATTTGGCTTAAATTTTAAAAAAATAGAATAATGTTCATCAAGGGGAGCAAAACTAGATCTTGCATTAATGTGGTTGCAACATTTCTACCAATATGATCCATAATGTAATCCATGTTTTTAAAGTGTGGATGAAACATCAAAACGAACATGCTATGAGTTTTATCCCAAATGAAGGTTTTTGTAAAACCTAGAAAATGACATAACACATTAAGAACTTATGTACAACCATAATTATGACATACAAAATCTCAATATCATGATCAAATTGCCCGCACTGCAATGGAAGAGCAACAAAAGCTTGGCACACATACTTCTTCTTCATTGTCCCCATAATTGCCAAAGTAACAAAGAATACATCAAATAACAACTAGTGACCATTGCATTAATTCAACAAACATTGATGGAAAACAAGGTTTAAGGTTTCAATTACAACATGAACAATTGCCCATGTAAGGCCATTATTAGAACCCAAGCTTGTAAAGATGAACTTTGCGATGTGTAGCAAATGTTGAGTACATGGGCATATTATTCCAAGGTCTCTTGGAATAGGATGACCTTGGAATCAAAACATGTTTTCATAGGGGTCTTTAATTTCCACATGCCAACCTCATGGCAAACCTTCTCCCATTATTTTATAATCCATGTGATTGTTTTTTGAAAAGCAATTTGGGCATCTGTCAAGCTAACTTCCTTCATGCCCACATCAACCTTAGCTTCATGATAGCTTATTGACATGCTTTTGACATAATATGACCAAAACAAAAACAATTAAATAATTGGGATAATTGTAGAAGCACATTACACAATAACTATGAATGCAATTGTGAGAAAATTTAGATTGATTCCTTAATGCTTAACATACGCAATAACCTTATTTGTCAAGTTGCATTCAAAACCTTCATTTCTTCTATAAGAGCTACATTAGAAACATTGAGTGTTTCAAACAATCCAATAGTTATGTGGCATGGAATCCAAGCTTGGTTAATAAAATTGATAACTAGTGGAAGAATGTCATAACCTAACTTCAACATTGACAAATTGAATGTTGTGCCAATTGCACACTAAGGAATGGTAGCAAGCACATACATTTCCATAGTTTTATGTAATAGAATAGGAAGATGTTCATCCAGACAAATTATTTTTGAGAAGGAAACTAGTCTTGACCACAAAGATCCAACACCATTTTCTTTTTTTGCACACTAAGAAATGGCAGGTTGAATGTACCTTTCCATAATTTTATGTAATAGAGAAGAAAGATGTTCATACAAACAAGTTTTTGAGAAGGAAATTAAATTTGACCATAAAGACACAACAACATTCTTTTCAACTAGGGGCTCTCCATAATAGACAATGGCATATAGCCTTTAGTAATCATCAACTGAAGGGTTGTAAGATATAAAACCTTTTTGAAACTTGGTTGAACTATGAAAACTTAAGATTTTTTATAGAAAAAGTGACTCATGATCCACTTCATGAGTGGTGTCACTTGCATGTCAACCATGGCATTATTGGCATTCAATATGAAAAAACCTATGATTCTATTACATAATGAAACAAAACCTAGAAGTTAAGATTGGTGACAAATTGCATCAAATGTTGTTTTTAGAATGTGTCCTTTTCAAATAATCACTCTTCAAGACTTCTTTTGAAACTATTTGGACGTTTTAAGAGAATCAACAAGTAGATTAACAAACTTTAAATTGTGAAATTCATCTTTAAAATAATTGAATAATTCAAGTTCATCCACATCTAGAGAGTAAACTAGTAAACATGAAGAGCAATTACACAAAACACAAAGGAATATAAGGTTTAAAAAAAATGAAAATGAATAAACACAAAAAACACAAAACATAAACATAAAAAGAAATGAATGGAAAAAGGAAGAAATATCTTTTCTTCATGTGGAGCTCTTCTAGGTGACAACACATGAAAATTACAAGAATGACTTTAAAATGTCAAATTGCCCCTTTTGCATAAAAAAATGTTCTCAAATTTGTGCCACCATTTCTAAAGAAGGTGTTCATAAATCTCTAACACTAACCTAATACTGGGTTCTTCTTGAGCATATTTGAGTTCAAGGCATAACATTGGGCATTGTTATCACATAGGTTTTGCAAAACTCTAAATCTTTCATTGTTTGGGTTAACCTATTTGACACTTTTGATTGGAATTGACAACAGGGTTTTCAACTTTAAAAAAAAAAACTGCTAACCTATTGGTAGCTTCCTTTATACCTTAATACATAACTAGGTTCATATCTGGAATTTTCCTAATAACATTAGGAAAAACCTTTCATCTCATTAATGTAGAGAACCTTACAAAAGAGAGGCTTCACCAATAACAAGATAAATTGTCAAGATAAAAAAATTAAACTAAGAATTATAAAGAAATGTCGAAAGATGGAATATAAATACTTCCAAGAACCCAATACATAACATAAACTTTTATATTTTTCAAAAACAATTCCTAATTGAACTACTTGGTTATTTTAAGTGTTGTGTTGGTTTTCCAATTTTTAAACCCTTTAGCTTTGGTTTTGGCACATTTTTTCAAATTCAAGAACCTTTGGGCTTGGTTTGGTTCAATTCTAGGCACACTACACATTTCCAATGCTAAAGACTCTATAAATATAGAGTTTTACAACTAATTAAAATAAAAATTTAATTATAAATTTCAATCTACTTGTCAACTTTACAAAACTTCAAAATCGCTTACTAAAAAACTTGAACCTAAGTTTAACAATGTTTTTTTTCACAATTGTAGTTTGAAATCCTTGTGCTAGTTCTAAAGAAAGGGTCAAGGTCACAAGAACTTGAACCCCTGGAATTAACACTGCAAATCAGATACCCTCACGACACTAGTTATCTCCAGGTTCATTCCTTGTTGGTGCATTTCATGATTTTATATTGGAAAACATGTTCCACACATTTCAAAAAGATTGCCAAATAACAAAGCTCCATTCATGTATACGCACCAATCATTAAGTGTTTTTCGTTTTTTGCACAACTACACGTTTAGCAAAGTCACTCCAATTCCCCCTCCCTTGTTTCCCACTGGCCGCCGCCCCCTTTAAAACAAAACCACATGCCGCAAAATGAGGAAAGCAGATCGTTGAGCAACAAAGGTCTTAACATGGCCACTCAATAGCCCATGTTTTTGGGAAGTCACCCTTGTGTACCCTACTGTCGAGTTTCAAATTTTTAAGGCGGGTGAGGCAGTGTTTCTGTTTTCAAATTTATGATGTAGCCTAATTGACAATCATACACTGGAAGATTTAGCCAAATTTGGCTATAACCAAGATATGAAAGTAGAATTAAAAAGTGTGCTTTTATATTATTAGTTACCTACTGGAACTTAACACGTTGATTTTTATTTCTAAAAAAAATTCTAATTGAAACACTTGAAATGTCTTCATTTTTTTTGCATTTTACCATCACCTTTTTTTCATTTTCTAGGTGGTGTGAGGAGGTGTTGTTGAGGGAGGGAGTTTTCAGAATCCTATAATGGGTTGGGAAGGCCACCGGAGCCTACAATTCCATTGGAGACACATATGCCAAGCAGAAAACTGATGGATAGGGGCGAAAGGATGCAGTGGGTAGGACCGCCTATGACCTAGGATCTCTGTCATCCACATGTATACTCAAAACAAAGATCATTGCCGAGGGGCTATGGCTCACTGGTGTAGCCCATTCTGGGACCCTGGAACTCAAAAAAGGTCCTGGGTTCAAACCCCGTGCAGTGTAGGTTGAACTCCTGCAGGCCCTCTGCCAATGAGCTTGACTTGGGGGTGCCAACGATTTGGCAGGTCAAGTCTGCTGTTGTGCTTCAAAAGAAAAAAAAGAAAACCAAAGATCATCATTGCTGCCACATGTGGAAAAGGACCAGGCAAACTACACACCAGCAAGTTACAGAACCAAATTACATATTTTAAAGTAGAAACAGAGAGTAGGTAACACGTTACAAAATCAAATTGCAGCAGGACTCAGGAGAAGAGAAAGAGCTGGCAATTTTGTCTGACAAAGTAATCCAGAAATAATTACCTTTTTTCTAACTTCGAATAAGAGAGAATGGGGGTGATGTCTCAGGGCCATGCCACATTGCCGGCAGTGGCACAGCAATCAATTATAAGGTGGAAACACGTAAAGGTGATTTGTGAACATGAACACAGTCTGGTTAACTTACCTTTGTCACTACCACATTAGAGCAGAGCATGTGTGTGTGTGTGTGTGAGTGAGAGAGAGAGAGGGAGAGAGAGGGAGAGAGAGAGAGAGGTAACAAGGTAACGACCTCTGTGTGGGAGGTTCATTGAGATGGAGCCGACCGATCACGGGGTGGAAGAAACCAGTGTCCTCGTTTCCTCCGCCGCAGAAGAAGAGAATCTTCTCGGGAGTCGGCTTCTGTACAGGCTCGGTCTTCAAGGCTACTGGCACCATTCCGTGTAACTTCTGCTAAACACTCTTGCACAAGCTTCTCGCACACGCGACCCCCGACACCTCCAGCCCCACACCGGCCCCTTCTCCAACACACAGAACAATCGCCCATATAACCACCTTAATTCCCATGATGTGCATCCGCAATCTTCTTGTCCCTCGATGTCCACTGCCAAGAGTGCTAAAGAATTTGGAGTATCCCTAAGTCTGAGTGATTAACGTTATAAGCGGCGATGTGGTCAAGCTCACTCATAGGGTCCGTAGTATTGGGAAGAAATTTCCTGTGAAGAAGTAGTTCGTGAATTTTTGAACAAGGGAGAGTTTTGGTGTCGAGTGCGAAAACGAGATTGGGACACTAGTAGTTTTATTCTATAGTTGAGTGAATTTGTGTGTCCGAATATTGTGTGACCTCGATGGCAATGTCGATGACTGAATGCTTCTACGGTGCGAGTGAGCCTAGCTACATTGTCGATCACTCGAGGCACACCCCAAATAGTAGATACTACAACAATGAAACTGGTCACCAGCAGCTGGTCGCTCATGGAAATGTGGTGCCGGTCTTGGAGTTGATGGTACCCATTTGTTGTACCAAATGCGAGCAGAAAGTGAGGGAGTTACTGCTGGAGGTGAAGGGCGTCAGTGCCGTGATGTGCGACCAGTACAATCTCAAGGTGACTGTCATCGGAAACGTCGACCCTTTACGTGCATTGAAGAAGGCAAAGCAAGTGAAGAGGAAATCCGAGTTCTGGACTGGCACACCTCCTCATACAAACCAACCAGCACACAATTGAAAGAATTCGCACCCACCCACGTCCAAGTTGTTGTGCCATAGGGCCTCACCATACGTCCAGCAAAGAACTGTACAATCCGCACCAACCGACGAGATTCATCACTTCCGAGAATCATACTGAACGGCGTACAACCGGTACTTGCAGTGTAACTCAATGCATCCATTTGCAAGATTTATCAGCATTGACTGCATTCTTTTTTTTGTAAACGGCTATTCGGACTGTTCGTCCTTGGCATTGAGTTCACAGATTCCTGACCTCAGCAAATGATTGAACAGTTTTGCCTGGAGGGATGGGAATGCAAGCTGATTTGTAGATCCTAACAGCCTTTAAGTAAAACCACTAAATAAGACACTGTCAGGCGTGTGAGTAAGTGTACAAATATTTAATGTTCAAATCCAGTGATTATACAATCTCTACTTGGCTGTGAACATGCAGTCAAGATTGTAAACTGTGCACACCCAAGACAATGAGCTTGAAAGTTTCTTGTGACTTGGTGAAAGATTTGGGTGCTTGCAACTGTTTTCTGAATTAAGGCTATGACCATGTGTATTCCTTTGATCTGCACCTTGGTTTTACATATATCTACCTTGTGTTTGACTATGAATCCGTCCTGTGATACTAGCATTGCTAGGTGTCAATGAGTGACGATGGCTCTAGCCAGGGTCTGAGCATCTGATTCAGGCTTTTGGGAAAAGGATTTAGTCATGACTATGTGGAAGTGATCTGGAGTTGAGTTCCAAATGTTTGCACAAAAGTTTTGCACTGTCTTTCTCATGAACCGGACTACTGCATCTCTTTTACAGAGACTCTTTTAGCATTTGAACGAAAGCCAATCATGCCCCCCTACTTCCCCTGCACCCCTAGCCTTGCAAATTCTCAAAGTAATACTTAGACAAAGTAGAGTATCCTTATTTCAACAGCACTGCTCACCATGATTCCTGTGATAGAGCTATAGTGTCCATGTGTTGCACAAAATGCAAGTTTTAGCTACAAACAGGAGGATTTTGAACTTTGAGGTTGTACATTGAGTTACCCCAAGGATGCAGTTGATGGTTTTCACTGGTTCCAATCCATTGCATGTGGTAAGAAAAGAATCTAGGCACACATTGAAGACGTGGTCTTAACTCTGGTCTGCATCTGCCCAATGATGACTCACACTGGGCTGGAACATGGAGTTAATCTGTCCAATGACCTCACACCAGGCTGGAACATGGAGTTGAGTCCATTGGCACTAGGAAACTTCACCCCAGGTACCAGTATGACAGTGGAAACAGAGCCTCTAACAACCAGTATCAATCTAATATTGGAACATAATTTAGGTCCCAAAGCCATCAATATGTACAAGCATAATCTTAGACTGTTGACCACAATGGGACCACAAACCCAAACTGTTTAGAAACACATTGAGTCAGTACAGAAAGCAAATTTGTTGCAAAATTCATGTTCATAATATCATCTCAAACCATCACATAATAAAATCATATCTTCAATATCATGTTGAACCATTACATTTAGCATGTATGATATCTGCCGAGCCTCATGGAGTCACCCTCACCCACATGTTTTCTGAAGGTGTGAGATATGTACAAGCTGCACTACATTGTAGCAAAGTAGAGTGATAGTGGATAAATTCAGAAAAAACAGCTAGTCTCTCATTCATGTATAGGAGTGACATTCCCTAAAGCATTTGTAGCACATTACCAATTGGATCAAGGATGTACAAACTGATTATTTGACATGGAAGGTTCAGGACTTTGGAGCTGCACTGACTGGACTGGACTTTGGTTTTCTCTGTTGCTTGACTTCTTCTGTTCTAAGCTCTCCAAGCTTCCATTTTCCCCTACTTTTCTAGGCTTGGAGGTGGAAGAGAGAAATCTATTCTGAAAAGACAATCCAGGATGAGGCACTCAATAGTCAGGTGATGTTTCTTACTGAGTATCTTCATTAAGTGTAGAGAAGTGAATAGGCAATGTATACAAGTCATGCATGCCTGTCATCATGTCCTAACATCAAGATAATGGGAGAACATATGTGTATTTTCATAAGTACTGAGAATTTCTCAATATTCAAGGAACTGAATATCTCACAACTGACCAAAAAACCAGAAACCAACAATCACCATGAAAAATTGGGAACTGCCCCTCAAGAAAAGAAAAACCAAACCACAATACAGAATATTGAGCAGCTTGAACGAAAGCGCTGGTCATCCACAACAAGTATGGCATCAACCACCTACCATAACATCCTGACTAACTTTATCAGTTCCTTGTGATGAGTCCAGGTTAATGTCAGACATTAACAAATGGACTGAGCTTCTGTCCCAAGAGCAGCAGCAATAGGAAAACTCAGCCATGGTGCTGGCTAGCTCAAGAAGAAGAATAACAACAGGCCTTAAGAAACAAGAGAAACAGAGAAAGGGAGAAAGGTCTGAAAAGGAAAAGCCCAACAAAAAAATGAGAATGAACCAGATACATACAATTATTTGGCTTTGAAATAAGGAGACATTTTGTTCTGTAACCAGGAACTGTACACAATGGAGAAAACAGCATTGAAGTCATTGCTTCTTTGACAAACTGAGAGTTCTCCCACCCCACCCTGTGGTCTTGGTCTGTTGCCCACATCACACACAAAAAATTCAACTACATGACACCAAAATCATTTGCCAAAAAGAGGAACCTATAGTAATATACACTAATAGGGTGCAGTTACAATAACACCTCCTGCAACAATGCCTGGTTTTTCATGTTTTAAGATCAAAATCTATACTAATGCAAGGTTTTAAATCTGTTTACACAACAATGTTCTCAATATGTCGTTAGAACATGTGAAACAATTTGGAATGAATCTAATCACAGTAAACATCATATACTAATGTGACTACAGAGAGAAAATTCAAAAAGATAACCTTCATCATGTAATGTGTTAGTTTCAGGCCAAATCCCAACATGCACAGCAAGAATGAGTGCAGTCAAAACCTTGGGAGCGTCACTCACAAAGTATCAGACCCTCTCCTTCATCATGAACGACAGTGAGTAGCCGCCATTACACCAACTGCATCAGTTCCTGACAGTGAGTGTAGATACATATGTAATAGTAATCTGCTCAAAACGTTGGGCAAACATCCAAGGTTTGCACATTGGTCGCCCCGATCCTGATCGAGGTCAAGGCAAACATGATCTTCTTTATTAAATCAGCATTTTTATTGAACACCCCCAGAATAGAAGAAGAAGAAGAAGAAGAAAATGGGGAGACAAAAGAGAAGGACCATGATAGGTGCTGGATTTTGCTGAACCGCTCCTGGTGCATTCCTGTGTGTTCTCAAAACCCTAAATGCAAAAACCATCTGGTAATCTACTACCTGCTGTGAACCACAATTGGTACCTCCTGGATGCTCGCTACCTTTCATTAAGCGGCGATGTGTAAGTAGTTTTTTTGTTGTTGGTGGAGACAGAGCACTTATTCGCAAGAGCAAAATCCACTACTGCAATTTAGGGTTCAATTTAGGTCAGACCTTTTCACAACAGCAAAATCCTTCAATTCAGAAGGAAGCAACGAATTGTGCGAAGAGAGAGAGAGAGAGAGAGCAAGCAAGCCAGAAAGCAAGAGCTATAACCACACTTTCCTGCAGCAAGCATCATCATGGTAACTCTCTTGTGCTCTAAAATATCCAGATCCTGTTGTCAACTACTTTTTCTATGAGGTAGGATTTTATTTTTCCAGTGTGAGGATGGTGTAAGAATTGTGTTGATTTTTTTTGCTTGTGTCTTCTTCTTCTTCTTCTTCTTCTTTTGTTGTTGTTGGATGTTTTCATGCGTTCGCTTGTTTTCATTCCGGGTGCTAATGACTAGTGACCCTAGCTACTGCAGCAGGCGGCAGCATGCAGCAGCTTGCAACCTGTGACTGTTACAGGAAGGCTGGCGAAGAGCCCACGGCGTGCCATCTGCTGTTGTACCACCTACGAGGGAGCTAGCTTCAGACCAGGGAGGCGTACTTCCAATATTCAATACCTTTGCTGGTCAGTCCCTGTCTAAAGACTCTTTCTAGAGACTGACTGCTACATCATGTCATACCACTCAGAATCCCTGTGTCTCCTAACTGTATGGCATCAAACTTTTGTTTAATTGGGTGACCTAATATTGCATCCAGAGTTGGGGAGCATAGTCATTGTGACTCCATCTGGGCCTTGAAATCATCTTGGCTATCTCAAATTACATCCAGGAATTGCAAGGGTGAGAGTGATTTATGTATGTTTGTGGTGTGTAGTAGCAGCAGTGGAAAGTTTTCAAGTCCTTTGACCAGGAAGCTGGCAGTGCAATCCAAAAGGCTCTCTGCACTTCCATTTGGGGCGGTCATTGACTTCTTATCTTCATCAGATTGGCAACAAGGAAACTGGGTGGAGGGGAGGAAGCAGTTGCTGACCGTCACCTGGCAAGGCCTGCAAGAGGGTATAGCAGATCTCCGTCAGCACGGAATTCTTCAGACTGCAAAACAGGGATTTCAGGATGCAAAACACAGAATCCAAGACCTTGATGCAAGGCAGTTGGTAACAGATTTTAGGTCATCCCCTTTGAGCATGCAGGGTGCCAGATTGTGGCGAAATTCAGATCTCTGGATCAAGTGGCCCATTGTCATCTTGTAAGAATCTTTGCCTCCTATATATGGCCATCAACATGAGACATAGCTAATTAGTATCAGAAACTCAACAGGAACTTTTGAACTGAAGTGGTGTTTCTGCCTTTGGAATCTTCAAATTGTGTATTTCATGGGCTTCTTAATCCTGAGTGAGGATCTTTTACAAGTTGACTTTGTCCTCATAAGATCATGATCTGAAAATTCATTATCTTGATTTCTCTCTTTTCTCTGCCTCTTTCCCTCTTAGGGATTTCTCCATTTACTTTTCTTTTTTGTTTGTCTTTGTGGTATCCTTGGTCTTCTCCATCCAATTTTAGGTTTTTCTGAACTAGCCCGTCTTCATGGCCGAGTCTTCCTGTTAGTGCTTGTCTCCTTGTGTCAGAAGCTCAGTATGTTGGTGATTTATGATCTTAGCCCCTGGGCTCCTGGGAGCTGATGAAGTCAGTGGGGATCATGTTATGGTAGCTGATAACTACCAGGCATGTTGCTGTTGAAGATCTTTAAGCATGCTTGTGACTGTTGCTGTTGTCCAAGCCACTCCTCAGTGTTATGTTTTGTTTGTTTTGTTTTTTCTGGTTTGTAAATTTGGAGAATTTCTCAGTACTTAAGAATATATGCTGAAGTGGTATCTGGGACATTTCTGGGTTTGTGCAGCATCCCTTTCTACGTGTTGGTGATGATCAGTTTTGGACCAGCAGTGTCACAAGATCTTGCACCACTATGGATACTGGGGCCTCTGGGAACAGGTTTTGTGATTTGGCAGTGCTGTCAAGCAGTGCATGCAATGCACATCCTGAAGGAGAAGACGGCACATTCTAGGGAGTTGCTAAGGTTGATAAGCTCAGAGCTTTATAGAGATGCCCAATCAGGGAAGCTCCCAGAAAGGACAAGGTTGTTTATAGACTCAAAGCTCCAGGAATTGAAAAATGCTGCAATTTCCAGGAGATCTGCTGGAGTGCTTTACCTAAAGAGTGGCCAGGCTGCAACTGATTCTAAGGAAGCTTTGGTAATAAAGTGCACAGAACTGTGGGAGTATAGTGTTGATAAGTATGCAGATGTGACGGAGTGGTGGAGGCCAAAAGGACGAACTCTTGGCAGGTTTCTGAAGAAGATATTCTAGGGCTTTTTGTCTTTCATGTTTTCTTGTAGGTATCTTGCAGGTAGTGCATTTGGATTTAGTACCAGCAATAGCCTGGAGGTATGATGATTCTGAAGTCTGTTGCCAAAGGGGCTTCTCTGCATTTGCCAGTGTCAAAAGCATGTAAAATGAACCCTACCACACTCAATGGTATGCATTGTGAGTATCTTCTTTATCTTTTGCAGTTGAAGTGTGGCTCCTTGGTGTACCTCCTCACTGCCAAAGTCAAAACTTTTTTGCATCAATTTTGTGCAATTTTGTCTTTGAAGCTTTTGTTTTGAATATTGTTCTGAGCTGCAAAGCCACCACTCTGCATGGTCCAAATTTTATAAGAGGAATCAGGTATTTCCCTTGGGTTGAAAGATGTGAGCTCTTCTCTGTATTAATATATGATGCAGTGGGCCATGTCTCTTTTAATAAATCTTTTGAGCTTTCTATGTTGGTGTCATGCTTTGCACTCGCTCCCATATGAGGTGGGATAAAGCTGTTCGCATGGAGTGAGTTCAATTGCCACATCAGTTCAATTAGTATCCAATTGGTGCTTGTGCTGCAGATGGGTTTCAGTGCATTCAACTATGCAAGAGCTGATTATCAAGATCTGTTACAATGCCACAAAGATCAGACCATGGAGATATGATATGGCAGGGCCCCAAGTCGCCAGGGTCATCTGCAGAGGTAGGAAGTACCTCTTATTGCATTGCATCACTAACGAACCATTTCAGGGATGAGGTTTTGTTTGGTTTAATTTTCTCCTTCCATGCAGCAATAGCTTTAATAGCAACAGTGGATACTCTTTTTTTGCACCCAATTGCAAGCTCTTGATTGTATTGGGATGACTACAGTGGATCACTGGTAATTTTGCATCCAAGTTTGGAATTGCACATTAGTGATCTCAGTTGATGTTGGCTTAGTATTTTGAGTGTAAAACCAAGTGCAAGCTGTTGACCTTTGGGGCAGATCTTTACTGAGATTCTGTGGCACCATTATCAGCCAGCTACATTCAGGTTTCAGCTTTGACATTAGCTCCAAAATTTATCCTATCCAGGTGATCACCTAAATGCTTTTGTTTTTCTTTGGCTGAAACTGACACAACAGTCACCATTAAAGTGTTACCATGGGGTGGTTTTCTCTGCAATCTCATATATAATGGGGTTTCTATCACTGTTGGGTACAATCTGCAGGATAAAGCATATCTCAATGACTACAATCTGACTGAGTTGATCTCTTTACCAAGTATGCTCAAAACCAGGTTTGTAATGCTACAGCAAGTCATATTCTGTTTGTGTTATGTGATTCATGCAGCTATTCTTTTGGGTCTCCAGTTTCATACTTTTCAGACTTTTCAACGTAGCTGACTTCATAAGTAGGTAGAAGCAGTGCACAGAAGGAGTGGCAATGGATACTGATGGGCTTGGCAGGTGTCCTTTGCAAGGTCTTGAAGCTCTGGCTGTGATTAGCCATGCAGAGACTCTTGATGCAAGGTTTTAGAAGGAAAACGTTCAGGCTGGTAAACTAACAAGAAGAAAATTGACTGCTGAATTGGTGCTTTGATTCGTGTGTGGTGCACAAGAACTGATCACAGTGCTTGGACGTGCACAGAGCAAAAGTATCAGACAAACCATGTTATGTGGATCATTTTTGACGACTTTGCATATATATTGCCAACATCTGGTTGAAGCAAATGGATAAGCCCATTCACTATGTGAACCTGGTGAGAATTGTACTTAACTTCGGGTTAAATACCTTGCATTTCCCTCACTATTGAGGTAAATAATGTCTCCACTTTTGAGTCTCAACTTTCTGTGACTTTTTGTTTCACTACTGTTGGACAATTCCCAGATGTGCGCTATGAATTTAAAGGGTGTTTCTGCAACCTGCTTTCTGTACCGTTTCTCAAAATCTAATAGCACATAGCTGCTAATGATGTAGGTATGCAGACAGACCACATTGCTACTGGACAGGATACTTCACCAGCAGAATTGCCTTTCAGGGATGCACAAGCTCTCTGATTTCCAATTTTGAGCCAGGGAAAAAGACAGTTGGACATTTTCATGGGCAAAAACCAGACTAGACCCAATACTGACAGGCTGGAGGGCAATGGCAATCATGCTCATCATGATGAAGTGAGTGGCACTGAGAAGAAGCATGTTCCAAATGATCATGCTGAATGATTGGCAGTTGGATCTGCAGAGGTGATGAGTCCCAGCTGCTGCCTAATTCTTTCTCACTGTTTGTTTGTTTGTTATGTGGACAGCTGCAAGTGTGGAACACCACCTCTCCAATCGTGGTGATAGGGGGATTCTAAAGTAAATAGAATACATTTACATAATGATGATAATGGTGATAATGGACCTATCACAAGATGAACATGATTGACAAATTATGTTTTTGTTTAGCCGAAAATGACAAGGTGTCACCTTGACAACAACCTTGAAATAAAAGGTCATTATGTGAATTTCAATAAATAGGTCTTCAAGCTTTTATATAGCGATTTTTTATTTCTTTTCATAAGTTTTGCTTTAATGAAAAATTAATTATATCTCTAATGAAGTGAATGAAAGTGGAACATTTATTAGGAACAAGTCATGAGTGGACTCTCCAAATTTTCCTTTAAATCAAAAAAAGTTATTTGGGTGAAGGATACCTTTTCCAATGTTTCCTAATTGTGCTTCCCATTTGATAGGTTTCAACATCCATAAGGTTTGTGTAGAGCTTATTTAAAAATTTCTTCATCTTATGAAGGACATAGGTTTCACAAATACCAATAGTTGAGAACTCACCACAATGTGGAGGTCAACGTTAAAAACAAAAGCAAAACAAGGGCATGATTGTTAAAAATGCTGCAGATATTGTTATATATTCATATTTACCCCTTGAGTAAGAAATCTCAATAGTTGTGTGTTTTGTTAGCAAGTTCCCAAAATTTTCAAACATGTTGAAGAGTCAAGGCACAACAAAAGAAAAAGCTATTGTGTATGTAAAAGAGAGTTTTAATTTTTGGAAATTTCTAGATTTGTTGTTTTCTGACATTATTGCTTGGGTTTGAATTATGGATGCCTCAATTAATTTTCAACACTTGCAATTTATTCTTATTATAATTGTAGATGATGTTTATAATGTGTACCTATAATTTTTTTTGACAACAATGTTCACCCATGCATAAGTCATACAACCCATATAAAACACAAATTACAAAAACCCTTCAGCAAGAAAGACAAAATCTGAAGATGCAATTAAAGAGTGTGAATACTTAAATAATTGACCATGAACTGGCTCCTAAAAACTAAATTATTGAAATAACACAATGAAAGGTGTGCTAAATGTTTTACACGACAATTGACAAACATATTAAGCGGTGGGTTTTTGTATTGATTATCATATGTTGGTTCAAAAATCAAATAATCTTACTCTCGTCCTCTATCATTTTGAGGTCTATACATATTTTCAATTTTTTTTTAATATTGTAATGTTTTAACTTTTAACAAATTAGCAATTTTGTTTTGGCAAGGTGTGAACATTCAAGGGGGAATGAAAAAGGTTCAATTTGTAGTTTCATCTCATTTCTTGTTTTGTTTTGGGACAATGCATTAGACAATCAACATGGACTAGTCTCTATAACAATGAATATGAACCTTGAATTATACCAATGTTGTGTTTATAAATGTCAATAGTTGTATATATGGCATGTAATTCTTGTGTCAATGTAAATCATTTACATTTATAATGTTATTGTATATATATATATATACACAATTACATGACCTTGTGTAAATGTTTTGAAGTGTTTAAATGTATATATAATAATGTTATTTGTAAAATCATTTTGTTTTTTAACCTCCTTTCACCTTTCTTTTAGTGTATCTTTAAAGCAAGGAATCTTTTTAAAATGTAGGTATGAAATGTTGAAACTAAGCTTTTAATGCACAAAGTTTGAAAGTAATTATAATACATGTACAAATAAGAATAGTGAAAATATATGTAACACCAAATGGAGGCATTAATGAAAAAGGAAAAACATGATGAAACTTAGTTTATCACAAAAAAAAATGATGGGTTTTGAATTTCACCCTTCTTTAATATTAATGTTTTTTTTTAGATGTTTGAAAAACAATCTCATCCTATTTATGACCGAACTCATAGTGCTATGTTTTCTTTATTTGATGGAACCTTTATTGATGTGTTCCTAAGTCCTTTGTTGAACCCACTTGAGGGTCCAACTATGTAGAGTTGCAGAAAGTTGGGACTTGGGGGTCATTCCCGACTTCCAGCACTAAAAGGGGGTAGAAAGGTGTGCTAGAAGTCCCGGGATTAGACTAGGAAGAGGGACTAGATTATCAAGCTTGAATCTGCATCCAAAAACCAACCACAAAGGGTTAGTTAGCATTTGGAAACACCTTTGGGTGTTGGGACAAGTCACGGGCACTTTGACACACAAGATTCATCACGGCCTAGACTCGGGGGAAGCCACCACCTTCCCCCATATAGTATTCTCTGCGTCTCACCACAGAGGCTACATCCGAATGGCTCTTTTTCCCGGGACTCCCAAGTTGGAGTCCCGAAACTGTCCCGGGTTGGGGTGTCGGGACTTTGGACGCTCATAACTCCTCACCCCAAACTCGAATTGGGACGAGGTCTGAATCAAAGTTGTAACTCTCTTTGAGAGCTTTCTAACGCCATGTCGCACTCCTTCAGGTGACGTCGGGAAGAGGTCGATTCCTGACTTTTAGTGGTCGGGAGTCAAACTGACAGTTTGACTCCCGACCTTTCTTTTGCCCGTAACTTGGGCTGCAGATGTCCAAATGGCACATGCGAGGCCATTTTGGGCATCTACACTTCAAGACCTTTCCATTGATGTAAAGAACACCTCAATGCAAGGTGTTTTGACCTTTGAAATCGAGCTTTGAATTTTCGGGAGTCCCAGAGGATTCCATTTTCTCACTTTTGGGAATGTGAGTTGCATTTTCACACTTAGCCCCAAAGTGAGGTTGCGACATTTATTGTAAGGTAAATCAGTTGATGGTTGAACATTTAAGAGTTTAAGGCAGGTCAAATTCAAGGGGAGGGTTTCGTTATTTTTGGCGTCCAAACAAAACTTAAACCCTTTTTATTAGTGCATTTGATGCACAAAAAATTGTCAAAAAAAAAAGGAATAGAATTGAAAAAGTTATGGCCCCCCAAAATATAAGGGGTCAAAATTTTTTTAAAAAAAAAACATTGAACCCTACAAAGGCCAATTCTTGAACACTCAAAATATTCCTTGTATGTTGATGTATTGCTATTAGAATTCAAAGATGATTTGTAAAACTTGAAATGGTGTTCTTATAGCATTTTAAATTATTTTAAATGAATAAAATTTTAAAGAAATTATGAGGTTTGAAAGCAAGAGGGTTCAAAATGAAGAAAAATGAAAACCAACATGTTTTGCAATTCGAAAAATCATATTTTGTTTATTGTTCTTTTTCGGCTGGTCCTTTGGCTTTGCATTTCAAAGATGATTTGTAGAGCTTGAGAAGGCACTCCTATAACATTTTAAATCACTCAAAATGGAGAAGAATTGAAAAAGATCTGCCCAAATGTTTGGTCATAAGCAAATGATCAATGATGGGCCAATTTACCCTATACTCTTAATAACCATACCTTTTTACAAATTCATATTAATTAGTTGTGGATGCATATTTTGATGATTTTTTTGCAATGGACCATTTGGTTGGCCTATCAACAAAAACATTATAAAATCCCTCCCTCCCAAATAAAAATCACATTTTTTACATTGTTTTACATTTACACTATTTAACACAACATAAAATAAATTCACACAATTTTGCACTTGCAAGGAGTCTAAGTTTCAAACCATTTACACGTACAACACAATACCATACCCAATAAAATAATATTTTTGTTGCAAGAAAAATGGATTCCACTTAAACAATATAAGCATTTGCATTTTGGTGGGTCACATAAAAAAATCAAATTTAAGTGCTCGGAAAGTGGACCTACTTATTGCTGTTATTCCAAACTTGGCCTTTGTCATAACATTGATTAGAACATCAAATTGTGAAATGGTTGGTTTCACTGTTTTCTTATTACACTGTGGCTTTCTTTAAAGGGAAGAAGATGGTTGTTAAGGGGAAAAAAGGATTTGAGATCTTGCACTCAAAGAAGATTCAATACTCACCATAACATATCTGGTTACCAGACATTGTTAAAACATTTATCAATACTTGAGTACACTCAAAAATAATTGAATTTAAAAAAATTTATTGGTGCTAGTTCTGTAATTTATATTGTAGGGGAGGTTCTGGTACAAGTGAACTCTCCTGAGGGTGTGAGCCTGAGGGTGATCGTAAACCTCAGGAGAACCCTCAAGCACAGGGACCTCCACTTATATATAAAGGGCTTCTCTCTTTCTTTCGTCCATGGGAACACAGGAACTTATAAAAATTAGGAGGACCCCCTGGCCCCTGGCATAAGGCAATAGGGTCCTTCTAGTAGCGGAGATCCCTCAAAATCCTCATAGAAATAAAAAGAGAGTTGTTTACAGGGCCCAGTGAATAGTTGCACCTGTCTAATGCTGGTCTGTCAAAACCATGCTGCTGTGCATGGTCAAGTATACTCACATTGGATGATGATTTCTTGGCAATGGACCCAGTACAAGATGGCTAGGTGTCTTTAGGCATGGATCCCCTCTCCATCCTTATCCTTTTTAAAGCCTACAAAAGATGACATAAACATGGCAAACTCGAAAGCCAAAAAAGGAACATCTAGGAACAATTGGCCAATCAGCCTGAAAATTGTGTGTAGAATATTAAGGACCTTCTTGGACTGGTGCCAAGTGAAACAGTAAATAATTCTTTAAATGAACCCAGATTTTTTAAGAACAAATAGGACAAGTAACATGCAAGAACTGTGTCTATTTGTATGAGGAGCACCCTGAGTGAAATCTTTGAGTGAAATCAGAGAATGATGTGTAAAAAAACTCCATATCTATCTATGAAGCAAGGTAGTTTGTTTTGTTTTGTCAAGCTGAGATCTCCCAAACCATGGCACTTAATGCTGTGCTATTGGTATTTTCAGAAAGCTTTCAATGAGTTAGGGTGCACAGACTTGGTTTGAGACTATTTGGAGCTACGGTGTGAAAGTTGTTGATTATTGAACCATTTTCTCAATGAAAACTAAGTTAAATCGAAATTGAAAACTGTATTGGAATTTGGGGGAGCTCTTGGTGTTGTTGGAAAGCCCTCAGGGAGTCAGATTTAATAGATTTTATTTCACAATTTTTAGAGCTAAGGTGTGGAAGATATTGTGACTTTTGAGTGGATTTTGTTGCTGAAAATTCAAATAAATTGCAAAAATTAGGTTTGGAAGGAAAAATCAGTGAAGCCCTTAATATGTTCACATCGCTGAATTTAGAAATTTTCAATTCCGAAAATGTGAACAATAAATAATGTGTTCACACTTGGGCCAATGGCACAAACTACACTCATTATTGTTAAAAGCTCTTTATAATCTGCATGTTATTAACATGCAACATGTAAATATTAATGCACTCAGTTAACCCTTCAAAACAATTAAAGGTGCCTATTCAAACAATCTCATTGGTCACAAATGTTTTCTTTGCATCTAGTTACAAGCCTATGATGCAATTATAATGTTTACTAAAGTTAACTCTCGAAAACAATGCAAAGCTGTAAATCTAACAATCTGATTGGCCATATAGTCTTCTATTTCATACCTAGGCATTCCCTTGACATCATATAATTGTGTATATTTTCTACACTAATCCTATAATCCTAAAAATTATAGGATTATGGAGATTCAACTCTAGAAATGTTCTTCATGTCTTTATTGGCTGGGAACTCCTAGGATCAAGGCTTTCGCTGCTTGATTCAGGGGTGGCTTCTGACTCTACTATTTTGTCCTTTCATTTTATGTGTTTTGTTGGGGATAACTTTGGCCCCAATTCCTCCAATCATATCTTTTCCAACATGAGGGACTCCGGGTAGAGTGGTTTCACCCATATCCCTATTTTGGTGACAAAAGTGTCTCCCAATCCTCACCCATAACCATGGAAAATGAGACAGAATAATGTGAGAGACTATTTAGAATCAACCATCTCAATTAATCATTATAATGATCCAATTCAATCATTTTATTTTATAATGCAATTTACAAGCATTGGATCCTTTATATGTTTACTATAATACCTTGGCAGCCCAAAAAATGACATGTAGTGATCAATGTTGTGCATGTAAATGATTTAGGACTTACATTTTGTGTAAGTGTAAAAACAAATACATTTATATGGTTTTACATAGTCATGTAAAACAATGTAAGTGTAAAAGGAATACATTTACGTGGTTTTACCCAGCTATGTAAAACAATGTAAAAAATGTGATTTCTATTTGGGGAGGGAGAGGGATTTCATAATGCTTTTGGTGATGGGCAAACCAAATGGTCCATTGCAAAAAAAGGAAAAAAAAGCCCCATCCAAACATTTGTGCTTTGGGATGCACCACAACAAATTAAACTAATTAGTATAAATCAACATAAATATCTAAGCTCTTATAAAAATTGAGACCAAAAAGGATGATAAACAAAGTTTAAAATAATTTTTTTACTCAAACAATGAGGTGAAGCATTCAAGATATTCCTTGGAATAGGATCACCATAGTTGTATATTGGTACAAAATGCTAATGTTCAGAAAATGTCAAAGTATCATATTTTTTGTGAAGGGCCAATCAAAATGGCCCATTGCAAAAATAAAGTTGAGCTTTGAGATGCACACACAACTAATTAATACAAATTTACAAAAAGGTATGGTCATTAAGAATATATGATATATACATTTACAATCACAGCACCGGTAATAATCCTAAGCAATATATGGATGTCGTACTTCATTCAAAATATGTTGAGCGAGCTATGGATGGAGATACTATTTTGAAATATATACCTTACATTAATCTCAAAGCACTCAAGTCAAGCACATGGCAGCCAGCCCAAAAAGTCTAAGAAGGAGTCAAGCAGATGATCAATCTACAGAGCCACTCACTAAGAAGGAGTCAAGCAGATGATCGATCTACAGAGTCACTCATCATTTCCACTCAATTTTCTACTGCATGTGAGGCACCAAATATAGTAGCAGTTAACTCTAGAGCCTAAACAATGCATCGTCACTGATCAGTCACTCGCAGTCATCACTTTAGTCGGTAAATTAGCCAAAGAGTTTCTCAGACTAAAATATCCCTTGTGGGTCTCACTTCATTGGTTCCCAGAAGAACCTTTATTTGTAGAGGCTGAAGTACACACAACACCCACCCATGGAGAGATTCCTTGTTGCTATTTTTATGGTAGCAACTGGGAATTTTGACATCTAGCTTGATGTCCTGTAAATTCTCCCTTCTCTTTTTTCTTATTCCTTTGTACATTTTTCAAATCTACCGTGTGTTTACTATTAAAGTTTTGCAGGGTTGCATCAAATTACTTGCAGTGTCTTGTTGACTCAAATCATCAGGATAGGATTCAAAGTTTATCAAAACCCTGCACAACTTTATTTATAAACACACTGCTGATTTGGGGAAATGTACAAAGGTATTAGAAAAGGGGAGAATTCAAAGGGCATCAATTTAAAACAAAACTAGATGTCAAAAGAATTTGTGGCCTGGGCTAATACCCCTTGCAAAGAACACTCTACCTATTTAATAAACAGGTTTAAAAAACTTGTGGCCATTTAATGCTAAATCTCTTTTGGAAGTTAGACCTTGACGCAACAACACTTATTATGTTCTCTATGCAACATATTTTACTATGAATTTTTTCTGGAAAATTTGAGAATATTCGGGTAGAATTTTATTTTATTTTATTTTATTTTCACGTTTTGGTGAAACACTAAACCCTAAACCCAAAAAAGATGCACTGAGGACTGCTCTAAGGTTAATTCATATTAACCAAGTTAAGATTTTTTTGGGGGGCAAATTTTTGCCAAATGGTGAACTTTTCAAAATGGCAAAAATGTAATTTTTTAGTTGCCAAACTTTCAAAAGAAATCTTTAAAAAATTAGATTGCCAGATTCTTCTAGTAGTTAGCCAAAAACATAAAAGGATATTCCATCAATTTTTTACTTTCATATTTGTGATTGCCAAATTTGGCTAGATTGTCTTATGGATGATAGCTAGGGTTTTTTTTTCAATTTTCAAAAATAGCTATCTTGGCTAGGAAGAAGCATTTACCATGACATGAATGGCTAGTTTGGTGAAATGTGTGCAACTTGGCTTTTTACTTTCAAGACATTTATATATATATATAAATATGAAATATTTGGCTATTTAAAATGTGCAATGAAATTTAATTTGGCTATGCGTGTTTGGCCTACCTTAAAAAATTTAGGTGATTATTAAATGTTCTAAAAATCCTGCTAGCAATGAATAAATTCTTTAGGAGGAGATTTTTGCAATATGACTTGTGAGACAATTAAATCCTTAAACTACCCATTGCAACATTAAGCCTTCTCTTACATAATATAACTACACACATATCATACAATGCACAAAACAAATAACAAAATACACAAACTATGCCTCTTTGTTGACAGCTTGCTTATGGAAAAAATGAACCCCTAAACTGCCCATTGCAACACAAGTTGCTTACAATAGAACACAACAAATATACATACTATTCACAACAAAAAAAAAAACTTGTTAAACCTTAGTAGTTATTAACTTATAGCCACCATCAAAGAAACAAAATTCTTAGGAAACTAAGGGCCTAAGGTAAAAAATCAGACCTTAGTTTACCCAAACAAAAATTATGTCTCAAAGTTATACGCGTTTTAGATATAGTTCCAAGCTATAATTGCTTGTGGATATAAAAACTTCTAGTGTGTAAAATTGTTGAGCAAATGTATACAAACCACAAAGGTCTAAATGTGTTGTCAATCAATTGCGGGGTTTGGATTTGATGAAATCAAATTGTTGAAACACCTGTCATCCTCAATAAAATGAATAACTTAGACCATGGCAATTTTTGCCAATTTCAAATGTATTAGCAACTTTTGTGCAATAATTTGTGAAAAGGCTAGAAATCACCAAAGTCAACTCATAGGATTCATAATGTAAAGAGAACCCATGGTATGTAACATTTTTTTTGTGTTGGTAACTTGAAAAATGACATTTACAAATCCAAAGACATAGAAGATAGGACTTATCATACTAAGGTTTGATCATGACTAATCCTCTTGGGGTAGCAATATTGGGTTTGAGCAATTAGCTTTGATTATCAACACTTGTAGCTTCATCAAAAAAGATGAAAATATAATTTGTTACGTTCATAGCTTCTATAATGGCTGCCTTGAAAATGTCATGCATTATTTCAGCCATGGACTAATCAATATTGTCACACTAGTGTTTATGTGGATAGTTCTTCATTTGAAGGAATTACAACAAACCTTTCATGTTTTCATATTCAAGCATCTAGGGCTTTCCTTCTTGGAGTAGGTAGAAAATTGTGGCAAATTGACTGACTTTTTTCAACCCTTAATGTCAAACACACTTTCCTCACTTCTAGAAACATAAATCATTTCATTTTTAACATGTTAACAATCCTTAGCATAGTAGAATGTGCCTCTAGGAGGACCATGCATGGGGGAAATAGTTTTCTTCCTACTAGCATGTTTACAAAGAAAATCAAACTTGGGAATGAGGAGTCTTTCTTTAGTCATAACCTTTTTGAAAATTTTGATTTAGTTCATAAGTTTTTTTTTTCCCCTTAAACTCGATTTCAATTTCTTTTCGGGTTCTTTTAGGTTCTAAAAATTTAAAAATCAAATTAATTTGGGATGGATTTCCCTAATTTATGACTAAAGTCTTCCTTTCATCCCTCATAGTAGTTTGGTTCATATTTTCAACAACATTGTTAGGGTTACATTGTTGATCAAATAAGCAATTTAAAACTTGAAGTTGCTTGGAGGTTTCAAAGGAGCCATGTTGATATTCAATTATAACTCAAAATTCATAGAAAACACAACAAATCCAAAAATAATCACTTGACTCAAGTAAGATACACTGAGTTAAAGGTTTTACTTGAATACTAGGCGAAAAATGTGTTTTGGTCCAATCTACAAAATGCACACACTAGTTGCATACAAAGTCTTAAGTCTAGATTCCAAACCTACAAAAATTTGTTTCTTGAAACTAAATCTTATGGACTGTTTTTTTGCATTTTTAAAACCTACAAAAACCATTGGTAGTCTATGCTTGCCAAATTTCTACAAGGACATAAAAAACTAAAACACAACACAAAATTAGAATGCACGTTGCACAACACAAAATTAGAATCCTCAACTAGACTTCTGAGTTTACATTTTGCACTTTGGTTTTTCATTTTGCACTATGAAATGTAGTCTTTTAATATTGTGTAACATGTGCATTTTGATTTTGCGTTTTGTAATAGTTTTTTATGTTACTCATAAGGATTAGGGAATTGAAGATTGTTAATGGCTTTTCAAGCTTTTAAAGTGCAACGAAACATTTTATAGGTTTCAGTTTTTAAAAACAATTTGTAAATCTAAACATTGTATGTGTTTAAGTGGAGAGAAAATGTGCTAGTGTCCATTATTGTGTGTTGTTGATTCAAGTTTTCCAACACTTGATTTTGGTATTGGAAAATTAGAAATACATGATATATGATGTCAATTCAAGTTCTTTGACATTTGAATCAGAAAATTTGGACAAACTATATACACACACCTATGACCTACAACTTCACGATCCAAACTTACAAAAAATTCATGAGTTAAAAGTAAAGCTAATTTAAAATTTGGACTTATAAATTAACATTGGTGATTGTAGCTCAAATCAACAAGGGGTGCAAGCAAAATATTTTTTACATATTTGTTACTTTGTTTTCTACTTGAAAATAATAATTAAAAAAATGTTTTAAACTTCTAACTTTCCTTTAGCATTTCAAAACAAATTGAACTTTTAGTTTTTTTCATGGGCATCTTTAGCTTCTTTCTAGCTTCTCAAAAAAATTTGTGTCATCTCAATTGGACTTGAAAAATTACCGCAAAAAATCCTTAACAATTACATCATTTTTTATGGGTTGGGCATGAATTTAGTTATGAAAAAAAATTCTAATAACTAAAAAAAATATGAGAATGTTCATCACATCAATATTTAGGTGCCTTAAAAAATTAAATACTTGCAAAAACATTTCACTTATTTTTAAGTACATAAACTTTTTTTCAAATTGTCACAAATTTTAGGCCCTATTCAAATATTTACAAGGAGTTTAAAAACACATGATTATAACAATTTAACTTTTGAAGTTCATGCGAACAAGAGTTAAAAAATAATGTATCTCAAAATAATATTATCATCCCCATAAAATCATTTACTTATTAATCTTTTCATCTAAAAACTCATGTATTTTGTTAATTACATTATTTTTTGTGTATATTTTATTGTGCTTTCACCCCAAGCCACCCCAAGCTACAATTCATCAAAGCCAGAAACCCTAAACATTTCTTGCAACAGTTTTTCTTTGTCACCAAACTCAACTTCATGACTTAAACAATGAACATTAAAAGCACAAGCACAATAATTACAAAATCTAGGGCAAGAAGCATACAAAATGAGCAAGCAATCAATGTTCATTTCTAAGGAGAGGGGTTAGCAACCTACAAGTGTGCGAAAGGTTCAACGATGGCAATGGCTCTCCCCATGTTGAACATTATAACGATTAGGCTTTAGAGATGTAGTAGTTGTAGTAGGTTATGTAATGGGGTCCTTTTGGCATCTTCAATGCTTATGGAATAGAAGTTTGCACAAAGGCTGCAAGGGTTAGGGCAACTATTTGTCATCGTTTATAATGATGTGTAAGTTTTATGGTGAAAAGACCATTTTTTTCAAGTTTTCTTTTCGTTCGTTCGTGTGGCCAGCCGTTGACCAATGGGGAATTTTGGTGATAATTCGCCAAAAATAAGAACTCTGATGATAACAACTTCAGATACATCCCAAAATTGAAAAAATAAACCACTGATCCACCAAATTGGAGGTTCCATCTTACTGGGTGGGCCACCCAGTAAAATCTTATCTAGCCAAAAAGTATATAACGACAACACTTCGCTCCCTCGACAAAAGTTCCCGTTTTCGCAGCGGACAAGCTTGGCTTTTATTTGCTTGCGGTATGAGGTTTTCCCTCACCGGTGACAGCATTAACTCTTGGTTGAAGATGCGAATGATGATGAATCATTACACTCGAAACTGTTATACCTTCTTTGGTCATAATTAGTCGAGGAAACAGACCTAATTCGTCTTCAAGCTTGAGGTTTTTGTGTTTTAAGCCAAAAGAAAAATTTCTGTTGACTCGAGTGACGATTTTGTTTCGTCCGGAGTTTTTTTTTTTGTTGAATTCGTTCTTAGGAACATACTCAGGCGGCCTGCCAACAACAACAATAACAACAAAGAAGACGTCTCGAACCTGTTCTTACAGCAACAATCATGACCAGCTCCGGCATGCTAGAGGTGTGATCACTCAAGACTTAAGCACACTGGCTTGCTAGGTAGCTGGATCTTCTGGTTTGCATTTTCATGTTTTCTTGATTCACAGTGTGAGCTGCATCGTCTTGAGCGGAACAATTTCCAGATTTGTCGAGAAGAACTTGAATTTCCCCTATGCAAACATGAAATGGTTTGTTTGACAATGGGAAAATGCAATGATCCTTCTGTTTCACAATGGGAAAATTAGAATAAAACTTTGAAATATTGGTCCCCACGATTCCCCTGCAGAACTTTCGCTATTTTTTGTTGATTCAACTTTTGATTCGTCAGAGGTTTCCACTATTTTCTCTACAAGGAATGCCAGAAAAGTTTCGGGGAATAATTATTTCCAGATTTGTCAATTTCACTGCAGTGTAGAGCCATGAATATGGACTTGTATATATTACTGCGCACTAGAGGTTGGTTTCTTCTCACATATAAACGATCACCCCATGGAGCATCCACCTCGTTGTCATGTTTTGAGAGTTGGTGGATCTGCTTCAGGGGTGTTTGGAATGGTATCATGAGAGTAGTGTGATCGTTGTACAGATTCTAGAACTCAGATCACTTGTGTGTGCTTGTTAAATGTGCAGCTGTACTATGGTTCTAACGTCTATCACAAGGAGCCCAATTGGTTTTACATGGACGGTACTAGGTACCCAGCTGACGACCAGTACGCGTATCAATCTGTCGACCCCCAGTACTACGCGGGCGCCTACCCTATGCAGCAGACTCGTTACATGAGTCCAGTGAGTATGTATGGCTTTTCATGGTCTTCAGTACTTGATCTAGTTCATTTGGGCAGTCTTGATCATGCAATATTTGTGGTTTTTCAAGAGAGCAAATAGATATGGTCTGACCTCGAAGATCAGTTGCTGATCATGAACTTGGAGTGCAGCTGAATATTATAGAAATTTAATCCCGGCCATTGCCAACACGAGGACTTCGTCAATATTTTGAAACGACGACTTAGAATTGTTTTTGGAAACACCTTGCAATTTGACCTTCGGTTCTATCGATCGTGTGCAGGTAATTGAAATCAGGTGCTGCAAGGAATGCGAGGGCAGATTATGGAACTTTATTAGACATTTGCCTGGTAAGCTTGCTGAACGTCGGAACTCCAACTAGCTCCAAGTCGAATATCACAAGAAACTTTTTTGGCATCCCCTGTAGGGAAAAGAGTGAAAAAAACCTCTGACGAATTACAGTTGAATTTAAACAAAAACACACGGAAATCTCTGCAAGGGAAATCCTGGGACCGATATTTCAATGTTTTTTTCTAGTTTTCCCATTGTAAAACAGAGGGCGGATCATGTATAATTTTCCCATTTTCAAACAAACTATTTCATGTTTTGCATAGGGGAAATGCGAGTTCTTCTTGATGACCCCACAGGGAATCCTAAGAAAAATTCTTGCTTGAGAAAATCAACCAGCTGGACATCTATGCATTTTTGCAACTGTACTCTTGTTGCAATCACGTGCAAGCGGCCCAGGATCAGCCCATTGTGATATGTGCAGCTTGAAAAACAAATCATGCGTCTCACTTAAAGCTGCTGAAACGCTCAGGCAGTCAAGCTGCAATATAAGTACTATGATCTTCCGATGAAAACTCATGAAAGTATACAGAGCTTGAATCAATTGTGATCATGTTGAAAATTAGTGAAAAGATTTGAGCTTTAGGGGTGTGTGCTCAAGAGTTAAGAATTATATGAGTTCCTGATCATTTTCTTTGCTGCATTCTGCAGGTGTGGACAGTGTGATGTCCGACCGATATCACGAAAAGCTGATAGTCTTCGGCAGTGCGAATCCTGAAGTGGTGCTTCAAGCTGTGAGGCACGCCAAAAACCATTACCCTGGGCACCACCACCACAACAGCTTCTGGCCACGAATTCTTCGCAATGCGTTTCGACGTTCCAGCTTCGGCAGCTTATACGACATGCACTATTATAACAACACCCGACATGCTGCTGCAGCTCCTTCTTGGAGATATAGTCCGAGGAAGCTCATGTATGGCCCCGATTCCTATGGAGCAGGTCGCGGTGCATCCCACTGGAGCCCATACCAACCATATAACAACTACTACAATTCAAATGGCAACATCTATTACTAAGACATAGATCAGCTACAACTTCTGACGATCATTGATGAGTGATCAATATTGGAGGACAGGATCAAACATATTATCTTGAATTTCTTCTCATCTGGTGCTGTAGTCACATTAAAACCTACCACAATAAGTGAAACTAGTGCTCTATATAAGCACTTTTTCTAACCAATCCCAAGAACTGTCACATATCGTCGTCCTGACTAGCAAACTTGCTGAATTTTAAGCAGTCACCTCAGTGGACAGGTGTGGCTCCTTTTTATCTTGTTTGCACCAAAGTAGCAAGTTGTACAATTCAAAGATGCAGGACTTTGATGTGAGCTGAAAACTGCATATTTTCGGTCTACATTGATGTTATGCTTCTAGTAGGTGAGTATATGGTTGCCGTGTAGTAGGAAGTAATTGCAGGGGTGTTTGCGGATGGTTGGTTGCTTACCCAGGCTGTGCTACATATCCAAGGTATTTCAAGGTTCTTTGTGATTTGGAAATACTGTACCAAACCGGCAGTAGAGACCAGTTCAAGGACTGCAATGATCAAACATTGCTGCACAGGTTGGTCAAGAGTTCATGGTAATCAGGACCAGCATCACGTGCACTGGAGTGCTCAGCAAATTTGTACAATATTGAACAACCATCAGATTTTGTGTAATGGAGTCAAGTTTTGAAAAAATCTTGGCTACAAATACTGTTATGTCGTGTACTTGGCAAAAGACTTCAACTCTAGATTTGGCTTTTTGAAGAGAAAGTCTTTCTGAACTTATTGTATTTGAGAGATGCAAAACTTGCAAGTTACCACAAAATTTCTGGACACTCTATTCTACTTTTGAGGAGAAATTATTTTCTTTGTGTTGTAAATGTGAAGATTTCTCATTTCTAAAGGCTCTCGATTTGTATCTACTATGGTAGGCCATGTTCCACATTAGGCTACACATCATAGAAATCAAAAGAGAAAATAAAATGCATTGGGTACATGATCAAACTCTCAATCTCCAGCAATGAAAATTTCTGGCCTATACAATCCTATTTTTTTCACACCAAACCCACAGATTATAAGACTAATAAAAATTGCCCCACTTACTAAAGCAATAATTTGATCCATAAATTAAGTGAGTCTCCATGTCAGACATTTTTTTTTATCAGGCATGCTCATGAGAGTCCCTATAAGGATAAAAGAAACTGGATCAAGTTGTAGCTAGCATCCATCGTTAGTATTAGCTGTGTTCCTTTAAATTAATTTTCAGATCCCTGCTTGACTAAGTGGTGCTTTAAAAGAATTTGAATTCCTGCACTTGGATAGGGGTTGGAAAAGAGGTTGAATGAGTGACACAATTCATGAGAGTTAGGGCCAAACTAACCCTAAACCAAAGTTTTTGGTTTAGCCCTCACCCTAAATTGCTTTTACATAGTTTCAACCAGCTGCCTCAAATTGATAAAATAGATTCTGCAAAGATGGGCAGGTCCGTGACTCTCTTACAAACATTTGATGGGATTTAGTGATGATAGGAGGGAGCAAATTACCTGCAATGTGAGTACAGGACTTTTTGTAGAGTAAAGGTCTACCCCTTTGTCTCTTCCACAAAACTTGGTCGTCATAGGTTCAAAATTCAATTTCCTTTTCTGAAATATTTGTTTTCAAATTACTTCAAATACAATACTAGAATCTAAGTTCATAAAATAACAATTGATAAATTAAGCCTAACAATTACAATCTAACATTCAACATGACTTGTGTGAACAAAAACAGATGTTGAAGTAGATGTTGCAAATCTTGTTTATAGTTTATATGGATGTTGGTTGATTTTTCTTTTTTCATAACTGGTGGGGCTAACTGGAGGGGTGAGGCTTTTGTGAGTTTTTTTTTCCTATTGCACGCAAGCTATCAAATAACTAGATTTTGAAAAAACTTTGACTCAGCTAGTATCAATCTGTTTGTTTAAGTGATGCCTTTGTTTATCAATCTTTCAAGTGTTTTTTTTTAATAATACCCATCTTTTATGTGTAAGTGTTGGTTTTGAAATGTTTGACGTATACACAACTTGATAACAATTTAAAATAATGTCAAGGTAGTTCTTTTCTAGATGAAACTTGTCCCTTCAAAAAGAAAATCTTCATTCCATCTGTAGTCTTACACATCTCCTAATTATAAACACACATTGGTCAAATTCAAGTAAAAAAGGATCTAAAAGTGGAGCTAAAATTGAAAAAATAGAACAAATTAAAAAGTAACAAATCAATCATATTAATGTTAAAGGATTCAAGAACCTATTGAGACACAACATGAAAGGTATCAATAAGTTTTTGGTTTTCATCAAAATAATGCATTTTCATAATGATCTCATATCACAAACTTCCTATCTTACAATTTGATAATGAAAGTCATGTATAATTCACAATGTATGTGTGCAAAATTATATGAAAACATTTCATCTTCTTTACATGTGCATTCTGCATACATGTTTTAGACACATGCTATTCATGTGCAAAAAATACAAACTCATGAAAAAATAAAATTCATCATTTTCACTACAAAATTGTGAGATAAAAAGTTTGCAATGCATCAGGTCTCTGCAGAATATATTCTATCTGGTTTTTGATATTTATCTAATTCTTAACCGATAGAACCTATATGTCAATTAGGAATATCCTACCCTTAAACCCTTATTGATAACAAATCATTTTCTTAATAATTGACCAACACTGGTTTATACACACAAAATCAAAATGTCATTATCATGAAAGTTTTGGGAGCTTGTGAAATCTCAAAGATATCAACAATTTGGAACCCTTGCAACAAGCCTTTCCTTCTGGGCAACAAGGAAAGGCAAAGCATGCCCCAGCTTTGCACATCACAAAGTCAAGGAACAAGTAGAGTTGCAATAGTGAAGAACAAACATATCAGCTCAAAACATCAGCCAATCCTATTTTCCACAAGGGACAAAAGACCCAACAATGCACATGATTCTTGGTGCTCAAAGAGTTAGGGCTCTAAGGGTCTCAACTAGTGATGAGTTTTTTCTGGAGCACTGGGTCTCCTCAAGTGATCATGATAACTGCAAGTTCATATCCTACGACCTTAACCCAACAGCTTTCCTGCAATCCCCAGTTGCAACATCTAACCTAAAGGAGTTCTCCCGCATAGGTACAGGCCCCAGGATTTAACATTTGAGGATGCCAAATATTAAATCCAAATGGTCCCTTTCAGAAGAATAGCTTTAATACCACGGCCCCTCCATTAGAGTGGGCCATTTGGATCTCTTCCACATTCCAGCACAACATTTCAGAGCTCTAATCACACAAAATGGCCCATACTGAGAAGCAATTACAACCTGCAATAGCCAAGCTCACTGAAAGGAACTCTTCCATGTAGCCAGTCCAAAATTGCAGGGCACTAAAAGACAATAAATATCAAATATTGTACCTTTGTACAAAGCATTAACTTCAAGGTAGCCCACCCTAAACCCTAAACTTCTTTCCTTGCAACTTGAAAGTTTTCTTCTTTCCTTAAAGTGTCTTCATGGGGAGCAACATAATGGCTTGATTTTTCTGTCACGAATTTTGGCCATTCTGCAAAAAATGTTTTCAAAAATGAATACTTGCACTGCATATGGGATCAAATTGTGATGTTGCTTATCATTAGGTCAAAAGTGATGAATTTTTTTTTCCAAGTCTATGAACTCCCCGAATTATGGGGGTCATATTTCATTCATTTTAAAACTCTTTTAAGTGACTTAAAAGTGCTACAAGTGCACCCTCTAATGCTTTACAGTTTGTTTCTAGACTTCAAAAACAAAAGATCATTATTGAGAGAGAGGGAGACCTTCAATCAGGCACTCAATGTTCAATCATCAATTTGGTTACCCTAACACTCTTAGTAATGGAAATTCCACTTAAGCATAATGAAGCAATAAATGAATGAACACACAAAAGATCAAATGTTTTTTATCACCCTTTTATGCATAGCTTAATGAAAATTATTTTTTTAAAATAGGAAAAAAAAAAAATGTATTCTTGTTTTGAGAGTGCAAAGTTCACACTCTTTATTTTAGGAGTACCAAAAGTTTAAGTTGTTTTAGTCATCAGTCAATCAAAGAGGCTCATTGCAAAAGAATTATTTCTTTCGTGTGCCATCCCCTCAATTAACTAAAAATGAATCACACAATACACATTACATCTTCATAATTTTGTTATTGGGACATTTTGGGAACCCATTGAGAAGGTAAGGGAATTCATGGAACACCATGAGAACCATTTGAGAGATTAGTGAGAATTGTAAATTCCAAAAAATTCAAAATCATTTTGAAATTAACTTTGAAATCATCCCCAAGCAAATAAATAAATAATGGTAGGAATCTAAATTTAAGAAATAGAAGATGATTTGTAGATTTAATCATTTGGCTACAACTACTTTTCACCTTCCTAATCCTAATTTCTAATGTTGTAATTCACTATTGCAATTTACAAGCCCCAATTTTATCTTGGAGAAGATTTTTGTCCACACTTCAAAAACTAATATCAAAATTTCCCACCTTTTATCCCTTTATTGTATCAGGTGATTTGGATGTGAATGTCCTCAATTGACATTGCTCCAAAATCAACATAATTATTTCAATATATGTTTATTAGTAAACTGAAATTTTCATCAAGTAAAATGATATAACATGATTCACAACTTGACCATGTGTGATTTTAAATTGCTTGTTTGCATAATCACTACTAAGAAATGTGTCCTAGTTCATTCTGGGTTTCACTAGATTTTTGAGTGAATTTGGACATTTTCACCTAGTGAAATTTTTAACCCCTTAGTGAACAGGGACCAATTGTTACGGACAATGATTTGTTTCACTAAATGTTTCGCTAGTACCTAGTGGAACAAGGTTATTTTCAACTGAAATACAAATTTATCAAACCATTCACTTGCTAATTAATTAACTAACCAATATGAAAATTAATTAAATATTAATTATTTAATATAAAATATTATTGATAATTTCATGATTTTTAAAACCAATTATTTATTGACACATGTCACTCCTTACGCTAGGTTAAAAACCTAACCTAGGTAGGTAGGTAGGCCATGTAATCAACCTAGGCACCTAGCCTAGGAATTTGATAGGAAAATATTCGGTCAACATACCATTATTGACCACACACAACACCACCCATGAAGTTTGATCCCTTGACCTTTGGAATGGGGGCAAACACCCTTACCATCAAGCCATCACATTTATTATGATAATATGTTACATTACATTTTATTTATCAAATACTTCATATTAAACATTACAAAAACATAAACTTTGAAAATTCATATTTTATTGAGATTTTGTTCAAATGAAATGATTCGAATTTTTTTAAAAAATTCAATAATGTACATAATTACATTTATTTCTGTTTGAAAATTTAAAATCATTTGAACAAAAAAAAAGTTGAATATCATTATTCAATAACATTTCAATGACCATTCTTTTGAAAAAAAGAAGTTTAATAAATGGATTTTTTTTTTGTTAATATAATAATACTACCTATGTTAAGCTACTTTCAATTATTATATGAATATTTTTCATTAATTTAAATTATTTCACCCTACATTATTTACGACTATTTATGGTTATTTTCGATTATTTTTGGTTATTTTTGGCTATTTCACCTTAGGCTACTTTTGGTTATTCTAAGTTATTTTTGACTATTTTAACTTATTTCAATTTAGGTTATTTTCAGCTATTGTAAGTTTTTTTTTTTATTCTACCTTATTTTTGGTTATTTTAGATTATTTCAATTTAGACTATTTACAGTTATTATAAATTACTTTTGGCTATTTTAACTTATTTCACCTTAGGCTATTTTCAACTATTGTAAGTTTTTTTTTCTATTCTATGTTATTTTTGGCTATTGTAAATTATTTCAATTTAGATTATTCGTATCTATTAGAAATTATTTTTTACTATTGAAAGTTATTTTACCTTAAATTATTTTTGTTTATTATAAATTATTTCACCTTCAATTATTTTTGGAAATCTTAAGTAATTATAATATATGGCTATTGGTTGTTATTTTATTAGTGTTATTGGTGGTTATTAATGGCTATTGGTACCTATTTTATTTGTGGCTATCAATGTTTTTTAATGGTAATTTTATTAATAGTTATTGGTGGTTATTCTATTAATGGCCATTAATAGTTATTCTATTGGTGGCTATTAATGGCTATTATATTAATGGCTAATAATGGTTATTCTATTATTGGTTACAAATGGTTATTTTATTAATGGCTACTAGTGGCTATTTTATTAATGGTTATTCGTGATTAATCTATTAATGGCTATTGGTGGTTATTTTATTAATGATTATTCGTGATTAATCTATTAATGGTTACTGGTGGTTATTTTATTAATGGGTATTCGTGACTAATCTATTAATGGCTATTTGTGATTATTCTATTAATAGTTATTGTTGGCTATTCTATTAATGGTTATTCGTGATTAATCTATTAATGGCTATTGATGGTTATTTTATTAATGGCTTATTGGTGGCTATTCTATTAATGGTTTATTGGTGATTATTATATTAATGGTTTATTGGTGATTATTATATTAATGGTTTATTGGTGATTATTATATTAATGGGCTATCGGTGGCTATTATATTAATGGCTATTGGTGGTTATTCTATTAATGGTTGTTGGTGGTTATTTTATGAATGGTTATTAATAATTATTGTATTATAAGTTATTGTTGGTTATTATATGTTATATTACAACTATTGGTGATTATTGTATTAAAAATTATTGTTTGATATTCTATGTAATAATATCATAGGCTATTGGTAGTTATTATATTGTAGGGTATTTAAAATTATTTTTCATAGGTTATTATTTTTTATTCTAAATTATTTTTACCTTGGGTCATTATATTTTGTATTAGATTATTTTAAGTTATTATGCTTAAGATAAAATAATTTATAATAACATAAAGTATAATGACCTTGAATAATTTAAAATATAACTTGAAATAACATGTATTAATTTTAAATAAAATAACCTAAAGTATAGCCTAAAGTTAGTTGAATAATTTAATTTAAAATAATTTGAAAGTTTATAATAAACTAGTTAAGATACTTTAAGGTAAAATAACATATAATAATTTAGGGTACAATTATTCATAATAGCATATAATAACATAAAATATAAGTTAGAATAACTAAAGTAACTTAAAATAATATAGGGTATATGATAAACTAACATAGAAAAAATATTTAGAAAAACATATAAATAAACCTATTTGCTATAGTAAATTGTAATAATGAATTATGTTAACTAGTATTGAAACATGATGTATACATAGTGATATTATAGTGAAATAACTTTCAATAGGTGAAATCAGTAAAATGCAATGAAGTTATTTCACTTTTAAGGTCCCATAGTAATTTAAATTAGTAAATTACACCCCACTTCGGTAATAGTGAATGCACATTAAAAATAATTGAAATATTTTGGACATACATCATAAATAATTGGATCCCCATCCCCATTACCTAACCATGTGTCAAACAGTCCCATCATCTTTCATGATTTTGTTATAAACGGTGTTTTTTTGGTTTTTTTGGCAAGTATTTACAACCTGGAGAAGGGTGAAGGGTGGGGAGGGAGTGCAAAAGGTACAAATGGGTTCTTTTTGGAGGAAAATTGGGTCCAATCCAAAACATTACAAGGAAAAAATAATCTAAAGTCGCCTTACTTAGACAATAAGTTTGAACAAAGTCACCAAATTATAAAATGAATCCAAAAGTTTTCTACTTCCCCCTTTAACCTCTAGCCAAATTTGGCTAAAATTTGGCTAAGTCCTCTTGTGCATGATCATCAACTGACCTATTTTACAAATGTGAAAAAATAAACTAAACCCATTACACTATGAGCTGATTGTTTAGCTTTGTATTAACAATCTTTGTTTAATGCTGCAATATTACCATGTATTGTTTACTATTTAGAATACTAATAATTGTGAGGGTCACATTATTTTTCCAAGACACTAGTGATATTCTATTATTTCCATGGAAATTGCTGAGTTTTTTCTTTCATTTTAAAATAATTGATGTAGCACAAAATTCACATTCAACAAATTCAATACAAAGTATTGTAACACTTACAAATTTTTCATCATACATGGTTTTGATAGAATATAACATTCAAATAGTTTGTCTCTAGTTTTTGGATTTCTCAGATGGTTAAAATGTTTGTCCAAGAGGTTCAATCAAAATATCTTGCATCTTGTGCAATCCAATTATATATACTATCTCTACTATTTCTACCTTCCAAATCTAACTATTAGATGAGTGTTATGTGTGTGAATGGTTTGGGACTTACACTCAGTGTAAGCGTATATATATATATGAATATGATTTTACATGGCTATGTAAAACAATGTAAATATAAAAAAATATGAAAAATCTGATTTTTACTTGAGGATGGGAAAATTCATAATGTTTTTGATGATAAGCCAACTAAATGGCCCATTGTAAGAAAAATAAAAATCAAAGTATACAATGTACACCCACAACTAATTCATATGGCTTTGCAAGAAGGTATTGTGATTAAAAGTATATAGTAAAATTATCTATAATGTAAGCAAAACAACACTAGAACCCTAAATTTGATCATAAATAAGGTGAAATTCAAAAAAATAAAAACCTACCAAAAAACAGAAAGCATTAACATTCAAGGGTGAGGATGTGACAAAAAACTAGGATGTAAGACAAACAAAATACAAATCATATACATACTGAATAACAAATACATTTTTAAAGTTTCACATTAGCATGAGCCAGAGACCACCCAAGTTCTTTCTAGTAACCACATAAGAAATTGACTTCTTCATCAAAGAGAGGCTTGAGGCTTCTAAGGGGTCAAATTGATCTGATTTCTCTCTCTTGAGCCCATTAACCTTTTTTCTTCTTCTCAAATTCTTTAGACCACACGAACCCAAGACCACATTGGACTTCCATAAGAACTTCAAGTTCCTGTTTACATTTGGTGACATAAATCCCTCAGCCCACATAGATCACATAATCCAATGTTCTTGACACCATCCTTCCACTTAATAAAACATAAAAACAAGAAGACAACACATATCCACTTCCCCCAGTGATTGCTTCAAAAGTCTTACAGAAGACAACAATCCTCTTTTGTATGATTCACCCATGATTTCAATGGACTGTTGCAATTCTTCAGAGTTCCCAAAAATCAAGGTACTTTCTCATGAAATGCAAGCCAACAAAACCCACATACAAATCAACCCAACCACACTCATTGAAAAGAACTTTTGGTCGTTCTCGAGACCTCTAAACTTCTCATCATCCCCCTTATCAACCATCAAAACTAACCCTTAAATACAATTTATGCCTCCCTAAGTACATAGCACAGTGGATTTTCTTGTACTTCAATTCGAAACAAAGATCTAAAAACAAGTCTTGAACAACCTCCATGCATTTAAAAACTAAAGCCACACTATTTATTTGCATTGTTGCTCATCCTTTTGCTGTTGCATCGCAAGATTTCCGCCAAGCGCCTTCATTTGGCAACTCCATTGCCACATAGTCATTCTGTGTCCAACAACAACACACACACAACAAACAAAAAAAAATGACACAAAGTTTTCAAATCTATCAAACACCAGTGCATCTCCATTCGTTAAACTTCCTTATCTCCACGCCGTTGAGAATAAACACTCCTAGTTGCCAATAGAAAGAAAAACATGCTTTCTTGAAAAACCCTAAAACCACTTTCTATTCACACTCAAAACCGTAAAATTAGAAACTTGTTACACATGTACCTCAGTTTTTGTGGTGAGTGAGATTGACCTTGTCTTTCCTTTTTCTTTAACGCCTCCCTTGTTGCTGCATATATTTTCACTGGTCCTACTTACAAAGCTACTATAATTAGTCTTGAACCTTGTTCATTAAATGCTGATTTTCAGCATTTCATTCCTAGATTTAATAAAATTTTCTTACTTTATGGATACCCCAAAGAAGGGTTTGGGGTGAAAGGAGGCCCAAAGACAAGGTGACTTTACAAATGATTTTAATATTTACATTTGCGTGCCCCAAAACATTTACATAGGGCCATGTACGTGTATTTGACAAATATTTACAATGTTGCAGACCTTCTACCACTAAAAATCTAAACCCACTAAAACGCCACTAACTACACTAAGTGGTGACCCGAGGTCGTCACCACTAGAGGATGAAAAAAAATAGTTAACTTAGAGGTTGTCACAACCCGAGGATGAAAAAAAATAGTTAACTTAGAGGTTGTCACAACCCGAGGATGAAAAAAAATAGTTAACTTAGAG
>Ga0116229_10000541_pt1 | contig 50935 bp, 27 predicted proteins | sample S1TSphgellanicum_3_FD_87313 | JGI IMG/M metagenome (GOLD analysis project Ga0116229, IMG submission 87313) | Host-associated microbial communities from peat moss isolated from Minnesota, USA - S1T2_Fc - Sphagnum magellanicum MG | ecosystem: Host-associated > Plants > Peat moss > Unclassified... | reverse complement strand
CCTTGCTCTCACTTTTTTCTTGGGCCTTTTTTTTTTCTCTTTTTTTTTTCTTGAAATAACACACCTGTGCATTATGCACAGGGTTCACACTAGTTTGTATAAAGGCCATGTATGGCAACATTTGAAAGATTTAAGTTTATTTGTGTTATCAATTTTTTTCTATTTGATATAGGTTTTTTTTCAATTTGTTGTGTTTTGGTAGATTGTAGTCAATTGGTAGTTTGTACATAGTAAAAGTTGAAGAGTTATAATTTTTGTAGTTATGATTTTATGAACCAGCGCTAAGTGCTTTAAAAACATTTAGACTTTTGTAGAATTTGATTACATTTGATAGTGAATATGGTCACGTATAAGTAGTAAGAAAGGTGTTGGTTTATATCATATATTTCTACATCTATCCTCACCTTTAAAGTCTTGTAGTGTGCAAGCAAATACAAGTTGTACCTTAATGCCAAGTTCTGACTATTTGATCCTTGTTGTGGCAAATCCATGGACATGTAAGCCAAGCTTATGGGAGTATATATTGGATTTTTTTATGTAATGTAAGAGTATTGTAGGTGGCAAATTTTCTAATCATAAATATGAATTAAATTTCTTTCTTGATAGTTGAAAACTACCTAGAATTCAATATCATATGTCCAACAGGTGATAAAATGACATTAACAAAATGGCTACAAAGAGGGTGTACTTAACATGTAGAGGGCTTTGCTTGTATGCTTCAACCAAGATGTGTAAACATTTAATGCATTACCTTGAAATAGAATATCACAATTCAATGTTCAAGCAATGTTTATATATATGTATTTCCACCTAATAAGAACATTTAGAACATTCTGAAGAACTTAACAGGACAAAAGCAAGAACTTCATAGTGATTTTAACATCATTGTAAGGTTGCTAACTAAAGGGAATTAAATTGAGGATAAACTTGCAATCTGATAATGTGAACAATGTCCACAACTCTAGTTGCCTTTGGTCATTAGCTCTTGCATCCTCTCCACCTTCACTACCAAATGGTTGGTTCTAATTAGATTGTCCACAAAAGGAGCACCATTCATATGAAAATAAAAAATATTTCAGTTTTGATGTAATAACTAAAATCAATCAATGTGTATGTAAAGAAAAAACTTGACCTAAAGAAAAGAGAGAAACCAAAAACATAAGTAAGATTGTAATCTCACAAAATGAATTTCATTAGGCTGACCAACAATAACACAATCATATGCAAGAAGAGAAATTGAAAATGTAGATGGGCTTACACCTTGCCCTCAAACCTCCAAAGGACATTATTCTAAATTGTTGCATAACTTGGAAATCAGACAACAACTCAGCTCATGTGAAGAAGATAAATTGTGTCATTGCCAACATACAAGTGGGAATATAGGGAAATGACGAGCATTGACTATTAGAGAGCCAAAAACTCTTTGTGTTGAACATTAAAACTTTCACTACAAGGATTTAATGCAGAAAGCCACAAAAATTTGATGTTTTTGGAGTTACAAATGAATTAAAACATCCAAGACAAAAGTTCAAAACCAAAAGCTTGAAAATAGAAGAGTATGAAATTAATTAAAGCATTTGAGGCCTACCATCCAATTCTATTTACATAAGTTCATTATTTTTATGAGGAACAAAGGACCATTGAACTATTAAGCACATGAATGCAAAAATTTAATCAACACAAACACACCTTAAAACTTGGAATATCATAATTGAATCTGGTGGGACTCCAGATTGCATGAAGCCAATTGGGCAAACATTAGAAGATTTACAAGGGCAAATAGGGCATACTTGGCACTTTTATTCCTTTGGTTCAGGGTACAGTTGATGACTTGTTCTCATGGACACTTCTCATGGACACTATAGTATTGCCCTATATGGACATCAAATGCCCACTTTTTAACAAAACATTATTGGAGAATTGTAGACAATTGAATCCTAATGCATATGTGAAGCTCACAAAAATTGTCAAAAACTTGAAATTCAACTACGCTTTCAAGACCATATAATTTAAACAACAACTTCAATTGCGTTAGCCTAGTTCTTGATCATGACTGCAAGTGTTACTTGAGATAACAAAAAAATCACTTTAGATATTCCCTACCTTGCTTCCAGTGGATATAATTTTTCGCACATTATTGCCCCAACTTTTTGCTAATTTTTTCCATGTAGGAGACCATGCCTGCTTGTTTTTTTGTTGTTTCCCACTCTCTTGACCTTGAGGAGTATCTTCACTTGAATCTGGAATTGTATACGTGTGACACATAACCTTAGATAATGATCCTTTCTTCGCATTCCTTCCATCAAATGTTGCGACAACAACTTGGGTTGTTTGCAAATCTATGCCTTAGTTTGGAAAAAATATTTGGCTGAACTTTTTTCATGACCTTCAATTGCATTAGCTTTTGAATCATCAAAAGCTCCCTCCGTTTTAGGCAAAGTTGTTTACAAGCTCTTTCTAATGATGTCCACACTTCCTAGCATTAGAGCCTATTGATCTATGTGACATAATAAATACAAATACATAAGTATCCTCTTTATTTATGCTAGCACATTTATCTTATTAGTTAGCCCATGTCCAGTTGCATAGGTGTCTTAAAACATTATATTAATCAACATATTATAACGTGGACCTGTAAAAAAAAACTTTTCTACATGTAATAAGCATATATTAGCTAAATGGATTTTCATATTTGAATTGAAAAAGTACAAATGGAATTGCAACATTCACAAACACATACAACCTGAATGTATGAGGATGCAAATCCACAAAAGGAACTTGCAATGCTTAGGTCAACTATATGAACTTTGATAACACTGATCATTTAACTATGACCACAAAGACCCTGTAGGTATAAAATGAATTTCCCTTTTGTATGTAGGCTTGGTTTGTTCTTTTCTATAGCTTCATGCTGCATAACAATCACACCTACAATCACAAGATAAATCATCATATTATGTAACACTCCTAAGAAATGTAGAAATACCTTTGGTACATTCAAAGAAAAAACATGCCAATTAAGTACTTAGAAGAAGAAAAATCAGAAAACCATTAACACTTACCATAAGGTCAGTCTAGAATTTTCCTTGGATATATGTATAGGACCTAGATTTGGGATTGGTCTTGCATTATGCTCCTTAGAACCCTGTCCAACAACATCCTCCACTTGCAACTTTGTGGCATGACTTTGACAGCATCTCATGCACTTCTAATCTCTCATCTTGTAGCATGTCATGTTTTAATGGAGAATTTACAACTACATCAATGTTTATTGCTACATCACCCCTTGGTGATGTTGGAGGTGTTAATGCACTTGAATGGCCATTGCATGAGGTTGGAGCAAAGTGACTACTACTAATTAGCACCCCTAAGCTTTGTTGTTTGTCATTTAGAAAAGTTGACCCACAGGATGTCATCTTAGTTTACTTAGCATTAAAAAGAATGGTACTTGAATAAATGATAAAACAAAAAGATGAAATTGCAAATACTCATGTAGCTTAATCAAATTTTGGAAAAAGACCTATCTAAGGCTAACATCAAAGCAATAATTTGATTACTCGAACAATTAGATGCTCATGACCATACTTTAACCACCCAAAAACCAGTAGACTAATAAGTACCAAAGCAAATATACATTTAAAAAAAGGACCTTAAGCACCCAGAAAGTAGTGAATTGAAATTTGTCAAAGCAATTAGTTGATTATGAAAAGGCCTTAAGCAACCAAAAAATAGTTACCAAAATAATCAAATGTTTCTCTAAGGACAAGCAACACCCAAAAAACACTAGTTTGATGACCAAAGTAGTCATATGTTTCTTTAAGGACTAGCAACACTTAAAAATCACTAGTTTGATTACCAAAGTAATCAAATGCTTATTAAAGCATCTTAAGCATCCCAAAAGGAGTAGATTGATTATCAAAGCAATCAAATGTTTCACTAAGGTCCTTCAACACCCAAAAAACACAAGATTGATTGGGAAAGTAGTAAAATGTTTATTGAAGCATCTTAAGCACCCCAAAAACACTAAATTGATTACCAAAGCGTTTAGATGTTTGTGAAAGGACCTTAAGCACCCAAAAACTACTACATAGGCTTTTGTTGAGTAATCAGATACTTTAGCAAGGGACCTTTAGTACTTGACAACCCATAATTTCAAAACATGACCAACAATCAAATGTTAACCAAAGAACATGCAATCTTTAATAAAGGGTTGTTTGGAGTCATTACTAAAACAAGAAAAACCTTACTAATAGATCTATAGTATTGGAGAAAAAATTACACAATAAGTTTTTTAACAAAGGAGTTAGTTACTTAATAAGGTGTGAATTCATACATATAAACAAAGCAATTCAAGACTAAGCAACGTAAAAAGTCAATTCTAAATCCTACCATAAATGAAGGCTTAGGATACATAGCTTGAAGGAGGATCTATGTGCTTTTGACCTACAATTTAGCAGCATGAGTGGAGTTGCAATTTCATGATTAAAAGCAATAATAAAAGGATAATGTAAACCTTTTAGAATGATAAACAATGCACCCTCTACATTTCATGAACTATAAATACAAGCTTTGCATCACTTAATTGCTAGCTAGTGCAATTGGATGACAAGAAATCAACTTACAAGACTCTTTTTATGCTTGTGCCTCTTGTTTCAATGCATTTTTTATTTTGTTGCATAAGTCATCCACACTGAGCTCAATAGCTAAGGACCAAATCCCTTCATTTAGTTCCCTTACTCCTTAAGAAGTGCACTAGTCAGGATGAAAGAGCTCCTTGCATACACAACATTTATTATCATCTCTGCACAATTGGGCAAGGCAAAATGGGTGGTAAGTATGTTTACAAAAGGCAACAACCACATCAAATGAAGTAAACCATCTCTTGCAAAAACCACAGGGTTGCGGCAAAATGTAATATAAACCATTGTGATCATCATCAATAATAGGGGGAGATGAATGAAAAATTGGTTGACGCCAAAAAGAAATTCCTCTTCCTTGTTGCATTTCTCCCAACTATCTATAAATTGCTTGTAATTCTTGCTCCAATTTTGCAAGCTCTTTCGTAACAACATTAATATTATAATTAATTTTCCACATGTTTAGTTTTGCATCCTATAAATCATCTTCACCTTACACAATGCTACAACATTTGTCTTCATGATACTTTCAATTTTTTTTCCAATGTCTCAAATTTTTCACTTAATGGCTTGATCTCCTCTGGCATAACATCCTTGGAAGGAATGTCACTATTGCTAGCACTTTCAACCTACATGACCAACATGATTCATAATCTACACGAACATTAATGATCCATAGAAACAATGACCTAAACCTTGTAAACACTATTGCAATATGCAAGATTTGGTGCAGGAGTTGGAATAAACAAAATTATTTTGCAAATCAAAACCCTAAATTGTCAACTGACATATCATATTTTGAGTGCATGGAGTGCATGAAGTTGCTATAAAAGATGTTGAATATTTTCTTCATCTTTGATCATGCACTCTTGGGCTTGGTTTAGTAATTTTTGTCAATCTGCCAAAAAAAAACATGATTCCACCAGTTCCATGTCATATTTTGTTTTTTACAACTCAAGGTGTTTGACCTTGAGTTTCGACTTGCGTAAAATTTCTCCTAAAAAATCATACAACTCTTGAACGTGAACTATTACAATAGGTGTGACCACATAAGGACACTGAAAAATGTTGTTGGCAATAATCTTTAAATGCAAAGGCTCTTCTTTTGGAGTCTTTCAACCCTGAGTGATGACATTGTCATCACGAAGAAAAACCAAACCTTCCATGCCACTCCCGTTGCAATTCATAGATGTAGATCCGTGAGCAAGCTTCCACTTTGCTATTTCTTTCTTCTTGAGTTTTTTTCTTGCTGTAGAAGCAACTGCCTTCGCCTAATTTACTTCTATACCCTTCTCTTGAGCTATGTAACCTTTGATAAATTGCAAATAAAATTCATTCTTGGTCACATTGTTATGGCCATAACACTATGAATACAAGTGCAACAACTCCAATTTTGTGTTAGGATCCATATTTGGATTTGTGGTCTTCAACACCTTAGACTCTCCAAACACCTCTATGAGATCTACCTTAATCACATGGGTACTTGTGATTTTTGTTTTAAATTCAAACCCTTATTGCTTAGTTTTTTGATGGTTGCAAAAAACTCTTATGTCTGGAGCTTATAGTCTACATTTTCCCACTCTATGACATCTCCTCTTAATTCACAACCTTGCACCATTTTCTTCTCAACAACAATGTGTGACCAAAGAAAAGAAAAGAAAAGAAAATAATGATTAGAAGGTGCATTAGATAGAACCCTAAAAAGAAACTAAGACAATCAATGTCGCAACCATAGCTTTGGGCTTGCGACCAAGGCAAAGGGGTTACAAGGTTGCGGGCCAAGAGGAAGCTGGGGAGTCAAGGCAAAGAAGTCGCAAAGGTGCGGGCCAAAAAAAAGCTTGGGAGTCACATCACATACTCCTGGGAGTGTAAGAAAATGTGAGGGAGTATGAGGGAGTGAACCTTCACACTCCCAAGGCAATTCCCACTTTGGGAGATGGAGTCCCGGTGGACTCCTGAAACTTCAGAGAGCGATTTTAGGGGTCAAAACCCAATGGCTTGTGGCATTCTTTATATCATTGGAAAGCTCTTAGAACTTAGATGTCTAAAATGGGCTCTCATTGCTCATTTGGACATTTGAAACACAAGTTATGGCTAAAAGAAGGGTCAAGAGTCAAATTGCCAATTTGACTCCCGACCAGAAAAAATCGAGAATCGACCCGATTTTCTTAGCTGCAAAGGGTGTGCGACATACCATTGGAAAGCTTTCGACAAGAGCTACAAATTTTTTTTAGATTGCATTTCGATCCAAGGTTTGTTCGTAAAGTTATGGGGCTCCAAAGTTGCGGGAGTCCCAACTAGCGCGATTTCAGGACTCCCACTTGGGAGTCCCAGGAGAGAAAAACCATTTGGATGTAGGCTCTGTGGCCAGCCATAGAGTATATTATAAGGGGGAAGGTGGTGGCTTCCTTCAAGTCTGGGCCGTGGTGAGTCTAATGTGTCCGTGTTGCCCGTGGTGAGTCTTAGCACCAAAGGTGCTTCAACTATGCACTAACCACTTTGTGTGGGTTGTGTGCAGGCCCGTGTGTGCAGGCCCGTGTGAGTGAGTGAAGCTTGTCAACTCTTCCTAGTCCCATCCCGGAGCTTCAACACGCCCCTCTACCCCTCGAAGTGTTGTGAGTTAGGGAGCGTGCCCCGATTCTTCCTTCTTTCGCTGTCTTTTACTTGGACTCGCATTTGAATCCTTCTAGGAGTTGGGAATGCGTCAATCAAGAGATGAGAGGCTCACTAGGTATAAGATACAAGAGGAGCACATAAACAATTGCAATTAAAAGTGTGCAAACACTTGCAAGACACGTGCCCAAAATTATAAACCCATTAAGCACCTAAGAAGTTGAAAAATACGATTCATGCCAAAGTCAACTTGACTGAAATTGAAATTTTCATCAATGTGATTACCAACCCAACTAATTGTAAAAACCCATGTGTCCCCATTGTTTAAAAAATTTCTTAGCAAGGACTACAACAAGGAACTTGTCCTTGGTGTGCATGGTTCTTGATATTGAATTTGGACCCTAGTGTTATATTTTTGGAATTATTTGAAGGTGCATATAGCAATGGGGATTACACATTTCCCACCATTTTTCCTTACTTGGTCTCATTTCATTCATTTGGATTTAGTGTTTAAACTTACGTGAAACATAATTTTTTTGGGACTATTAGAAGCATAAGTTGTAGGGATCCTTATTACAATATGTTATTTGAAGATTGTAGTGATAATTGTGACACAATATATTATACAAAAGCAAAAGTGAAGTTAAGAAAAAAATTACTATTATTCTTACTATAGCAATTTAAAACTGATTTTGGATTCTTTTATCAATTAAAATAATATGTTTAAATTGAACTTGAAGCTAGGAAATTTTTTTGGGCATGTTGCTTTCTAATGAATTTTCCCAATTAATGTAGTTTATTATTTTCTTTTTGTTTACCTTCCTACAATGTTTTTGCTCTTTTTCTTTATGCAACTTAAAATTTCAATCAATTGCTTGCATTCTCTCATTTTATTTTTAATAATTGCTTAGTGGCCACAAGGTGTTTTTTTTAGTCTCAATTGAATTCTTCAACTTATTAATATTTTTACATTAAGATGAACCATGTAGGTTTCTATGCTAACACATCTTATTATTGTTACATTTCAAGGTTTCGAAACATATTTTAGTGATGAGTTCATGTCTACGTTTATAAACTGTTGGACCTGAAAAATTGTTAGTTCTCAACGTCAACAATGTGATATGTTATTTCTTGCATTTTGTTGTTTGACATGGGAATGCATGAGTCTTTGGAAGAAATATTGGTAGAAGCAAAGTGGAAGTGAGAGTTAGAGTGGAACATTTCCTCTTTTAGGCGTTCAAATACTTTTACATTACAATTTGGTCTTGTATGAAGCTTGAGGATGTGCTAGAAGTTTCTCCCATGCTCATCCCTAAAATGTTTTTGGAGCGGTATGTTTTCATTTAGGGATGTGAACAATGTTCCAAGACGTCTAGTCAAATTTCACCTGGGTTTCATTATTATTTGAAGGATTTGAAATGAATGTATTTTAATTGCCATAGATTACTTCATGGGAAGGAGGATCAAACATTATTGATTGATGATGAACCTAACAAGGCGTTTTAAAATCTGAAGTGGAATGGTTTTTTTCTTGAATTGTTTAGGGGACATATGTTGTCAAAGAACTATGTGCAATTGTTGGACTTGACTTGCCATGATTACTATAGTTTTAAATGGTAATAAAAATAAAATGTTTGATGTTGATTGATTATGTCTAACATCCAATGCTATTTTTGGCTCCTAATTACGTGTTTTGACCCATTTAGGCTTTTTAGGAAATTTTTTATTATTAATAGTGGATTTTTTCTTTTCAAAATTCTTTGAAAGAAATCAATATTATTTGTTTTCACAACCTAGTGGCCACTAGATTGAATTTGCATCTACAAATTTTTTTAATAAAGTTTGTTTTACTAGTTAAATTTTTTGTGTGATCTATGTAAACTTTTCTTTAAAAAACCTGCCATGGCATTGTTAAAGTTTAATTTATAGACACTACATGTAAATGTTTTTTCTTTTAGCTTTTCCTTTTGGTCCAAGTGGCCACTAGGTGATTTATAATTGAAAGTTTGAATAAATTTAACATTGTCAAGTTATTGTTTGGATTTTTGGACTTTTGTAAAGTCTTAAATTAATTAAATATGTGTGATGACCTTTACATTTTCATATAATTTGTAATGAAATAATTTTAAATTTTAAATTAAAATTTTTCATTATGATGACCAATTGTTGACATGTGTGTATAGGTGCATCAATTCAAAATATTTCATTATTGTAAGAAAAAATGGTTTGAAATTAAATATTAATTAACTCTAGTGCATTAGTAAAGTTAGAAGTAACCATGTAAATCAAAATGGAGGATTACATGTGTAGTTATATAAATTGAACATTTGTATAGTTTAATATTAATTAAAATTTCAATATTGCCATCTTGAAGTTTAAAAATGCATTGATGTCATGTCAACATAAGTTTTATCCTAACAAGACCTTAGCCTAATCCTACGTTCTTTGATGTTGGGGCAAATAGTGAACTGTTTAATTTGTCACATTTATGCCCATATTTAAATAATTTATTTTAAAAATTGTTATCAAAAATATTTTTTGGTGGTAGGTAGGTAGGAAGGTTGGTTGTAAAAAGGCATGTAGGTGGGTGGTAACCTACCCTCCCTTACCTCAGCTACCTTAACTTAACCTAGTATAATCTACTTAATTTATTAATTAACCTAGTTTACTTATTTTAGACCCTTAAGCATGTACATTAGTTACAAGTATTAGGAATTGAACCCTTGATCTCCCCAATGATAAACTATAACATAATAGTGTGATGAAAATTTTCAAAAATTTTCAAAGCTTCTTTAAAGACTTTTATTCAAAATATTCCAAGAATATTCCAAAATAAACATCTAATATGTGGTCACCCAAGGGGACATGTGTGGCTTGTGTTATCCCATTTGCACCTAGTAGGTGGGTGGGTTGGTAGGTACATAGGTAGGTTGTAAAATTGTAGGTGGGAGGTAGGAGGTAGGTACATAATATTTATGTATAATGGGTTAATTTACTACTTAGCATAAGATGTTTTTTTTATTAAAGAACATTGATCATTTTGACTAATGAAGTCAATTTCTTATGTTCAACTTGATTCAATGTTCAATTTGTTTTAAACCCGTCGACCATTTTGACTAGGTTTGTTTAACTTGATTGGATATATTTGTCAAATAGGTCATTCTAGTCAAACTAATTGGTCAAAAAAATACATGCTTTAGGCTTCTAATCAAAATATACATGTTCATTAGTCAAGAAGGATTGGTTAGTCAACTTGAACTGTTTTAAAAACCAAGAATTTTAATATTGCAATATTGCTTTAAGTTAGGGTTTGGAAATATTAGGGAGATATTAGATGGGTCCAATATTAAGGTTTAGGGGTTTTTGTTGATATGACTTAAGCAATTCCTTATCCTTATTTTTTTGGTATCAACTTTATTCTAAGGAACCATAGGTTGCTAACCATAATGGTCCTTGCTTTTTCAATGTGGTGGAGGTTGTCCCATTGCTTGCCATGTTGGTCTTTTAATGTTTATAGTTTGGAGGTTGTATGCATGTTCCTTGCCCCCTTCTATCTAAATGTTTTTGGGTGAAGTGCCTTACCATCATGGTTGGATATATTGTCATCCAACCCAAAGTAGAATGTGGGATGCCATGGGTTATGATTCCTTTGTTTTGTTGTACAATTGTTGGGCCTTGTTTTGCATCTAACTTATATAAGTTTTGCATTTGTGAGATTGTGTTTGGGTAGTGAGTAGTGACCAACAACACTTTAGTATTTTATTTGAATGTTTAGATTTTGAGTTGCGAAAATAAAAGCATTTAACAATCATGAAAGTCCAATTTTGTAAAATGATAAAAAAATGATTAGAAATTTCTTGTGTAATTCCAAACATGTGTAATTAATCTCATTATAATTGTATTAAGAAAATTTGATTTCATTACAAATTTGTATTGCCCAAGTCCAATCATTTCACTATTCATGTATATAAATGTAATGTTTTTACAAAAAAATTAAATTTATTAAAAATAAACAAATATAAAACTTAGAGAAGCATAAGAAAAATTTAATTATGAAATTAAGGACATGTGAAAATATATAGCTAATTTTATGTTATTTTAATTAAAGAACCCATAGTTTATTTATTTTTAAATCTGAAAATGTGGAATAAATATTAAAGTTTTACAACCAAATTGAATAAATTAATTTTTTGCATAATTAAAAATGGAATATGAATTAAATGTAATTAATAAATTATGAAAAATTGAAATTATTAAATAAATTATGATAATGTAGTTAGATATATAAAATTGATTTTACTGTAATTGCATAATTACATGATTATAAAAGATTCCAATTTTAAAATAGATATATGTATATTTACAAGGTGCCAATTAAAAATTCACAACTTCAAATTATAGATTAAGGATTTGGTTTGTGATAGTTGAGGTGAAGGTTCAATTCTTTTTTATGTATTGACTTATGTATGACTTCATAATCAAATTAGATTATTATGATTAGTACACAATTATAGTCAAATTGGAAAATTTTGTAACTATGAGTTTGTTAAAACTCCATTGAATTTGTAATGAATTTTTGCAATTTTCACTTTTACAATGTTATGCACAAATCAATGTGAATAGATGCTAGTTGGGTAGTTTCCACATTTTTGCGAGGATTCACAATTTCAATTTTTTTTATTAAGTTGTAAGAATTGACCTAGTTTTTTCCAATTATTTTTAGTTCCATGAAAATTGTCTAGGGTATCAAAAATTGTATTAAAAAACTTTCAACCAATTTCAAGTTACTTTTCACAAATGTAAAAATAGCTAGTTATTTCCAATTGTTTTCACAAATTGGTTGTTGAATGTATTCTACTCAAACAATGAAGTGTACAAGTGAGAATTAATAGGGTGAAATCAGCTTGAGTATTGCCTTAATGATCCCTAACTAATTTTTTGTGAGAGAACATGTTGATACCTAAAATGGTTTTGAACATTTGTTTCACAACTATGTACCCAACACTAGTTCCCACCCTCCATCTTCACTTTGACTTGAACTAATCAAGAACTCTAGTTAATCATATTTGAATTTCAAATCATGAAAATATTAATTGTGGGGAAAAACATGTTGTGCCTTTTGAATAAGTGTAAACAAATAAAATTGGAAAGGGATTTGCCATCATAGAATGATAAATGCTTTAGTTTTTACAAAATACACAATGAAGGTTTTTGGACATTGTGATGCAATGAATTGTGAATATGTTTTCTTTTTGTGTATATGAGGAAAGCATTGTCAAAAACACTATTGCAAATTTCCATTAGTTCACAACTTTTGTGAACAAAAACACCCAATATGTGACCTTGTATCATTGAGGCTTGATACTACAAGTCCATAATGTACATTATCCCATTAAATCTAAAGTCATGAATAGAAAACATAGGTCAAATATTTAAAATGATGATTCATTAAACATGGGTGTTTGTTTCACAAAAGCAATCTATGTGCATTCTGTGACCACATTGTAAGATTGTAATGTCTTTTATTGAATCAAACAAATATTGCACAAAGAATGAACAGTTGGGTTGAGAAACTACTTAAGATTCACCAACAAAGATTCCTTCATGAATGTAATTCAATTTCATTTCATATAGTTTTTTTCACAAATGATTACCATTGAATATTAGAAAGAAAATTACTAAAGATGTTAGGCACAAAACTTGCTTGTTAACATCCAAAGGTGTTGTTTCAGTGTATATATGGTGGTGCACATGAGGAGCACTTCAAAGCACATAGGGTTGTTTAGTCCATAAGCTTCCCAACACAAGGATGTCCATTTTGCAAGGCAATGGAATAACAACAACCTAAATAAACAATCAATATCTTGGGAGAAGTATAAAACTATTTTTTAACCAATCAATGAAAGCTATCTCATCTTCATGTTACAATTTCCATTTTATGCCAAGTAGATGCAAAACAACCTATTGGTACTATTAATTGAATTGGGTGAAAGCTCAATATAGTGACCCCCTTTATGTATTCACATTGTAGTGTTTCCCTAGGTGAAAATTTAAACCATGTCAACATGAAAAAAATGTTTCTCAGCGTTTTTGCATATTATGGTAGAACATAACTCAAGCAATAAAATAGAAAAGAAAGTAGATCTCTTCTATGTATATCATGGTGGATTGAAGTAGATTTGCACAAAAATGATATTTGTAATTATGTAGTGAAAAATACAAATTTACTCAAGTTTTTTTTGAAATGATTTAAAACCTATATGAAATTTCTAGTATTTATTTCACATGTGATTCACATACTTTGAATCATGTTTGTGAACCATGTGAAAAGTTTGATAATTTTCATTTCACAAATTGAGTTTTTTCAAAGCATTGACCATAAATATATGGTAAATTGAAATTTCAATAAACAATCACTTTGAAATGAAAGATAACAAGCATTGTGAGTTGGGATAATACATAAAATCCATTTAAAACATTTATTTGAATAATTAATCAAACCAAACATCCAGTGTAGTTTCAAATTTGAAAATGGGTCAGTAATATTGTGTATACCATAAATATATTCATGTTTCCTTGAATTTAAATGGTTAAATTTATTTGTTTCTTTCAAATAATATTAGATAACATGCTTTGTGAAAATCTTAATTCTAAACAAAACCCAAAACTAAATGCACCATATTTTGAGAGGTATATATTAGACCCAAAAAGGTTCAAAAAGGGTCATGATAATGTGTTTTCACTCAATTGAATATATTGATGTTGATTCACTTTTTAACCTATTAATTAAACCTACTAATAACTAATTTATCATATATATATATAATATTAAGGATTAAGTCATACCCTATATCGATTACAAATCCATTTAAAGAAGACTATAGCATAACATCCAATCCAAACTAATAAATCAAAGTTGTACAGTGAGGAAGATTTAGCATTTTGGAATTCAATTTGAGGGTTCTTTTGTTTTGAAGGATATTACCATGTTGAGATGCATGATATTGTTTTACAGTAGGTCCTCTATTAACACAAATTATATTTCTGCCAGGTATGTATGTAACTCTGCACTAGCTAATAGGTCCATCTATCCATCCATGGGCAATGCAAGCCTTCGATCCTAAGAACCAACTTTAAATCACAAACATCTTATTTCCTTCTTTGACTCTTTGACAATAAAAGTAATATTTTTTGGGTTTTATGTGTTCACTCCTTCAAGACTGTAGACATGTACCCCTAAGGAAGTGAGCGATTGGAGGAAAAATATGTAAGACTTGACCATCAGAAGGATTTTCAGTGAATGTATTACAAATAAATAAAGTGGAGGGACTTGGCCCCTAAAGCCATTTGGAAATGGCTTTAGGAGCTGATTTATTTCCAAGGACTTACGTGTGCTTTGAACAGCTACTTGCCAAAAACATTTAGTAATAATAATAATAGTATTTCGTGAGGAAACCAATAACTCTGCCAACTGTTCCCAGACTACCAAGGAAGGTAGATGTTTACTTAGATTCGAACAATGCCCGCCTACTACACCCAGGCATGGTGCCAAAAAAGAAATTTCCTTCACAGCGCATCAACCACCTTGGAATAACCATAAAACATCAGATACACTCAATTTTCTCTTAAGGTCAAAGCATTATCTGGCCAGCCTACGATTTAATGCTCCACACAATGTTTGTAAACATATTTTGGGAAAGTAAGAACCGGATCCGAACCTGGTCTAGTTTTTAGAACTGGAATTGAAATGTAATTTTTTTGAGAACCGGATCCAAAACCAAATCTCCAGTTTTATTTATGTGTGGACCTAGAATTAGGGGTTTTTTTTTTTGGGGGAAAAAAATTGACTCGAACTGGGGGTTAATCTGCAGTTAACTAGCAGTTAATCCCTGATTCCTGTCAGGGTTAATAAGAACCGGATGTAAATGGGACTGATTTTCAAAACCCTAACTGAAACTGTTTTTGAAGAACTTGACCTGGGACTGGATTCCTGGTTCCATTTATGTGTGGATCTGGAACCAAGTCGGTTCTAGTTTGCTTTTAACTAACTAGAACTGGAGGTTCTTCATAAAAGTAAAGAATCTGCCAACAATGGTAATATATATCAAGAGAGATCATTTAAAATGAAACCAAAAAAACGTTTCTTTCTGTGTATCTTCTTGTCTTCTCAAAGGATCAGAATAGTTTGTGAAGAAGACCAACTCGTTCAGCATCCCGCAACCCACAAAAACTAAACAAGATCGTGTCTTCTTTTGAATGGGTTTACTGTTTAAGTGTAATAGACCAAATACAGTATCAAGAGAACAGGACATAGATGACATAGCAATGAGGCCCTGGTGCGGTGTCTCAAAATAGGTGAGTGGCTTTCAGTGGGATTAAATATTTTCAGTAGGGAGTTTTTGACTTTTGCGAGTTGTCGAACATCATGTTAAAGGTAGGTGAGGAATTTGGGGGAAACTCAGCACTTTCGTTGCAATGTCTAGCATTCTTGATACATATATATATGGATATTGAGGCCATAAGGAGTTCATGAAGAGGTGTAGGTTGTGGCTTACAAGCTCCTATGAATATGATCTTCCATCTACTACTCACAGTATATCCTCGTCCGTCCCACTAATAAAAGATAAATGCAGGTTTACATCACCGCGGGTGTTAACTGGCGGATGTTAAGTAGAGCAATTTTCTCTAGCACCTAGACTATATTTGAATCCGGAATGAACTCGAAGTTGTATTTCAATTTTAATCACCGGGGACAAAGCTAATGTTCCTGTCCATCCTCCCCGGAATATTTAATTCTTGCCGCAACAACATTGAGACTTTCTCGACTGTAAACTAAACTTTTATAGTTGCAATTATATTTCTCTCATTTGTTAAACCTGAGGTAGGTACTAATTTTCCCTTACTCTCCTGTTCACGTACATCTCGGGCCAGAAATGATTGTGAATTAACCATTATGATTAAACAGCGGATCTAAAGCAGATCCAGCTCATACAAAACTGCCACAAACTTGCTTGCAGACAATTGTTTCAAGAGAAATAAAGCACACAAGTAGTTAACAGTTTTATTACAAATTCAAACTTGAGCCTCATTTTTTCCGGTCTCTTTTTGTGCCAAAAAATTAGATACAATAAAATAACTAAATGAGCATTTTTCCAAGCATATATACCAAGTAGCGTAGATTACGAATCAGAGAAGAAATGGGCGGTAAAACAAGAAATTGAAAAACGAAATGCAAATTGTAGGGCACAAAAAAAATTAGGTAACGTCATATCAAAGCTAGTGCCTGGACTGATTAGTTCTACTCTGATATTCGTCATCTAATATCACTAGGATTTGACCTAACCCCGCTCCGCGAGCTTCGGGTGGCAAAGGATTACTCATTTATGTGATGCGGCAAGTAAAATTGTAGAGCTTGCATCAAGTTACATGACAGGTAATTGTAGATAATAGTAACAGGCTATCTCAATTCTTTCGTGGAACCTCGTTGCGATTCGGGAATCCGGTGAGGAAAGCGACGAAAGCCAGCTGCTCTGACGTGTGAAGCGCCCCCGGGTCCCCGCGAGCTGCTTTCTCATTCACGCGTTCGTTCCTACCGCGTGCTTTCCAAAGGCTCCCTCCCACCTACGCCAAATTCTCCTTGATATAAAGCCACTCCAGCTGCTCCCAAGAGCATTGCAAGGTTTCTGGAGAACCTCTCCGCTTGAACCGTAGCTTTGATCAGAGCACTTCAACGCTAAATAGATTCGACATTGATTGCAACTCGAGTACTACTCACTAGCTAGTTGAAGCTGATTCAGCAGTTATTTCTGATCGCTTGTATTGAAAGAACGCAGAATTTTTGTTGCAATTGTAGTCGCTGCATATTCTGAAGCGGGGGCCAGTTAATTTGGATTTTCATAGACATCGCTAGGATGGGTCGATTCGGAGGAGCCGTGCTATCGATCGCCTTAGGAGCCGTGTGTGTGACGATGTTGGCAGGAGCAGCCAGTGGACAAAGTTTCTTCCAGTATTATCAGACTACCACGGGTCCCTCTAATTTTATCTTATCTAACGGGAGCACGGTCGCACAGCTGATTCTCGACCAGGCCGCCGGTGAGCTTCCTTGAAATTTTTTTTGATACTGAGTGGTGCAAGAATTTTCGATGAGCTAGTTCTTGTAGAGTCTAGCCTAAAAGCATTCTGAGTCCTGACGGGGTTGTCTGATTATTCACGAGTTGTGACGTAGAAGCTGATCATGAATCGATAGCTAAGTTATATGTGGGTTGTAATTTGCAGCATCGGGATTCTCCTCGAAGAGCGAATATCTTTTTGGGACATTTTCAATGAATATAAAGCTTGTCCCCGGTGATTCGTGCGGCACTGTCGCGACGTTTTACGTAAGCTTGTCCACTTCCAAAATCTTTCTACCATAGTATGCCCCTTGCGAGTTCCTTAGTAGGTAAGGGTCCGATCCTAGCTGTGCAGATTAGAAAATCCTGCCGTATCTTCGTCAATCTCTCTGATGAGAACTGCACCTGGATTATGCGCAGATGACATCTTCAGGATCAACACACGATGAAATCGACTTAGAGTTTCTCGGAAATGTAAGCGGACAACCTTACCTCCTCCAGACGAACGTCTTTGCCCATGGGGTCGGAGGTCGTGAGCAGCGCGTCAACTTGTGGTTCGATCCGACTGCGGATTTCCACTTGTACACCATCCAGTGGACCCAGAATTTGATCACGTATGTTTAACCAGCTTTGGCCTCCGCGTAATGTATTCTCCAACATTGTGGTTATTGGTCAAATGTTTTGAGTCCTGACCGATAAGTTTTTGGACACGTCTTTCTATCGAGACCTGCAGCTCATGCGATGTTTGATTTTGATGCGGGTCGTGTACAGGATTTTCGTCGACAATGTCGCCATCCGCGAGTTCAAGAACGTCGTCGCTCAGACCGGAGTCCCGTACCTCAATAATCAGTCAATGGTAATAATCGGCAGCTTGTGGGACGGAGACTCGTGGGCGTGTCAGGGTGGAAGCATTAAGCTCAACTGGCTTGATGCGCCCTTTATCGCGTCCTACAGTGGCTTCAACCTCATCAAAGGCTGCGCAGTCCCGCCCAACACAATCGCAGGCTGCAAGAACAGTGCCACTGCTAAATACACTGTCGCTCCCAGTGTACAAGCGCATCGAAATAATCAGATGATCATTGTGAAGAAGAAGTACTTGGGGTATAACTATTGCACTGACAAGAGCCGCTACCCCACCACACCACCTGAATGTGCATATAACATCATTTGAAACCCTAGAACTAACACTAACCAAATCCTGGATGGCTAGATCATGATTCCATAGGAAAATAATGAGCATCTAGGCAGTACTCAGTGCATCTGCTTCCGATTCTTGCAACAATAAGTGCACCGTCCGTGAACTAGACACATGAAGTTAAATAGGTCTCGTCAGTGGTGCGTGCTAATTCTCCATTCTTTACTCCCGTTCGGGAATCGGCTTCCACCCTCAAAGGGGTGTTCAAAGGGGAAGATCGAAGCAGGTTTTTTCATGGGAAAAATAATTACGATTTAAATTGTACTAAATTTTTTTGGCTCAGTTTTTGTAGCCCCAATAAACTCACCCCCAAGCCAGTTTTACTTTTTTTTTTTTCAATTTTGTGATGTTGTTCAATGGCAATGGTCCATAAATAAATTTAGCCAAATAAATGGCCATATTCAAAATATGGAAGTATAAAATCTTAAGCACCCTTTCATATTGTAGGCAATTATGGTGATTATTGGCAAAACTTTCAATTTCTTTTTGTTTTTAAGCAAGGTATTTGTGACAAAATATTCTTTTTGAAAATATTTGTCACAAATTGGCGAACAGAAAAAATAAAATCACTGCCCCAAGCTGGGTCTATTCTGCAATATGTCCACACATACGCAGAGTTTGTTTCGTGTGGGCAGTTAATTTTCCACTAGAATATTAGCTATGGCCCTAAGTGGGAAAGCCACCCACAACCTCGTACTGTGACCCAGTGTCTGCATTTTCCAGTGACCAGAAAGAGCTAGTAAGTGATTTCTTGCAATATCATCATGTTGTCTTTTGTTTCCTACAGCTTTGATTCTATCTTTGCAAGGCCTGGGTGTTTCATTTGACATTGTATTTTAATGCCTTTTGAAACCTAGGTTTGAATAGGGAAAGGTCTGCTCCCAAGGGCCTTCTCCAATTTGAGGGTTGAAGCCTGAGGCCGTAGGCTTGAAAATTCAAGAAGCACTCATGGGAACATGCCTTCCCCAGCCCAAAGGGCATCAAGGTTTTTTACACATAAGCATCTTCCACAGCTGGATTTCCTCCTTATGTATGTGGATCTTCAACACAGGGAGGTGCTTTCAAATACCAAGAAAAAAAACCTTGTGGTGCTTTATGTGTCATGGAAATGCCCTTGAAGTTGGTATGACACATCCATCAAGGGCTGTTCAAAGATGGAGACTGTTATTTATGGTGGTAAAATAAGGGCCCACAACTGGGCAAAGCCACTGCCTTATTAGTACATGCTTCCTCTCTGGTGAATTGGCAAAAACAAGTTTACTGATACTTTACAACACCTGTGAACTCTAAAAAATACTCACCATTTTTGACGGTTTTGTATTGGTTACATCTATGGTAAATCACCATATGATTCCTAGAATAGGTTCAAGTAGACGGCCACCTATATAGAAGGATGCTTGAATGCTTGAATATCTATCTATGAAGGAAGGTGGTTTGAAGGTAGTTTGTTTGTCAAGTTCATATCTTCCAAACTGGCAGTGTCTCTTGTTGTGATCTTATACCATTGCACAGCTCTCAATGAGTAAGGGTGCACACAGTCCCTTTCATAATATTTCAACCTATAGTGGAGAAGTTATTGAATATTGAACAATTTTTTTCACTGAAAATTTATTTAAATCAAAACTAAAAATTATAGGGGAATTTGGCCACTCTCCTGGTATTTTTAGAAAGCCCTTAGTGAACAGGACTAAATGAAGGTGATTTTCAAATTTTTAGACCTAGATTGTCAAAGATATTAAATTTTGAGTAGTTTTGAGCTTTGGAAATTAAATTAAATTACAAAATCTGTTTTTGGAAGGAGAAATTAGTTAGGAAATGAGTTCACACTTGGCCCTATGGCACATGCCAAACTAGTCTATCAATGAAAGAATGGAGTTTGTTTGCTTTGTTTGTCACATTGAGATCTCCCAAATTGTGGCACCACTTGTCATTTTCTTGGTAATGTTGGAAAACCTTTAGTGAGCAAGATTTAATAAAGGCAATTTGAAAAACAATAGACCTCAGGTGTCGGAGATGTTGGAATTCTGAGTAGTTTATGCAATTAAAAATTCAATTAGATTACAAATAGTGATTTTGGAAGGAAAAACTAGTTGGGCAACCAATTCATACTTGAGCCAATGGCACATGCTACATTAGTCTCTATTATATACCAAATTTTTCTAAATCTTCTTGTGCATGGTCACATGTTCAGGTACATCACAAAATTGTAAAAAGAAAAACCAGGCCCCCATCAATATGCCAATCAACATGAAAAACCCAGGTGATAGCCCTAGACATTGAAAGTCTTAGTACCATTGGCAAAGCATTGACGAATTTATTTTCTTGCACCAATTGAACTAAAAAAAGATTGAGCACAAAAGGAACATAAAGGTTTTGGAAAAAGAGTCTATCAATAAAATGTGAAGGAATTCAGCCATTAATTTTTAACATCCAGTGAATGTTCTATAGCTCACACAATCTAACTAACCAATTAAATGAAAATTGGCTAATTTAAAGCTCCGTATGGCCAATACACCAACACCATGTGATGCCACAGTCTGGGAGGCCATTACGTGCTTTATATCCTAAACCCTAAGATGTGCACTCTTTTCTCAGAACTAGCCGGGTATATTGTTGCCCAAATCAACTTGCATTCAGGATATTGGAGTTCAATGGTTTCTCTGTCCCTGAAGAAACAAGAGGTATATCATATGGCAAATGCAAAATCATGAGGCAAGTGATGTTTGCTCAAGATAATTTGGTTGTTTGTTTGTTGAATCTGTCCATAGGGCAGAGACTAGTATGCATTGGTGTAGGATTTGGGCATAAATTTTTTGCTCAAACTTGACCCAATGTGTGAGTGACATCTGAAATATTTTACATGAGCTTTTTGATGGATGGGCATGTTCCATAGAGTTTCATGCATTTTGGTGAAAAGTCATAGATCCAGTTTGAAGCAAAGGTTTTAGTTTGAACCTGCCATAGAGGGCAGAGTCAATTGACTCATGAGCTGCTTGTTTAAGATGTGGACCCGCTTGGGTTCAACTGACCAGCTAGCCAAATGTTGAAAAACCTCAGGGAGGTTAAATGAAAGAAACACTACAGGGTAAGCCAAAGGGGGGCAAAGCCCAAACAGGGGGAACGGAGAACACTCAGCTAAAACTAACAAAAGGCATAGAGATAGAATTAGAGGGGAAGGCCCATTAAAGTCTTGGAGAACCATGTTCTGAGGTCCTTATGAAGAAAGTAAGGGCATATAGATAGAATTAGAGGGGGAAGGCAGCTAAAGATCACAGAGAACCATGTCCTAAGGTCCTTTTGGAGAAGGGGCCTTTTATGGGAGGTCCCCAGGAAACTGGGGGTGGCCACGTCAACCAGCTAGCCATAAGTGCTACACTTATATGTGGAATGGTAAAGTGTTAGCATTTAACTTCTGAAGGAGAGCAACAAATAAAACTCATTGGGTTTAATTTGCTGCCTCTATCAGAATGGGGGTTGCCATGTTCTCATCTTGGGGGATTTCATACATTTGTTGCCTCTTGACATTTTGAAGAAGGATGTTAATGGTTGCATTCATAATTGGGGTATCAAAAAGAGTGTCTAATTTTTAAAAAATTTCAAAGGATAATTTTGAAATGTTTTTCTATTTGCATCATCGCTATTTTAGTGTATTGTTGTATGCAACAAAATAAAATGATGTCATGTTAAATCAATAAAAATATTTAAAAATAATTTGAACATTATATAAATGAGTTTTTTAATCCTTACACTAACTCTACTAGGTGCTATGACCTTATGAGGTCATTAAATTAACTACATGTTTTTTATATTAAAAAACTCAAAAGGAATGCATTAAGTAATGCAATTGATGTCAATTTTTTAAAGGATAAATAGTTTTTACATCTATGTTTGGCCATGTTGATTAAATACAATTGATTAATATATTATAAATCATACGAAAATTTGGAAATCAACATAATTCAATCTTTGGGGCTATGAAAAAAAAAACAATGTTTTTTGACTATTTGGTTTTTTTTTATATTCATTAGGTTTAAAGTTTTTAACCTAAAGTGCTAGTCACATGTGTAAAAAAATAATGATGTCAAAAAAATGTTAAATTGTCCATAAAAAATTATTTAAGCATTTTATACATTTCTGAGTTTGAACCAAGGTTTATATGCACATTGATGTACACATGTTATAAATCATCACCACCAAATGAATTATTTTGTTTGGAATAATCCTTAAACCTTAAACCTTTAAACTTCAAGGTTGAAACACTTAAACCAAATGAAAGTGGACCATGCTTAGAAGAAAAACATGTATTATGTATAAGGGAATTGAAGGTAGAGTTGAAGGTCCAAGGCAAAAGACATTGAAAGCAATGCCTTCCCCTTTGTACCCATTCAAGAAATGAATGGTTAAGGTTTCCTTACAAGAAATTGTTGATGCTCTAAAACACCTTGCTAGGTGAAAACATGGTAAAGTGTAAAACTAAAAGTACTTCCCAATCTACTTGTCAAATGAACAAAAAATAGAACCAAAACCCATCACAAATTGTTATACATTCAATTTTTAGTTGAATGATAAATAACAAGATTCTTTTTCATTGTTATGCAATAACTTTTAAAGTTTGCATTATAAAAGTAGGTTTCAAGTAGAATTTTTAAAATGCAAGTAGCTTTTAAAACTTCTTTCTGTAATGTAAGATTTAATTCAAGTATGTGTCACATATATCCTACCAAAGAGAAAGTAGATTTGTTTTTTGGTGATGCCTTTGAATATACAATGATTTTTATTTTATAATTTCATGCATGTATATTTCATTAAATTTTCCAATGAAAAAGTAGGTTTGAACACCATTTTGACTAGTCAATTTCAAACGTACTTATTCTTTACTTTTATTATTCCAAAGTTTTTGAAATTTTGTAGTTGATTTACAATAAACCCAATAATTGAGGGCTCAATAGTTTCAAAATCAAATTTAGATAAAATTTGAATTTACTTGTGTTTTTGTGAAAAAAAATATTCTTTTTAAATTGATATTTTATTTTCAACTTTTTCTATATACTTTACCATGCTTTCACCCTGCTCCTAAAATCTTATGCAAAATCTCCCACTTTAATGTAGAACCAAAAATTATGTTGTATAAGGTGCCCCCAAATTCCATTAACATTATCACCTTAGGTTGTTATGTTTTTTAATACCCTAATGTGAATTTAAGGTAAAGCTTGAGGTCTAGGGTATAATGCCCTATTGCCAAAACATTACTTAATATAATATCTAAGACAAGTTAGACTTACAAATTGTCTCCTTATAGTGTGGCAAGAGATTATAAAACAATGAAAGACCTTACCATGTTAACCTTCATTGGATGGGGCATTTCACAAAATGGAGCACCCACTCACAATGTTATTAATATGCATGCAACAAATTATTAATTAGTGCATGTAAGGCACAAGGTGGTTTTCCTAACATTTTAGCCTTTCACTTTCATATTGGAAATTGTAATTTTATAGCATATGCAATTATTTTATAAACATTAGGTTTTTATATCATGAAAATTCCAATTTGGATTCCATGGGAAACATTTCAACTTGATTCTCAATTTTTCAAAAGAAGGGTTTGTTAGGTCACATAGATGATAAGGGATGACTATTCAAAGAATAATTAACTATTTCACAAATCATAAGGAAACCACTTTTAATTCACAAAACATGTGTATAAATCATTTCCTTACACGCAAAAATGTATAACATTCTTATGTCATTTGGCATTTGTCCCTAGGTACATAAAAATAAAAATAAAACAATTTACCAAGTACAACCCTACCTATTGGGTTCAACAATTCTAGAAAAAGTTACTCTCAAAGGTGGTGGCACTTTTGGGGCTTCTTACTACTAGGTGGCCTATTATTATTTTAAGTCATTTTAATGGCATATAACCATTCCTCTTAACAAAGTACTACAATTCCAAAAAGTTTGGAATTCACTATCTCCTTGATCTCCTTTACAATAAACCTTAGGCTTTGACTTCCTTTTGTCTCTACTCATTGCTTTTGACAATTTACACATAGTCTTCTTCAATAATAATTTCAAAAAACTTGAGCAAAATTGCAATAATTTAAGCCACACAACCAAACATACTCAAAACTTCAAATCACACACTTCTTACAATTTATATTTCTAGAATTTGATCATGCGCAAGTGCATAGATTCACCACCAAATTAGTGATAGAGGCTTTTAGTATGTCAACACTATTCAACTTCTTCAACTCTATGCACGAACTATGTTCTTTGAAGTTTTCTTTCTTCTTCAAAACTAAAATCCTTAAGGATTATCCATTCTTGGCATTTGCCCTCTCTTTATTTTCAATGTTACTCTCTATATATCCTTATTTGCAACACTCCTAGAAGTGCTACTTCCCAGCTCATGACACATGATGCTTTTAGTTGCATTCTTCAACTGCATTCCATATGACACATGATGCTTTTAGTTGCATTCTTCAACTGCATTCCATATGAGTTATGAAGGAGGATGATAATATTTGCCACCTCTTAAATGCTAGGTATTTTCTTCAATATTCAAAAATCAAGTAAAGTTTTTATGGAGCTTTTCTTCCATTTATGAAGTGGCATCGTCAAGCAGGTACCCTTTCCATTTTACCAAATATTTTGTAAGAAACATGTCTTTTTATTTATTTGTGTTCCTAAGACTTAAATTCTAGTTTAACCAAAAAACTTCATTCTACCATAACCTATGACAGTTCCAAGAGAAGTTGAATAATGACATTGAAAACAAATTTTCTTAGGAAACTTACATGAACTACACTATGAATCTTTCATTTAGGTGGCAAATTGAATTCATGAGACACCATTCCAATTTTCTTAATAATCTAAAGTGGTCCACAATACCTTCATGAATGTTTATAACATTTCCCTAATCTTAGTTTACTCTTTTTCAATCACTTTGAAAAATAACATATCCAAACCATTAAATTCCATAAAGCATTTTATGTGGTCAACATAATATGTCTTAACATTCATTTGGGCCTTCAACTTACATTTTTTATAATTTTTACTTCAATTGCATCCTATTTAATATCTCATTGGAAATTTTTATTAGTTCATAAAATGTGCCAAAATGCTGGTGTGAAACATTCTTGGCCATAGATAGTTTCAAACAAATTTACCCCAATTGAAACATGAGGATTTTTATTATAGGCAAACTCCACCAAATGAAGGTATTATTCCTAGGTGCTTTGCCTTTGACCCACATACATCCATAAAATGTCTTCTAGGGTTCAATTAATCCTTCTAGTTTGCGCATTTGATTGAAGATGGTAAGCAATGCTAAAACACAACTTTGTGCCCAATGTCTTGAATAACATCATCCAAAAGGCACTAACAAATTTTGGATCCCAATATTTTTCTAAATAATCCATGAATTTTATATAGCTCTTTCACAAATAATAGGGTTGTTTCCATGGTCATAGTTGGTTTTTTGGAAAGAAAGTGTGCATGTTTCAATATGCGATCTACCACTACAAATATGGCATTGTGGCCTTATTTTGTCCTAGGTAGGTCATCCACAATAAAATGCACACTAACTTGGATTACCATTTTTCATTTGATACTTCTAATGTTTGGAGGAACCAAAGAATTTTGGTCTACTATATCTTAAACACTTAACATTGGTAACACCATTTTACATATTCACAAATTTCCATGTGAGGCCATAAAAAGGTTCTAAAAATTGTGACCCAAGTGACTACAATTGGAATGTTATGGCAATTATACAAAATTTTAAATTTACAATTCCTGCCTTCAGGGATACATAATCGACCATTATAATATAATAGTTTTACTTTATTACATCGGTTAGGTACTTATTTAATTCTTCTTAAAATTTTATCCCTTGCAATAAGGCTCAAAAGGGTGCACAAAAAATATGGGGATGTAAAGTATTTTCATTTTATTTCACTTTTTTAACTCACCTTTAACAACCAAGTGGTTGATGTTCCAAACGAAATTTGTTATTATAAGATGACATTAACAAATTTCGTTTAGATAAAACATCAACCACCACGTTCTCCTTCCCTTTGATATATTACAAATCAAAAGAAGAAATAATTATACCGAATGCCATTGCCTATGACTCAAGCTAGGTTGTGTGGTCAAAAACTTTAGATTGGCATGGTCAATCTCAACTTTAATACCGAATGTCTAAAAATTAGAGTCGTTGGATGCAAATGGGATAACATGAGCCACACCCACTTGTTTTTTAATTGCTTTTGTGACCACTCTTGGGGAGTTCTTAGAATATTCTTGTAATATTTTTGAAAAATCTTCAAAAAGATCATTTAAAATCATGATAATTTTTTTATAGTACTTTGGTAAACCTTGCATTAAAAATTTGTTAAAATATGTCATTTAAAAAATTAAATTAAACATGTATTTTTATTGTTTAAAAACATTGGTTACAATGTTTTATTAGTGTTTTTTCATTTTTTTAATTCATTTGATTAATTTCAAATTTATTCACAAATTCTCATGATATATTATGAATGTCATCATATAAGTAAATCCTACAATTTCAAAACAAAATTAAATGACATTTTTAATAACATGGAAGGTAAGAGTTTTCTTGGGTGGTACCACTAGGAACCATCACACCTTGATTTTTTGGACCCATTGAACTTTTAAAAATCATAAAAAACACTTAAATAAATATTTTCATAATTTTTTTTGATGACTACATTTATTAAATTCCATAGATTTTGAAATTTCAATAATATTAAAAATATTGTGTATTTTGATGTTTCTAATTATTGCATTTTGAAAACATTTCAAGAATGTAACAATGGTTCCTTTCTATAAACTTTTTGGTTTAAAAAAAATTTTAAAACATAATTTGAAATTTTTCTTGGGAATTTTTTTCCTAAGGTAATTTGAAGTCATTCTATTTTTTGGTTTTTAGTAGGAAATTAATTGAATAAGCATAATTTACTTATGAATTTCCAAAATTAAAATTGTCAATTTATGAAAGGGTCATTTTAATTTTAAAAAATTATTAAAAAATTCAAAAAAAAATTCAAAAAAAATTTAATTTTAAAATAAACTTCAATCCATATATTAATGCATGCAATTGATAAACATGGAAAAAAAAAATTACAGATGCGAAATATTTAAGTAAAAGGTTTAGGAAAATGATTTGGTTGTTTTTGGTTCCTTCTTCATTCCTTGAGGTGGTTCCTAGTGGTAGCACCCAAGGATACTTTCACCTAGTGACCATAATTTTTTAGAAAATGCATCATCTTTTGGAGTTCCTTATTTATTTTGTGTCTCTTAAAATGTTTTTTCACACCACCACCCTTACTATTATATGATGAATTTTGCATGGATTATGATTTCAATGTATGGTGTGTTTTGTCATCCTCTATAACACCCCAAAATCACCTTCACCAAATATTCAATTGGAAGGTTACATTACTACTTGAGTCCACAACTATTGTACAAGGGTTCATTCCTACTATATTAAAAGGTTATTAATAAAGGTAAATGCAAGGTATGGTGGTTTGTTTTTGTGATCGTAATAATAATTTTGTAAGGTGCTTTGAATTTAAATGCTTATGTTGAGTAATTTAATCTTAAATACATTAAATGATGACTCATTTTATATTAACAACCTAATTATGAGGACAAAAGTACAATTTTTTTTGAAAATTTAATTGCATTCATTATCAAAAGTGGACTTGTGAAATTCAGAATATGGACGGATCAATTGATTAGATTGTTAAAAAAAATTAAAATTCATATTGAATTTCATTTCGAATGTATATAACAACTAAACATGGGTTGAAGAATGAAATCATAAATGTAAGTGTGAAAATGTTTTCTTGTGAAACTTTAATCAAATAGTAATTCTGAAAATTTGAAGGGTCAGAATCGGACCATGCTTTTAAAAGTACTTTTGAGTTTTAAGAAAAATAATTGTCAAAATTTTTATGCTCAATGGGTCCATAATTGAAATATCTTAATAAAACTTTATTCTTATAGATTTCATGGGTTTTCTTGTAAGATTTCCAAAGTGATTTCACCATACTAAGTAACAACCATATCCATATATTTGGTTTTGACCTAGTTTTAAGAGGTTTCATAATTGGGTTGAACTTTAATAATCAAATATTACATTAGAATCAAATCTTAGAATTTACAACCATATCCATATGGATAATTTATAAAAACTGGCTAAGAATTCTTGTGAATGTTGTACCTACCTAAAATGAACCACTAGATTGTGCATACACCCTTTGGGCAACCCTCTTCTTGACTGGCCAATCTCTCCATCATCTCAAGCGCCAAGTCATGATTCACATCGATTGGGCTCACTTACAAAATTCATACCCAATTCAACCTTCAATTTGGAATTTTCCTAATACAAACTATCACACTCTTATGCCACTTGGCACCAAGTCCTTAAGTAGATGATTAGTTGTTTTTTAAAAACCAAGTACAACCTACTTGCTAGGTTCAACAACTCTATAGAAAATTATGCCCAAAAGGTGTCTACAAGCCACTTTTGGGGCAAGCTTCTTATAATTACTATGAGGTCACATGTTATTCTTTAAAGCCATTATAATGACTTGTAACTAGTCCTCCTTAGGAAGGACTTCAATTCCACAAACTTGCTTGGAATTCATTGTTTTCTTGACCACCTTTACAATAGACCTTAAGCTTTTCTTCATTTTGGCCTCTAATCATTGCTTTTGATAATTTACACACTTTTTCAACAATAACTTTTTTAAAATTGAGCAAAATTGCCATAACCCTGACCATACAACCAACCATACCCAAAACTTCAAATCACATGCGGCTTACAACTTATATCTCCAGAATTCGTGCATCCTGTGCAAGTGCACAGATTCACCACCAAACCGCAAGTGTTGAAGGCTCTTAGTTTGTCAACACTATTCAACTTCTACATTGTCAATGTCCTATAACGTTTTTTTCTCTCTTTTTCAAAACTAAAATCTTTAAATATCATCCATTCTTGATGTTCTTCTTCTCTTCTATCTCCAATGCTCTCACTCCTACACATTTATTACTATCGATATATCCCTATTTGCAACACTACTAGAAATGCCACCTCCAAACTAATTGCGCAAAATGCTCTTGATTACAGTTCCCAGCCGCATTCCCTGCAAGTTGTGGAAGAGGACTGTAACAAAGTGTGTGCCAAAAAAATTCAGAGAGCAGTTATATTTAGTTTTTAGTTTTTTTTGTCTCCAACAATCCGCTGGAGGTTCACAGTTTAGGGTTCACAGTTTTAGGATTTATCAGCGATCAGTCCCCATAAAAAATGAGACCCCAAGCTTACAAGGGATGTGTTCCAAAAGAGGGGGTGGGTATGTGTCAGAAATGAACGCCGTGCAAGGCGTAGGCTTTCCGGCTCCCTCGAGCGGGAATTACCGGTCCGGCGACATATCCGGACATCATTGATGGATTCGCCTGAAAATGCTGGCACCCGGAACAGCGCAGAAATTTAGCACGCTCCTAAACATAGGGGTTTCCAGAACATAACCTGTGTAGTGATGAATTGATGATGGCCTCGTTGAGCGAGGGAGAAGCGGTTTCTTTTCGCTTGGAGCGTTCCTCAAAATAACCTCCGGTCTATTTTTAGAACTACTTTGAAGGACTGACTGGGAATTGACACTTGGTCATTGACAACCCTGCTACGGTGTTCCACCGAATAGCAACACTAAAAGGCTGGCATGTTTCCGGTCTTTTTGCATTCACGCGCTCTTGACGTCGGTTCCCAGCAGCAGCGTTCTTTTTGGGCGAATTTTCGCATTGTGGCGACAAAACAAATTGGAAAAAATTGGAAATTTTCATGTTTTGTGTAAATTCGAAAAATTTGCTAATTTTATTTTTTCTTAAAAAGTAAAACTTTAGAAACCACAAATTTGGAAAAAAAAAAAAAAAAAAAACGTTGCCCGACAGGCACTTCTGTCATGTATCCGCATCCTGTTTTTAGACTAGACTGGCTGAATCCACCCACCCGGCTCCATTTGCAGCCTAATGACCAGTACCGGTACTTCTTGTAATTGCTTGGCTACCTTCAAGCGCTCCAAGCTGTCTAGGAGTTTGCTAGTGGTTGCTTATGAGCTCTCTACTAGCTTTCTTTCGTGGCCATGATTATCAACGTTGGTTAGCGCTAGACTGGATATTAGATCTGTAGATTGCCCATCGAGTAGTAGTATCTGCATCTGTTCAATCTTCAGCAGCTTGGAGGTGTGATAACTTGCAAAGGACGAGCGCCCATATTCTGATCCAGATCTAAGTTGCGCGTAATATGGGTCCTCATACAGGAAGAACAGGGACAATGTCGATCGGGGTAGCGGTGGTAGTGTGTTTGGGAATGTTGGCCCAGAGAGCGTCGGGGATCTTCTCAGATAACTTCGAGACCAGCTCCGATCCTTACCATTGTCAAATTCTGAACAATGGGACCGAAGTTGCGCTGGTTCTCGATGAAGCCTCTGGTAAAGCTATCCCCGCCTTCTCTTCTGTCAAGTATCATGATTTGAAACTACGACATCATTGGCGTTATTAAACAAAATAAAGAATCTCTAGCGGTTTTTGGTGAAGTTATCAAAACCATAGTATGGATCAATGTATCCAGTCTGGAGTTTTCAGGAGCATCTCTGTAATTTTAAACAAGAGACTTATGCTCATGCGGTGTGTGTATTTGGGCTGCAGCTTCAGGATTCCAATCCATTTACAGTTTCCTCTTCGGATGGGTCGAATTGAACATCAAGCTCCCCTCTGGAAACTCATCGGGCACTGTCAGTGCTTACTATGTAAGACCGGAATCGATCCTGCTATATATACAACATCATTAAAAATTGCGGCCTAACACACTGAACATATATGCAGGTTTGCGCAACAGTAGGACTGACTCGCTTTTACATGACCTGTCTCTCTCCACGCAGCTGTCGTCAGGAGGTCTGTATCACGACGAGCTCGACTTCGAGTTCCTGGGGAATGAGACATATCAGCCATATATTCTGCAAACTAATGTGTTTGCTAATGGTACCGGAAACCGTGAGCAGCGCATCTACTTGTGGTTCGACCCTACTGCCGACTTTCACACATACTCATTCCTGTGGACAAGGGATCACATTGTGTAAGGGCATTGTTTCTTACCCCTGTTTTCTAAACGACCAAGACAGTGCGCTCGTAGACTGTATTCGTTGAAAGTTAGCACAACATGAGCTTATGATCAGTGGTCTTTTTGTTTTCCCTTTTCAAAATAACTACATCACCTGATTGCACTTAGGTAGCTAACAATAATTGCATCTTATGGCCAGATTTCTGGTTGATGGCATTCCAATTCGCGTGTTCAAAGACAACAGTGATATTGGTATCCCTTACCTCAACAGCAAGCCGATGTACCTATATAGCAGCTTGTGGAACGGTGATTCCTGGGCGACACAAGGCGGACGCATCAAGCTCGACTGGTCCAATGCTCCGTTCATTGCATATTTCTCCAACTTCAACAGCATCGACGCTTGCACCGTTTGGAACGTTAACGACACCAGCTTCTGCAGCACTCCAGGCACATCCTGGTGGGAGACTGATTATTGGAACGCCAGTCAATTGGGCCAACTGAATTGGGTGGCGGAAAATTATCTGATCTATGACTACTGCACAGATACTGCACGTTTCAATGGCGTTACTCCACCAGAATGCTGGAATAACTGGCACTAGCCGATTCTAGAATATAATTAGCTGGGAATCTGCTGTAACCGACCGCGCTGCTGATCTTTTAATCAAGCGGGATCTGCGTTCCCTGATTCTCTCATATAAATGTCTAGCTCCCGAGGATTCTACATGGGTGGCAGAACACTGTACAGAAAGCAGCAGTTTCGCCACGATTCCAGGTCTACACCATGAGATCAGCTGAGATTTTGATGTTAGATCCCTGCTCAGTAAGTGGCACCTCATGGCACAGCTAGACTTCTGCCCACTCCGATCAAAACTTTGCACGGTAATAGTTGCCTTCTGGCAAAGGAGAATTTCTCGACCATCGGCCCTCTCCCAATTCTGATCAAACTGCCAGATATCTTTCTCATTATTCTTTGCTAGAATTTAGGTCGTTACTATTGATTTGGGGAAGACGCTAAATATCCCCTAACGAGTTCATTTGGAAGCTTTTTCCAAATGGAAGGAATAATTTTCCCGTTTGACTGTTTATATACAAGGATAGGTTTATTCACAGCCAGCAGATCTACACTAAAACTGTTCTCAAATTCTGTTGTATTACATACGAATAAAACAACTTATACTGTTTTTAAAAAGCAGCTCCCTGTTTGGAATTTGTAAAACTATTTTTTGAACTTGTTCATTATTATATCAGTGAGTGGTGGTAGAGTTTAGGGCAAAGACCAATGGTTGCTACAATAACCAAATTAAATGGAATTAGTGCATTTCGAACACATTTAGAAAGCCTAGTTAAATTTTCCATGATGGTTTTCGCAACATGGAAGTGCTGATTTTTTCATGGGGATTGTTTCATATTTTCACCAAGTCATGGCTGTCTTGACCTCTCGAACTAAATTTTCACCTTGGACGTGCACTAACTAATGGGTTGTTATAGAGACATATGTCAGAGGCCATATGGCACTAGTATGGTGGATTACTTTCAAAATCATTAGTTTATGATTTACTATCAGCTCTAACTAATTTTTTCAGCTTGGACTTGCAACATTGTTCGAAGTATTAGTAAATTGTATTCAAAAAATTTGCCGCATATGTGGAGACAGGGTTTTTTCTGTCAAAGTTGTGATTGTGATCTAGTACAAGTTCTGATCATTCAAAAGACGATTTAACGAAATTTGGTTACAATTAAAATATGAAGGTAGAAACATTTACAGACAGGGTTTTATATTTTTGTCAAATTTGTGATTGTGATGTAGCGCAAGTTTGTGATCATCCAAAAGATGATTTAGCCAAATTTTGCCACTAACGAAATATGAAGGTAGAAAAAGTCTAAATTTGGCGATCTAAAACCTAGCCAAAACAATATATGAGGTAGAAAGATTTTGCAAACCCCTCTATTTTCTGGCTACTTACTAATAGGTGACGTAGAATTTTCGCAAATCAGACCAAAAAAGGGACTAGCTTGACTGCAGCCTAATTCACTGCAGTTATGGACACTTAAGACAAACTTTTATCAACCCATGCAGTGGAGAGTGGCCCTTCATAACCAGTGAACTGCGGCCTAATATGAAAATACTTCCACTTATCTAACTGGTTGCCCTGTGCTATTCCAACCAGTGTTTTTCTGTTTGGCGACATTTTGTCAAATTTCGATGTAAAAAATATGATTTCGACCAAATATTGCAAAGGATTTTTCATGGAAAAATTGGCCTGGATTACCCAGATTTCGAAGAAAAAAATTCCAATCCTCCAGATTTTTACTATAAGTTTCAGTAGGTAGCCAAGAATATAGAAGGATTCTTTTCTTTCCCACTTTCATATTAGCATGTAACCAAATTTGGCTAAATTATTTTCTGGATGATCGTCACTTTGGCTACATCACAAAGTCCATAAAACCAGGCTGATTTCACACTATTTCAACCATTTTCCTAGACAGGATAGGCAAACACGCCTTTTACTACATGGGTATATTCTATTGATATCAACATGGGTATTAAAGAACCTACCAGTTGAGTATGACCTAAGGCAATATTAATTTTATATCAATACCAATATTGTATGTCACCTACAGGAACATCAAATATATATATATACTTACTTTATACCAGTATCAATATCAAGTTTATACTTAGCATATACCAAGAAAAGATTAACCTTGAATCTAATACAAATATCAAATTAGTATCAAAATATTTCATACTAATATTTGCTAGGTATGGAAAAAAAAAACCAATACTAAGACCAGTCTTGTATGTTCAACTAGTTATCCCTTTTGGGACCTGTAGTGGAGGTAGGCCTAGTGCCCAATATTATGAAAGGTATTAATATTTTTACTGCTGATATAATTAAAGATTTTTCACATAATTATGACAGAATAATTCAATTCATGTGCTGTGAAAGAAAGGTAGCAAGAAAAAAAATCTTTACTTTGAAAGTGTTTGAAATGATGCCACATGGCACTCTGAAATTTCCGATTGCGTTTTGAGCCCTCATGCCTACCTCCACTAAAAATTGATACTAGTCTAACACTAGAAATACATTATTTTTAAAATATTAATAAAAGAGATTAGCAAATTATTTCAAATAAGAGTTTCCAAACCATCTCAACATGGTGCATGGAAGTTGTAAGGGTCATTAGAATCACAATAATAATAAGGAAAATGGTACTAAAGTCTTTTACACCATGAATTTTGTGGAATTTTTATAACTTTGTTCAGAAATATGTTGTATCTTATAGTATCATTGGGGGTGGCCATCAGTTATTTTATGGGAAAGATGAATTTGTTTTTCAAAAAATTAGGCTTCCAATACATCTAGAGTTTTGGAACTTTCCAAATACACTAATATAAAATATCAAATTAGGACTGAGCATAATATGCAAAAATTGGTCCACTTTCATGTGAAATTTTGAAACATATGAACATTGCCATTGATTTCCAAGATGAACAATGTACACACTATTGTGCTTTGTACATGTTGAAGACTTCTTGTACATATTTTCCTCATGTCAATGTATCATTATTTTTTAAATGAAATTCCCCAAAGCATTTTTTGTCATAGGATAAAGTATCAAATTACATTGGGCATTATGGTGTCTTCTGTTGAATTATTATCATCTGATTAGAAAACTTAAAGCTTGGGTTGTTCATTTAATCTCAATTTAACAATAGTTTACCCTTTAGGGTATGACAAATTGAATTTAGAAAACATACATCAAAAGAAATGTTGCGTTCTACCTTATTGCAAAAGGTACATAAAATTTGATCCATTTATTTTCTATTTTAATTTGGGAATTTTATTCTTAGGAAAGGAGAAATCGGGTTGTTTTGGCTTTATTGCTTAAGCATAGGCACATGAGGCAAGTTAAATTACCAACAATGTATTTTTCCTTTTCAATTTTTTGGTCACAAAAGGAGTAGGTGATGAGCATCCCAAGGTAGATTTCAAATTTATTGAGAAACATTTTTAGAAAATTGTCCAAAGTTTTCTCCAAACATGAGTAGCAAAGTGGCAATAAACCTTTGGGGGTAGTTGAGAAGACATTTCTTCAAAAACTATAATTTTCTTTTCTTTAAAAAAGAAAAAGGCCTCTGTGACAAAATATTCCAAATTGTTTTGGTCAACATAGTGCAGAAATTCACAAAGGGAAAAACATTGATTATTAGTAGTGGAGATTACCAAATTTAGTACTAGGTGGATTGGGGTTAGAATAAAGTGGGCATTGTTTAGCCCTCTAAATTAGGGACTAGGTAGAAGGTTTGAAGGAACCATGATTATTCTAATAGGACCTGTAGGGGTGGCAACCTTCATACTTTAAACAAATAATATATGTTTCAATAGATATTACAAAATTTCATAACATTTCCTACCATTTCAATTATATTTTAAATAAATATGTGTTTTCTAACACATTGTAATAGGTATTAAAATTATCCATAAATGAATTGGAATTCAATAGGAACATAGCTAGTAAATTGTTCATAAAGTGGGATTTAGATTTAAAATATTCACTAGAAAAGTACACTAACATTTAACATTGAGGTGTGAAATTCCTTTTACCCCATTGTCGAAGAGTTGCCATGAAACTAGTTTCAATTTGAGTTTCTTGTGACCTCACCATTGTTTTAACTATAGGGAAAATCTTGACTAACCATGTGTACTAAATGGTCCTAACGTCAATAATTTGACACATAAATTCAATAAAAAAAATTCTTATTATGAATAAGAATGTTTGGGGCTATAGTTGAGGTTGAGGGTGAAATTAGGGCCCAAAGGTATTTTGCCTTCATTTATGAATAACTATTTTTGCATAAGTATATTTCAATGTGTCACATACCTTGGGCTCTATGTTGTTGTGCATTACCAGCGACAATCAAGTAATCAATTGATGTAAAAAGTGAATTGATTTTGTGAAAAATAAGTTCCATTTGAATGAAAATATTGAACAACATTCTGTGCAACTTGAATTCAATGGAATCTGAATTGAAATTCAATTCTCAATTCAATTGAATTTAGATTAGATATAATTTAATTCAATTCAATTCCAATTCAACAAACGAATTAGGATTGAATTGGATTGAAGAAAATGGGATGCAAATTGATGAAAAAAGTATTGAAAATTTGCTTGTGAATATGGGGAAGAATAAATAAATATTAAATTTTGTGAAAATGGGCTAATTTGATTCTAGTTTGGAATTGTCCAGAAATCGTGATCTTTTGACCATTGATTTCTTCACATTTTTCAAGCTATCATAAAATAATCCAAAAGCATTGTGAAGATTCTTTTTAGTATTGACATGGTTGTAGTTCCAAAAACACTACATCTAGGAAAACAATATTTATGCCAATGTTTCTCGCTCAATCCTTGGGAGTAATTTTAGTTTCATTTTTGAGCTGTTTTTAGTATCTTTCATAGACCATGAGGCACCCTTAGGAGTCGCAAGCCTATGGAACCTAAGCTAATGCTTGTAGGGTTTAGGGTACCAATATCATGCACCTATATATACCACCTATACAATAAGATTCTCACGTGTGTAGCACGAACACATCAAGGGTGCAACCTGGGTATATAGTGCTTATATGAGGACAGATATTGAAGAACCAATTAGTCAGGTATGACCTGATGCAATACCATCCTTATACCAATACCCATGTGGTATAAGACCTGAGATAATATCAGGTATATATCTCCCTTCAATATCAGGTCTATGCCTCCCCTACACCATGCAAAAATCAGCCTGGGACTTAATACCAGTGCCAAACTGGTATGAATTTTTTTTTAGAAACCCAATATCAGTACCTGCCCAGTATTGAAAGAAAAACCACATACCAGGACCAGTCTGGTATGTTCAAAAGTCCATACAAGTCCAACACCGGTTTTCACTAGGGTAGTATCACTCATCACTGAACACATACTTATCATCAAACACTTTCCAATATTTTCCCGATTCCTTAGCCAAATTGAGCGATTTTAGTGTCATTGGATGCACAAACTGGAGGGTTACAAATGTTCTTTGAGCATCAGAAGAGTAAAGGAGCAACACTGAAAACAAGAGAGGATGAGTGATAGTTTGCTTCAAAAAAACTTTTAAATAACTCTAGACTCCCTCTACTTCCAGCCCCATATCTTCCTCATTGTTAAGTCCATTTTGAGTTATTTAAAACCTGATGGGTGTGCCAACTAAGGCTTTACAAAATTTCTTTGTATTCCAAAAGCAAAGATGCACGATCAAAGATCGTAAACTCAAAATCTTAATCACTCCATATCTTGGCCATTCCTTTACCGAATTGAGATATTTTTGCAGCATTGGAAGCAATAGGTGGAGGGCTAAAAATTATTCTTTAAGCTTCAGAATCAGAGGAACAATGTGTGAGTATTAGAGCTTGTTTGAATTCTTAAGTGTTCTCTCACCAACCTACGTACCCTACTTGTAATGCAAGACTTGCACCTATGTCTTTGTCTTCTTAAGGAGGCATATTTTACCCATTATGCAACTAGATAAGTATTCTTGTGGGGCAAATAGTATTCAACAGATGAATGCAATTCCTTTAAGTGTTCTATAAGCTTTATTATTGAAAAAATGATACCAAATGAGATGTTTACAAACATTTGGTGACCTTGAAGTTCCACTACTTGATGTAAGAAATTACATCTAGAAGAAAAAAGTTTGTTATCATGCCATATTTTGTAGTCATAAGTCATAACTTGTAGATGCAACATTCACATCTTTTGCATTTGGAAATAGTTCCAAATTGCCAAAATGGAAAACCTTTGATTAAAGGGGCACAAAAATCAAATTAACACTCAACTCACTAAAGTTGAGGTTAATTTACCCAAAATTGATTAGACACAAATGACATATATTTTATTACACAACAAATATTAGCAACTTTGAAAAAATTATAAATTTTGACCTATAATATGTTAAAATTTTCCTCCAAGGAACACTTTAATTATTCAAATTGCAAGGTTTAAAAGTGCCATGCCAAATGAACAATATTGACACAATGGTAGGTATAATCTTTAAAAATTGATTGGTGAATATGAACATTGGTTGCATTTGTGCTACTACACTTGAACAACTTTAGTGTGTGGGACAATGGCATAGTTATCAAAATCAGCCTTATCAGCTCAGACCAGTCTCATCAATTTTATCACCAATGTAGCTCAACATCATGTCAATTTAAGGTCAAAATGTAATTTTTTTTATAAGGATAAATATTTTACCCCAATGACAACCAAAATTCAGTTGCCTTTTAATTTTGAGGGATAGGGATGATTAATTAGACTTGGGTCTTAGTCCATGTGGGGATTAAAATTTAGTTGCAAAAGAAAAAAAATCCAAACCATCCAGATGTGATGATTGAATTTTGGTTGCCATCTTGATAATCAATTTTCTTATTTATGTTTTAATTACAATTACAATTCCATCACCATATGGACTAGGATGTTTGAGACGATGTCCACCCAAATAACAATCTAGTAGCAACCTAGGAAAAAAAATAAAAATTATTATTCCTTTTTCTAATTTTAAAAATCTTGATTGTTGAAATGGTAATTAAATTTTAGTTACTACATCTCAATAATCAAGGTTTTTTGGTTTTTGGGATCAGATTTAGGTGGACTGAGTTCATAAGGTCAATTTTTAGTCACAACAATATAAAAATATAAAATTTGAAATCAACTTGATAGTCAAAATGGTGATTGAAATTCAATCACTACCTTTTGATGGTCAAGATCTTTTTAATTTTTAGTCTTTAAAAAAATAAAATCTTAAGGTTGAACTCTAATCACCTTTTTGACCTTAGAATTAATTATTAGAATAATACTAATGAATAATAATACTTATCTACATAGTCAAATAAATATTTAAATTTTTTACTTTTTGATTTGGGATATTACATTCCAAAACTACATGTTTAATTTTAGTTGGATTTCATACTTTTAAAATAAATTTAAATTTGAATCTCATGAAATTAAGTTAATTTTAAATATTTTTAGTTGGGCCATAAATTCAAATATAAAAATCTAAATTTCATATTATAAAATTTCACATGTGATAATCAATTCCATTGGTCTTTAATCTTATATAAATTCTTTTTTAAAAAATTTGAAATAAAATAAAATAATCTTAATTTCAAAAAATTATATTACAAATATTTAAATCTAAACTACAATAATTTAATTATGTACGTTTGCCATGAATTATGCATAGCAAAAAGAGGCCTAAATCTAAACACCACCTTACACAAAATATGATCATAAACAAAGACATGAAACAAACAATAAAACATCCAAATGAAATTTTATTTATAGTTACATGAAAAAAATTGAAATGGGAAATATGGTGCAAAGTTATAGTTCAAATTAGGGTTGAAAATTCAAAGGGAATTAAGGGGAATTGCCACTAGTTTACACCTATTTTGGGAAATAGTTCAAAAAGCTTCCAATACAATATTCTATGACGTGCTTCTGGTGATAGTTCTTGTATTTAACTACAATGGAATAGTTAAAACCCAGGGCATGGTCCTAACTCCTTGCAATAGGACAAGAAAAGAATGTGAGAGCTTTAGGAAGAATAAGATGAGGTTACACTCCTCATGAACATCTCTCAATCGTATCAATTGCACAAACCAAACAAAGGGGGTGATGAGGGCAATTGGAACCAATTTTGGTTCATGATTAGACAAAGACTTATGATGAATTCACCACAACTCAAATTTGAAAACAAGTGTCATCTTCCTCCCAACAATATACTTTGTAGCATTCCATGACATTACATCAAAATGGTCATTTGTCTTGGGACTTTCAAGCAAAATTCCCAAAATTGGGGCATTTTGCATTTTGAATCTTTGGGGCATCATAACTCCCTCAAAACATGTTTGTTTTGAAAATGTGACCCAACAATTTTGTAACTATATGTCCAAAGAATTAAAGATTATTTGATTTGGAGGTGATTTGATCCCTTCAGTCACCTTAAACATTGAGTCCCAACTCCTGAAATGAAAGTTCATCCAAGGAGTTTTAAGGATGTAACTCCTCGACTTTGAAACAATCTTTGCACTTCATGTAAAAGTATTTTTCACTTTCTTGAGCTCACCGTCCACAGAATTTTACTTGAACACCTTTTTAAATGTTTTACATAAAAAGATATAACAATGATGGATGGTATGAATGACAAACTATATGATGATGAATGAGTTTCATCCATTATCAATGAAAAGTGAACAATCACAGAATGAACCTAATCCATTGTACAAAATGTTTTATTTTCATAATTAAATCCAAAACTTGTATTATATGTTTTATGTTGGGGTTGGTTATTGGATGCAATATGTGACAATATGATAATAATATTAAAAAGAAGTAATGCCATAATAAAACATAAATCAACAAACAAACAAAATAGGTTTGATTTTCACTTCACCAAGAATAAGGAATAGTTTTTCAATATGTGAATTACAAAGGACTATGTGGTTGTAGACCTTTGCCTAGCATCCTACGGAATGAAGCTTATTTATTCATTAAATCAAATGATTAAAACTAGACAAGTACCTTCACACCATATGGAAGCGAAACTTGTCTTACTGCCAAATCAATTAGAGTGCACCTAACATGAGTTAGATTGATGACTTAGAACAAAAAGGTCATATGGAAGGAAGCCAATGATAATATTCTTCGAAAATTGACCAAGGGAGGTTACTTCAATTTCTTTCAAAATAACGTGTAAAAAAATAATGTGCAACCTAATGTAAAAAATAATTCACTCCAATGTAAATGAGGTGACCAAAATTGGATTATGACAATATATCTTAAATGTATTCAAAATATTCCCCATTATAATAATATATTATTATTATATTATATTATATTATTTCATAATATACAAAAATAATTTATTATTTCATGTGTTTCATAAAATATACATAGAGTAAGCTCCCTAGGAAAATTGATTGTGTTTAAACTAGGGTTCATCTTCAATAGTTTGATGATCCTCCTTTAGTGATGGTTTCCATGTCACCTTTTCAACTTCTTTTTAGTTCCTTTAGACCATTCCCAATGTTGTTTTTACACAAGCACCTACTTTGGTTTTTGGATGTGAGCCTAAAAGAATCCAAATTTGTGGGACATGATTGTTTGAAAATTTTCAGTTTTGGGACATGTAAAATTTCATAAGGATCTATTCAAGCAAAACATTAGGCATTTATGCAAATAAATAACAATTGGTATACATTTATTTGAGATTTATCATGGTTTTTTTCTAGTTTTTAAAAAAAAATCTCCTCCTTTTTTGAGCTAAATGACCTAAAACTAGTAGAATAACTAATTATTGAACATAACATATTGCATTGTTCCAAGAAGGGGTAGATGTTTCAAACATTATAGCTATATTAAGTTGCTGGATAGCTCTTCTACACCTTGGAACACTAAATTGGGGTAAAGACACCAATTGTGCACAACATATGTATGAAAATTTCCCAATTTAAAATGCAAGGCAATAATTAAAATATCTTATGCACAAACCCACCAACCATGCACATACAACATCACACTTGAAAGCCCATTTCCAATGTTTGTTGATGAAGCTATGCAAGTTTGGTTGGTGCTTCTCTCTTTCTCTTTTTGCTTCCTTTTTATCAATCATTTTGGCCTCCGATATGTAACAGACTAAACAACTATGTAAATATGACCCAACCACTAAGGACTTGAAAAAAGGCACTATAATTGTAACATTCGAGTCCCATGTGTCAAGGTAAAGCAAATGTGTCCCCAATGGTCTATTGACATTGAAACAAATTTGTTAACCATGGTGAAAAATAATTCTAGACACCAAATTGAGGTGCAACATTCAAGGGTTGAATCTTGCATGAATCATGTTTATTAATGTGACATCTACAAGTGAAAGTGCAAGGCACAAGAAAATATTGGAAAGTAGAAAGAGTACAAAAACTTTGAGAGGGAAAAAAAATTACAAACACTTTGAAAACATTAAGGAATGTGCAAACACCAAAAGAGCTTTGGATACCTGGGCCTTTGCTGCTCCCAGTTTGGGGATAATCTAACTGACCACAGTAAATCTATTTACAGTGCACACAAACTCACCTAAAACTAGTACCACCCCTGGGTTATGGGTATGGGTAAGGATGCTCTTACAACGCACAATGGAGGGGTACGCTGGATCTTACTTGGGCAGGTGCCAAGAACTATTCTGTACAGATTCATTCTGCAAAATCCGCAAAACCATTTTGCAAATCCACATGAAAACCATTACTTAATGGAGCATGCCAGATACAGGCTATTGTGCCCATTTCGCTGCCTGTTTGGCAATTCGAGTAGTGCAGGATTGCCCAAATTTCTCAGAGGTATCTCGTGAGGTGCAATGGTCTGTACCGAGCAAGTTCAATAGTACACTCCATATAGACCAATCATTGCACATTTCCACCTTCAACAGTAATAGTCCATTTGTCTTTTTTGCAGGAAACAGGCAGAGTTCAAATTACAGCCAGTGATGGGAAGTTTGTTTTTGTTGCTAGTAAAGAGGCACTAATTAAAAATTACACTCAGTGATAGTACATTTGTTTATTGTAGCAGTTAAGAGGTACAATTAAAACTGAAGCCATATTTTCCTTCAAATGGAGATTAATTCTTCTATGAAAAAAGTTTAGTAATCTTTGGATCACGGCAGTAATCCAATGAATCTTTCATTCTTAAAGGCACTGAAACAAGTTAGTTCAAAACGAAATAGATGTCTATGTAAAATATGACTACCTTCTCTGCCTCCACCTCATGAAATATTGTAACAGGCATGTATCTCCACTGGAATGAGTATCCCTTTGAAGCGCAGAGCTCAACTTTTGAAAATCAAGGCCTGATCACAATCAATTTTGAACTTCTAATACAGATAGTCCTACTTACTGTATCTTTTTCTTTCTGGGAGCAAGCATGTACAGGTGAGCCCCCTTTTGTTGATCCAGTGCCAGAAATGTCCTACAATCTTCTTCATACCAACACAGATCTAGTTCAAACCTAATATTAGCTTGGTTTAGTTTCAAGCCTGAAGTGTGCACTGATCTAACAAAGAACAGGCTCGCTTTACACACAAATCAGCAAACGCTTTAAGGCAAAGTATACTCCTGACTTTGCATTTCCCCACAATTTTCTCTCACTAAATCTCTGCAGGAAAGCTGCAAATTGAAGCTCATTTGAAAACACATTTTACATGAATTTCAGATTTTACAAAAAATGTAATAGCACAAAATGTTGTCCACAAGAAGTGTCTTTCCTGTTTATTCAGGATCTCATTGAATTCCTGGTCAAATAGGGTTTCTCAAAATTGGCTGTTTTGCAGGCAAGCAGAACTATTATTCATAGTTGTTGGTGAGTGTATCATTATGGAGATGTCGTGTTGATGCATCCACTCACATTCCTGCTCATGGAGCTTTTAAGGCTATTATTGACTTAACACTTCCAAAAAATGGGTTGGATAAGAAGAATGGAGCCAGGTAACCCTATGAACCATACCAGTTCTTGACACATTCCGGTGGTACAATTGGATACCTAACTTTGTCGTTGCAGTAGTCATAATAAACATAGTTGCTTTGCACATACTTCAAAGTCGTGATCTGTTCTGGAGTTAGGTATTGATAATGTTGTGCATTCCACCAAGCATCAACTGGACCAGCAGCACAATAAGAAATATCATTGTTAACCACCAAGCATCCATCAACCCCAAATCCCTGGTAAGATGCAACAAAAGGTTGATATGCCCAGTCAATAGGGTATTTTCCTCCTTGTGTGGCCCAGGTGCTCCCATCCCAGACAGCAGCAAGAATTGGCATTGGTTGCGAATTGAGATATGGCACCCCTATTGCCTCATTGTTCCTGAAGACACGGATTGGTGTGTTGTCCACGTAGAATCTGCAGTCCACCAAATGCATCATTGCTAAGGTGGGATGTGCATAGAAGTCCTTCCTAAAGACAAGCAAGCAAAATACCCTAAAAAGCTCATACTTTATATATACATCTGCAGGCTCTGATAGAAATCTCAGCATCAAACAAAATGTCTAGGGTTCTGTTGATGACCAGATCAAAATGACTGCAAAAAATGCACATGGAAGTGATTGGCTACAGAGCTCATCTCCAGATTGTTGCCATGAGATCGGTGCAATCAAATGCATCATTGGTAAGTTGGAATCAGCAGAGAAGCCCTTCCTAAAGACAAGCTGAGACTACCTTAAAGCTCATGCTGCGTATTTATCTGCTGCCTCTAATAGCAATTATCAGCATGAATTAAAATGCCTTCGGTTCTACTGTTGACAAGACCGAAATGACCGCTAAAATTGCACATGCAAGTGATTTGCTACAGTACTCGTGATGTGCTTTTTTTCTGGCTTCAGATTGTTGCCATCAGGTTCTAAGTTACTGTCCCAATACCAGATCACTTCTATTTGGATCCAAGGCCAGGATGTCTTACGTAATGAGTTCCCTCGTCCAGCGAAGGGTGTAGCTGTGGAACTCTGCTGTGGGGTCGAACCACAGGTTGATCCGCTGCTCCCGGTTCCCAACTCCATGGGCAAACACGTTCGTCTGCAGCGAGTACGGTTGGCCGCTTACATTTCCCAGAAACTCGAAGTCCAATTCGTCATGTGCATCTCCTGAGGACGCTAACTGCACATGGATAATTGCAAGAATAGGAACCAAGTTAGAAATCGACGCTGCTATTCTGAAATGCTTTAAGAGTTCATCGACTGGAAATTAGAGACAGTAGTCTACAGAATGCCCAGAACGTGAGGGGATTGAATGTGATTCATCTCAAGCGTTCCGGAAACTATCTATTTTCTAACCCAGGCTGTTGCTTCAAACTTAGAATCTTCTGCTAGCCTCGGTTATTTCCCTTCGCTTCGCTCCTTGCCACGGAGAAATGTACACAAAGCTAGATTGTCATGACTTGCGACATGCCCAAGACAAAGGACTGTTTTCTATTGGAAAACAGGCTATTAAACTCCTATTGCAAAAGTTGTATGAAGGCTTACGAAGAAAGTGGTAACGGTGCCTGCAGAATAGCCAGGGGCGAGCTTGAGATTGAAGCCAATATTTCCGAACAAATAAGAGCTCTTTGATGCGAATGTAGCAGCTGCACATTTCCAAAACAGGGTTTGCCCCATGGTAAGGATTTCCAAGCGGATAAATCTTTAGTACTAAAAGGACTCTCGTGAGGAATTGCAACCCACTCCTGCTCAATTCCTGCTAGATTATAATGGCCAGAAGACTGAAACTTTTCGCTTCATCTCCACAGTTCAATAACGCAAACTATCTAGGGTTGAAGAGTGGACCAAAGCCCAAATGATCTATTACTTGAATATTCGACGAGAGCCAAATTGACGACCTGCCCGCCATCCAAGATTTGAGCGTGATTGCCGTCGCTGGTGACTACAAAATTCGCGTCGAATGTAACAGGAAACTCAGCTGCATGACACACAACTGCCAGAAATGCTGCTGCTACAAAACCAAGCACCAGTAATGACCGGATTCCCGTGAACATCGCCATTCCTGCTGTCGATCGAACTCCGGCTTGGAGAATGACAAACACAGCTACTCCTCTTCGCAGCTCGCAAACGGATCAGCTAATATTTGTTTAAATATCTCCCCATATACTTATAATCTCGTAAAAGATTACGAAAGTCTACTTGCCAACCAAAGTTGCAGATATCGTTACTGATGATCAGGATCGAAGAAGAGTCGAGAACGAAGAAGGGCAACGATCGTGCAATGCAATGTCCCAGATCAGAAGAGCTCTACTGTCCTACGAGAGGGATTTGGAGGGGACTGAGGGGAGTCGGAAGCTATATTGCAGCTGGAACGGAGTAAGGACAAAAGACAAGTAGACTCGCGGTAACGGGGACCTCGTCGTGCAAAGAGGCTTGTAGACAGGGGTGACAGATGGCATTCCGTAACAGACGAACAGTCAGGAACAGCTAGCGACTGCCGCACTTGAATTCTCTGGGCTGCATTCAGGCAGCCTGGAATATATTGGGCTCCAAATGAGACACATATGCACGATAATAGGCTAGTCCTTGTCCAGATAGACGCCACAAGATAAGGACAAGCGATCATTAATGTAGGCCACCACCCTGTGTTTTGTTGGCGATTCCTCCATGTCAGGGTTTTCTTTTTTTATTCAATTTTGTTATATATAGCGCCAAACTGGCGATTGTCCACAAGAAGGTAAATTAGCCAGATTTCTCTGTAGACCAGAATCCACTGGATTTTTTGATGTTGCTCAAGTCGTTATCATTTGTATGTATATTTAGCCAACTTTGGCGATAGTTAAAGTATAAAAGTAGAAAATCTCAAGCACCATTACTTATTGTAGCCCAATGTGGCGATTTTTGGTGGATTTTTTTTTTTCTTTTCTTGGTGAATGTTTTCCAAAGAATGATTTGTGAAAGAATATGTTTTTCCAAAAACATGTGTTGCAAAATAGCGAAAATCACCACAAAAAAATCATTGGACCACATATGAAAGTATAAATATTTAAGAATCTTTTTATATTCTGGCTATCCGCAGGAACTTTTTGTAGAAACTTGGCAATATAGGGTGGGGTCAGTTTCCTCACAAAAATCCTTTGTATGTGTTGAAATCATATTTTTCAGGTGCCAAAATTCACGAAAATTCATCAACATAAGTTCTTTTTTCTTTTTTGAGGTAGACTTCTCATAATTCTCTCTTTCTGCCTTTTCCTCAAATTACAAACTTTGTCTCACAAAAGTTGGATTCAATTTCTCTATATCTAGTGTTGGAAAACTCTCCCAACCAGCGTTTTTTTTTGTGGCGAAATTGCACCCATTGGTGAAAAAAAAAGGGGGGGGAGGGGGGTGGGTGCACACCTTGTACAAAGGACTTTTTTCGGGGAAAGAATCCCAAATTCGCTATATTTCAAGGGGGAGAAAAGTAGAAATCGCCATATTTAGACAATAGGTTCTTGCATGTCAAAAAAATATATACTCTTTTCTCTGATCCGTAGCCAAATTTGGCTAAACACCTCTTGTGGATAATTGTCCGGCCACCTACCTCTCAAAATTGAAAACAAAAGCCCTGGCTCACAACTGCATCACCAAACTTTCTATTATGTCCCACAACTAAATTAGCTACACGAATTCAATTTCAATGTTCAAGTGCAAACAAGGTCCTGGAATTCTGCCTTAAATTCTTGCATCTATATGGTAGGCAGGGACATGGGAAGGTGCTGTTACATTGATGTTGACAGCACAATTTTCAGACACACCTAGAGGTGTAATGTAGACGTGTCACAAAGCAATCAAGAGTCAATAATAGTGTAGTGCTAAAAGACCAGCCTCCTTTCAACCACTCCACTTGAAAACTTCCATGTTTGTGCAAATGGATAATAACATTAGTAGGCTAGCTGTTTATTAGTTTTGAATCAATGGATGCATAAAGTTTGAGTATCATTAAATTGAAGCTGTTAAATCAGAAGTTTGGGTGTCATTAAATTGAGCATGATAGATTATATATTTGGGTCATCAATTACCCATCAGCAGAAGGGAATATTTATGAGCATTATAGTTCCAGTGATATTCATGAATCATGATACATTCGCATCAGTGACAGCCAAGTGTCCACTGTCGAGTCTCGACCAGTCATGAAGAGAAGGGAGTTATGCAGTGCATGAACTGGCTGTGAGTGTACTCCACGCATTGCAAGGCAGATAATTATGTATTTGAATGGCTTCTGCTGTCCAGTCATACAAAATCTTAAATTGAAAATTTCTTGGGAATTTAAAAACCTTGCATGTCGCACTGGTTAGGAAAGTGCTTTCAAGTTTCAACATTACTGGTACTTTGGCAAATTTTGAAACAACTGGCGGGAACAAAACTTGAGCTTCGGGAGCTGACTGGGGTGCATGTCTGTATGCGTTGTCTGCCTTGTGAAAGTACATAGGGTTGTGGTAGGTGAACTACAAACCCATGGTCTTTATCACGTGTAAACACCACAGCTGCGCGGTGGTGCGGCAGCAACAAGACGGGATGCAGGCTTTACAATTTTAGTAAAGCTTGTGGAGAGGGTAGGCGAGCTTTCCTAAAACAATTCGTCCTGTAATGTGACATCCCAATACACTACTAAAAAACAAACTAGGTCTTTAGGTTATTCTTTTGCCTGCAGAACAGCGTGTTTTCTTTGAAAGCATTCTTTAAAGTGATCCTATTGAAACCCTGCCAAACTTTATAAACCGAAAGCACCCAAGAAAGGGAAAGGGTCCCATTTGGTATTGTGTGCTTGAGCTAGTAACTCAGGTGGCTACACTCATATGCCTGGTTATTTTTCAAACTGGCTATACAGAAAAAAATACAAATAACATATGAACTATTTTCGCCCTTGGATGGGTGGTGTATTTGGCTATTTCAGGTGGCATTGTGCCTGTGAGAAGTGACTATTTCAATTTTGACAAAGTTTGAATTTAGGCTGCAGTAAAAAAACTCATGGAACCATTTGGTGAATCTTAGAAGATTAGAATGGCAAAGCCCAACCCCAAACAAAACAAAAAAAAAGGTCATGGCCAATGATCAAAGCTACTTGAATTACAAATTACAAGTTAAAGATTAAACACTAGCAATTTTCTACAAGTCCATAAAATTCAAGATAAAAACTGAAATCATATGAACAAATCACAATGCATAAATAAAATTGAAAAATCATGTGAAGTAGTTGAACCCTTGTCCAAAGGACACTCCACCCAATGGTAGCACATGATTTTAACATACAAGCCACACATTAGTTTAGGGACACAAAGAAAACCAAATGGGACTCAAAGAGAGAGAAATTTACCAAAAGCTCAAATTGGTCAACATCATGGAAAAGTGAGGCATTGAAACCAAATTACATCAAGCTAAAAAGATCCCTTCTTGTTTTTTCATCAATCCAAGTTGTTATGACTTCATCATGAAAAAAAGTATTAACAATATAAAACAATTGTGCAAATATACACACCACCAAAATCAAACTCTCCAAATCCAATAGTATTATAGTTTGAACCATAGCCAATTTTGCTATTTTTATGAACCCAAAAAATTAAGCACATAACAATGCATCGGAATAACAAGGCATAATTGCATTCCATCACTATTAATAAACTTGAAATGGATCTGAAATTGTATGCGCTAACATTCAAAATTGAAAAATGCATTTCAAGAGCTTTTCTTTTGATTATTGAAATATAATTTAACTACAAATCTAAATATATTTCCCAAGCTATTTATAATAAAAAATTTCTTCTACCCAAACAAGAGGTCATCACAAAGATGAAAAACCACAACAATCAAATATTGTCATTTAAAACATTATTTTTTATAAATTAATGTTTTTTAATTTTTTGTGAATAGGGATTTTGAACCATAATTTCTTCATTCCACCTTGTTTGCTTGAAATATGTCATATTTTAATATTCAATGTCGCATGTGAAATGAAATCAATAACATATACATAACATTGCAATACAAAGGATATATAGAGGTCCATCTTTTCAACTTAAATTAAACTGGTTTATAATTATAGTGCCATTAACAAACTTATTTATAATTAAAATGCAACATACATAACATTGTAATGCAAAAAATATCTAAATCTCCATCCTTTCAACTTAAATAAAACTAATTTACAATTGTAGTGCCACTAACATATCTTTATTTATCATTAAAATGCAACATATTTAACATTAATAGTACAAACTAAGTTATAATCGACTATAATTGCATACAATGTTGGTTTTCAAAATAAAATGCATCACATACTTGGAGTATTGAGGTTAGAACTCACCATACCTTTGTTATTTTGGAATTTGTTTTCTTGCACATATTGGTTTGGATTATTATACAACAAACAACAACACATTGAATGACATGGTTATTTACAACCTACCAAATTATACATCGCATGTTATTAAATTGCAACTTGCAAACAAAGTCAAACATGGTTGACTACAACTATATTTATGATGTGTACATTTTATTATATAGATGTCTATTTTGCAAACCAATTATAATACAATTCCCTAATTTTCTAACATGAATTTTTTTTTTTTTTTTTTTTTTTGAAAAATTTAAAAAATTTTTTTTTTTATTTTTTTGGAATTTCATTTTTGGGGGTTTTTTGTTTGATTAAAAATT